>Ga0193743_1001981_pt1 | contig 14820 bp, 19 predicted proteins | sample L2c2metaG_FD_143038 | JGI IMG/M metagenome (GOLD analysis project Ga0193743, IMG submission 143038) | Soil microbial communities from a riparian zone of the East river system, Colorado, United States - L2c2 | ecosystem: Environmental > Terrestrial > Soil > Riparian zone | place: USA: East River...
TCGGTAAAATAAGAAAAAAAAAAAAAAAAAAAAAAAAATGAGAGATGTCATAAGCAAACAAAAAGGTCCAGTAGTCGATCAACGACGCATGTAAAAAAAAACTCACCTCTTCTCTCTCAAAATACGGAAGACCTTCTTATTCTCGATTTGCGCTTGGTTGATCTGATGACTTACCCCTCTAGATTTCGGGGGAAATGCGCCTGGTCCACACCGTTCTTGAAGATCCGCAAGGGCCTCGTTGGTGCCTTCGGTCTCCACGACGATCATCCCATACCATCCAGAATCAACGAAGAGATTGTCCGTATCAGGTATTGGGATACGTGGAACCAGTACCTGGGTCCTGCCTCTTTGATGACTATACCCTCCAGGTCCTCCTCTAGGCGGTCTGATCACGAAATAAGAACGATGGACCCATCTAACGACGTTATGATACGCTCCCTGAGGACTGTTTTATTAAATATAATCAGGAATCAGCAACAACCTTGGGAACAACCAGGTATACGATGGTTGGGCCAGCTTACGTTTCCGTTCGCACTCGATCTTGCAGCAACTGCAAATTCATGGCGATCTCTTCACCCCAGGGACTGATGTCGATATGCACAATGGGATTACTGACGATGGGCCCCGTGCGTATCACTCGATGGAAATAAGAAGGTGGGAAAGCTAGAGTAGGCATATACTTTGGAAGATCGCCAATAGATGAGTACGTGTAATCCAGATCCTGCAACCAATAAAAAAAAGAGAGTCAAAATCTCAATTAACCAACCCGAGATGACGTGGCACAGGAAAGCAAAAAAAATTTAAAAAAAAGTAAAAAAAAGGAAAAGTACAAGGGGAAGGTAAAAAAAATTTAAAAAAAAGAAAAAAAAAGTTTAGACTTACGATGAGATAACTGCCATCCCACACTAATCTACCCACATTCCCTTCATCCCCAACAGCAACATCCCATACGACATCTCCTAATCGCATCAAATGCGTTACCCCCGCTCGTTTACATTCCGCTTCACAAGCCAACACACTTTTATCCGAAAGCCAATCACCTTCAGGAGAGGGTACAAAGACACGCAAAAGCGGTGCGCGACGGAGTCGGAACAGCGGTGAACGGAACGTTAGGCTAGTTTGTGATGAATGTTGTTGGATAGTGGAGGAAGAGGAGGAGGGTGGACCAACATGCCCATTATGAGAAATTGAATATGAATGAGAATGAGAATAACTGGAAGCGGTCGGTGAGGGTGCTCGGCTTGAGACACGCGAATGGGTCCCTCGTGCGGGCGATGACGAATTGAAATTGGGTGCTTTCATAGCTGCAGTAAGTCCTCGGGATTGTTGAGCCAAAATCGCTTCTTTCTCTGCTTGAGCACGAAGGCGAAGTATAACACGAGTATATGCGCGGGTCGAGGCAGTGAGAATCCGAACAGTATCCAGTAACGATGGGTCCCGATGATTGGGGTGCACAGTGAGAGAATGTACATACATCCCCGCGACTCGAGCGTATTCGTGAGTTGGGGTTGACACACCTCTCATGTAATCAGTGAGATCCTGGAAAAAAAAAAAACCACCGTTCAGAAAACATGTAAAAAGAACCATAGTCTGTCGACGCACCTGGAGCGACAAGGATAAAGGTTCTAGGTCGTCCCAATGCCACCTCAAGTAGCCAACCGTCTTGAGAAACCTTTCCAGGACCGTCTCTCGTAACACCGGAGTTCGAACGAGGAGCATCCTTATTTCCTTTGATAAGCTCGAAAGGACACACCAATCATAGAACGAAAGGAAGGTCAAGAGTGACGATAGCAGTTGCGGATCTGATAGGAACTGAACCATTGTGTACTGGGGAACAGGTTCTGGTTCATCTTCTGTATCATCCTCGCCATCTACCAGAAGTGAGGGCGTCCGTTCAGTTTGATTATCGTCGTCGTCACGTTGTGTCTTCTTGATCTTGCGATGTTCCTCGGGAGAAGTAGGGGTAGGTGGTGCCACAACTTCAACCACCGCCGACGCCTTCTCCGACTCGACATGTACAGTAGCAAGATTCTTCCACTCTTCCTCTCTTGAGCCATCTTCCAGACTTGAAGACTGCTTAGTTCGATGCTTCTTTCCATTACTACTGCTCTCCTTCTCCTTCTCCTTCTCTTTTTCCTTGAGCGAGTTTGATGGTCTCAATAAAGTCACTCCTTCCACCCTCGCGAACGGATCATCGTCTAGAGGGATCCCAGCCTTCGAAATCGTATCTTCATCTAATTGAATGGCAGGTTCTAAAGGTGCACCAGGCATCGGTGAAGCAAATAACGGTTTATGTGGGGAAGCAATAGGAGTCGTCGGACGTGATTTCGTGAATGTTCGAACACTGCCATTCGCACCCCGGTGATAAGAGTCGGGAGTACCGGGTAGAGTGATGTTGGAGCCATTCGGATGATGTGCTGACAAGCCCACGTCGGAGGGTGTTCGGGCTTTGCTCAACTTCCTGTTACGAGACGGCGTCTGAGGAAGTTGTGGTGACTGGGGACCCTCATCTTGTCTCAGAAGCGACCGGGAACCGTTCAAACGCGAATTGCGCGAAGCACTATGGGAGGGTGGGGTAGGTGGTAATTGTTCGAAGATGTATTTAGGAGTGGAGGGAGCTGGCGGCTGTGGCTGTGGCTGTGGCTGTAAAGAGCTGGAGAACCCTGCCTTAACGGGATCGCTTCCGTTCGTATACGCGCTCAATTCTGGTGCCGACGGTTGATGCTGAGGTTGGGGTCGCTGAACATACATTGTTGATGGCGAGGGTCGAACATGTTGCGGAGGTCCAGAAGAAGGCTGAAAACCAGTACTCAGTTGTTCCAGTTCATCCTCCTGAGCAGCCATAGCAGCAAATATACGGGGTTTGCCTTTCATGGGCACCGTAGGAGCTTGTGGTTGTAAATTGACAGATTTGCTTGGAGATCCAGAACTCTGTAGGTTATACTGAATAGGCTGTTGAAGATCCTGGAAAGACGGGAGCCGTGGTATCTGCATTCTATTCGATGGTACCTCACTTCTGCTGACCTGATTCAGGAAAGGAGAGGCGGTTCCATGTGGCAGAGGGGGGGAAATGGAACGGTCATGTCGGTTGAGCATCTGAGGTTGATTTGCAGGGTTGGGAGGAGTGTTATTGTACAAGGAAGTTCGGACGTTTGCGTTTGTGAGGACACGAGAGGGATAGAAGTCCTTCATCGATGAAGGAAGAAGGCCGTTCCCTATGGCATGGCTACTTGCGAGTCCCATACCAGATTCAGATTGAGGTGGTGGTGTTGGCAGTGGTGGTGGTGGTAGTGGAAGCTGGGGTTCAGGTTGTCGATGTGGCAAGAGAATACTTTCTTGACTGAAAGCTAATGTACGAGTCGAAGGTCGCGGCGTAATGGACTGGCTATCTGAATACGTCTTCTACACAAACATATAAGAAACTGAGAAAAAAGCTTCATGATGTCATTTAATGATGAGATGGTAAACTCACCGATCGCGGAACGTTAGAAACAGGCACATGTTCATTATGGTTTATGGTATTGGGGGTTCGGTGCGAGTATACAGAATTCCGATCTTCTTGGGCGAACTGGCTGAATTCCTAATACGAGGGACAGGTTTAAGTCATCATGCCATAAGAAAAACGAAGGTAGATGGAGATAGGAAACGAAAGAGCGATCATATGAAAAATTGGGTTCGTCAAGTGTATTACGTCTCGACGACCGCACGTGGAAAAGCCGTTCAAGCCTATCTTGGTGAAAAGTGGAAGAGATTTTCGCGGAGGCGCGGAATCTGAGCGTGAAAAAATCAACCTCGCAAGAGAAAGATTCGCAGAGCTCTCATCGAGGTATAACACATAGTGAAACTGAGAGTAACTTACTTGGAACAATGCAAACTCAGGAGGCAAGTCGATACCACGGTCCGATATTGGAGTACCTTGTGTGTCCTGGAGACCTGACTGCATATTCGTTTGGCTTGACGGGGCTCCTATCATCGGCATGTTGCCATTGATATTGGCAAGCTGCAAATCCTGATTGGCCACAGAACGTTGAAGAAGATGCGGCGTCTGAGTTTGGGCGGTCGTAGGAGGGATCTGGCGGCCAAAGGATGCTGGAGGACTTTGGTGCATCTTACGGTTCGCGATTGGCGGAAGGATTTGGGGTCCTACTTTCGTGTTGGAAAGCGATGCTTTACGTCTGGGCGGTGATGTAACAGGATTGTTGTTGTTAGCGGTTGGCGACCGCGAGGCGTGGTTGGAAATGAGGCTTTCATCTGTATTAGGTGTCTGACCCGAGTAAAAGGACTGCGAAGAGGGTGGTCGAGAGAATTGTTTGCTTTCCCTATTCCCAGCGTCGTCCAACGAGGCGCGTGGTCGACCCTGCGGTTGGTTTTGGAAAGCAGACGGTGGAGCGCGATTCTGCTTCGTCGCTAGCATGGACGACTGGGGCGGAGTTGATCCGCTCGGATCAGTACTAGAGGATGGTAGAGGAAGAGGCTTGTCGAGTATCGGCGCATGAAAAGTGGGTGTTAATGGAGGTTGTTCCGGAAGGATTGGGGGAAGACTTTTATATACCCCTTGGTTCTGGGCTGGAGAATCCTGTAAACCTTTTGCTAACAGGTAATAGTTGAACTAGCTAGTACTTACTAGGTCTTCTCTTTGCCGCATCCAAGTCCCTAGTTGGTGGAGCGTGACCATAAGCACGACTGCTGACTCTCTGTGGTAGTTCCTTCCTGACATTGCTAGAAAGAACCATAGGCGACGAGACGATTCGTTGATTCGCTGGCATACCATCACTGGAACTCCTGGCCGTTGTTGCGAACCGAGCGAACAATGGTGGAGGTGGTGCCGCAGCTGCCAAGGGGATTGGTGCAGACGGAACAGGTTTTACTATGGCATCCTCCTTGTTCTTTTTGCGAAGGAAAGCAGTCATCGCTGGTAACAATGGTGCTAGTAGAAGATGAAGCGAAGAACAGACATGAGGAATGCGAACGGCTCACGGTTCAGCTTGTAATTGTTTTGGGTATTGTGCCCGAGAGAAGGTTCTGCGCACCCTATCTTCAAGCGTTCAAAGCTTTCAACGTTTTCAACGTTCAAAGCCCACGCTATATGATACCTTTTCCAGTGTCTATAGCTACAAGTTGAGCTTCGTGCCAAACGTCAAAACGGGACGAGTCGGGCGGCTGCTTGTGTGTCACACCGTGGTAACCACATGCAAGCTAGCACCGAAAGTACAAGTTATTCCCATGCAACATTTATTCCGTAATAGCGTCAGTCAGGGACTCACCCCGGTCTAAAACCAATAATTAGACAATCGATCAACTGCGCCCATGTTCAATTCAATTTTATCATTGTTAATCAACCAATTCATCATATCAACATTGGCAAAACAACAACAAAAAGAAAAAAAGGAGCAACTCACACCTTCGAGAAGCTTCGGGGAGGGGGGGGGGCCCCACAAGGCTAGAAATGACCAACCAAAATGTTTACAGCATATTGCTACAAGATCAGCAAGTGAAGACTTCCGAGGTCTTAAAGCCGTTGTATTACGAGAGCCGTGAACGCGCGAGAACATCATCGCTCATTGAGCGTTGCGTTCAACTCGGGGCGCAGCATCGATGTTTTTTAAAAAAGAAAACACTCATAGATAGTATTATTTATGTCGTCAGCCTTTACTCGACTCAGGCCAGGATCGAGTATGCTATTAATGTACTCATATAACCTTTTGCAGAAGAAATGTCCATCCCCGGCCAAAAATCTCCTATTCCTTGATTGCCACGAAACGTCCAATAATTTCAAGGAACCCCCCCCCTCAACAAGACCATTGTGTATCAGGTTTCACCGCTCAGCCGCAGGTGAAGTAGTTCCCAGGGATAACCGCGGGGCAACCAGATGTATCTAAGAAAACACGAGTGAGGTATAAAAAAGGCCCTTTGTGGAATAAGAATAAACTTACCTTTGTTAGTAGGGCAATCGGCAGGATCATTGCAGCATCGAATACAAGCCCGAGGTCCAGCAGGTTCCAATAGTTCCACATAATGGTTGTACCTATTCGATGAACACCTACCATCAGGAAATCGCTTAACCTAGCACAAATGACACGTACCCCGTGCAAACACTACCAGCAGGATTCCCCTGTCCTCCTGCCCCACCGCTCGAATCGTATTGTCCTCCAGCGTCATCAGGATTGATCCTATCCAACGTTTGTGGGTTGATACAGCCCGTAACTGATTCGTTCCAACCCATCAGCCATATTCAACAACGGCCATGCGTGAAAACATTACGCTGAACATATTGTCCACCATTCACTCCTTGACCCGTGGTATAATCCACATCCCGCCAAAAGTTTGGTGACAGCTCGCCTTGCAGATTCGAAGTTTTGGCGGCAGCAGAACAATAACTAGTCATGCCTCCAGGGTGTTCACTATCGCCCACATTGGTATGCGCATCTCTATTTTTCCAAAAGAAAAAGAATCAGCTTTCTGAATACCGCCCGAAAGGTTATAACAAGTTGGATTTGGAACTAGGCGAATGTCAACTGACCTGGGTACGATCAAACTATTGCCTTTTCTTCAGTTCTGCATACTTTGATATACATATCAAGTTAGGCGGGAGGAAACTTACCAGTAACTTTGGGGCCCATTGATGACGACGGTGTTGTCGGGAGCCGCACGCCGGGCGAGTTGGTGTCGCGATGGAGTGGCGACAGCAAATGAACCCGCCATTGCTGAAAATTGGATATAGAGGATCATGCATAGGGTTACAGACATCTTGCTGGAAATCGTTATGTAAGAAAATCGAAAGGAATTGCCTCCAGGTAGTAGTAGTAGTAGTAGTAGTGTGAGATCTGCTCGAGAGTAGGAAATGGGAAAGCGAGGACAGATGTGAAAAGGTGAAGGTGGAAGGAAGGAAGAGAGAGAGGGAACTGCAAAACTGGTAATCATCAAACACTAGGATCACGCGCAACCTGATCGGACCGAATGAAGTGGAATCATGAACAACGTACTACAAATTGCAAGGGTCATAACGTTTGGAAGAACAACTGTCCAAGCAAGTCCACGTCAATCCCCTGACCACCGAGCTATGGGATCACCGCTCACCTGTGTATTTATAATAAAACAACCAAAAAAAAAAAGGTTCTCAACACTTGGAATATACACTTTTTTTTCCCTTCTCAGACTACCGGTGAAGCCCACCACCACCTCAACAACTTTGAAATGAACCAGAAAGCAAGGAATAAACCGACAATAAGCATAGCAATTCTCCATGGCTTCAAACTTCCTGACCCGATACCGAATGCCTGCCCAGCCCGCTGGGAGGTCTGCATCAGAGAGCTGCCAAACGAAGAGAAACGGTCGCCCTGGTAGAAGAAAAAGAATAAATAAATCCCAACAACATCACAAAAGCCCCATACCGTCTCATCCAGTATAAGGTTTTGAGCTTCAACATCCGAATGGATATCAGTGGTTACCTTGAGAGAGAGAGAATTCCTTTTTTCTCAGCAACCAAAACCGGTTGGGTTCAAAACAAAAAGTTGGAATGAGGCACGCACTCCGCGTAAGGTTCGAATTTTGGAATGTAGTTCGTCTAAACGTTATCGACAAGTAGGACAAGCGTAAACCTTAGTACACCCTGCGAGTGTGACTCAAAGCGTCACTACAGGTAGCGGCCCGCGGGCGCCGGACCTATCTGCACTCGGAATATATTTGTAGTAGGTTTCACCCACTTTTTCAATCCTTGGTTACAATCCCTGGTTACAAGGTGGCTGGAAATAAGATTTACACCCCCCAAAATAAGGAAGACTTTCAACCACAAAGTTCACTGGACTGGTACCTAGTTAACAATGAATCCCGACTCCTGGCTGGAGGCGCCAGAAAAAATATATTAGGACCTCTCTATAATACAAGTCTTGGAACACAAATTTTGAAGCTATAACGACCCAGGTGTTGGTCATGGTCACTACACAACGGTGCTCCTTCAGCAGTGTGTTTTCCCAAACCAAAAAAAAAATTACAAAGGGATGACTGAACTGCTCTGCCATTTTCTGCCTTATATGAGGTAAGCATGGACATGCGAACCTAGCGGGGGTCAACCATCTTGGATCGCCAGTATCCATCTCATTATCAAAAATGCCAAGTTCTTCCATGACATTCTCAATCTCCTGCTCTCTGTAGTCTTCCGTGACGTCGCCACGGCAGACACTGACAGCAAGGCAATTAGGAACTGCTGACGGAGGAAGCGGTCGCCAGGTAGATAGGGGTCCATCAATAAGGTTGAGATAGCTCTCTTCAACGGTGTACCAGTCTTTGAGCTGTCCGATCCCTCGAATACGATAATGCGATAATCGTCCTGTATGTCATGGATACCCAGCTAACATAGTTGAAAGGGGAAAATACGCACTTCAACGTCAACGCCGAGGTTTGTTTTCCCAAAAAGAGGTGAGACAATGTCCTTACGACCTGATACGACATTTTCGACCACGCTTAGATCGGATGCGTCAAGGATCTTGATAGTACGGGGTGGCATGCTTATTGGGGATAATAATAAGGTATCACAGAAAATTCAACAGAGGTGCGATGGTTCGAAATGTTGCATACTTGCCTTGTTGCCCAAGAATGGGGGGGAAATAGCCATGTTGCCGCTACCAGCGCATCAGAGTCACCGCTTGGCACAACTCCAGAAAAAAAACGGATTGAACGATCTCTATCGCTCGCTTTGTTGAATAATAGGGGTCAACTTGGACGCCTGGATGAAAGAAAAGGTAAAGTCTGGAAATCTTTTGTGTGTCACATAAGGTCACCTAAACTGTAGTAGTACCACGAAATGGTATTCTTGCCTATAGCATATAGCCCTCACATAGTCTCCAGGGGGCAATGGATGTTGTGAGAATTCTCGGGACAAGCCAGCGCCATTTAGGTGGACAGAATACGTCATCACGTTACTACATAGGTCGAACCTCGACAAGGCAAGAGAGGTATATCTCTCGGCTTCCTTCCAAGTATTTGCCCGAGATTGGCTCAGAACAGCCTCATTTATCCAACGATATGCTGTCGAAACAGTAACTTGTGAGTCGCTATCAATTCGAGGACGACTTTGGAGATTGAACGTCGAAACAACTAACCTAAAACCAGCCTGTTCGATGGCAGTGCACCAAATGAAGACGTTGCGGTGTTGTTGAGTGGATTTTGTGGACACAAGACGTGGACGGGTTTGAAGGATAGTGGTGTGACTGTGTGAGGAATGTACAAGGTTACTTGGGGAGGGAACAACCTTTTTGAAGATGAAGACTATATGAATTCAATTTGCGTTCAACGTAGGGCTGTCAGCCAAATTTATATCCTCAGATCTGGAACTCGCCTCAGCAACATGTAACTATAATGATAGATGAGCGTCCTACGTACGGAGCACTGGAGAACGGCTGTTTGATAGACCCAAGTTAGAGTCGCGCGATTATGGATACCACCCGATCATATTGTCCCAAATCTCTCCTGATGGATTTACATAGCTCAAAAATGTATTTCACGAAAGACAGGTACGTTTCTCAATTTCTATGCTCATTGAACGTAACGATGAGCTCTTCAATTGAGACTCAGAATGCTGTTGAACAGAACCTTCACTGAGGCATCAAATCAAAGGTCCAAAAACTTTGTCTTTGGTGTAGTGGGAGTTGGCGATCAAATTGGAACGTTCAGGAGCTTGCAAACCGGTCAAAGCTCCCAGCTTGCTGTATATGGCTTTCAAGGGCAGCCGGCTAGTCAGTCCCCCTGCCTCGCTCTTCAGCACAGACATTCAACATTGGGTTAAATTTGGCCGATGCAGGTGTGCCATGTCATTTCGCGCGAGTATACTTTGTCTCGTGTTGTCTTTCTTCACAAACCCAAGTTACATCTGCAACCCACCTGCCTCCTTCGGCGCCACCTATGGGACAGCTGACTGTGGTCCTGTGGGATTGCAAGAGCCACTCCACATGATCTTAACTTTTTACGCCTGCTTATCCTGCTTCCTCTCTTCCAAACCGCTGACTTGCACCTGGCTTTTTGGATGGACTGGATCAACCGGGCAAAGTCACTCAGTTCTCGTGGTCCTTCCTTACCACGAGTCGCAATAAAGCACAAGGACCTGCGATGTCTCAGGTTGTATTTACTCCTAGGCCAATAAGGGCTGACAGAGGGTTTCTTATAAAGTGAACGGCCCCTCTCATCTTGCTCTCGAAACGGATCCTACAATGTTCCTAATTTCCCTTCCGTTAACGAGCACCTTGCTTGCCCTGGCTGGGATCGTGTCTGCTCTCGGAACGAGCTGCACTGCGCCTCTTGGAGCAGGAACCTCTGGTCCTAATGCTCCCTTTTGGATGCAAAGCATTAAGCATCAAGGAACCGCCCCATTCAATCCAAATCCTAGCAGTTATACTGTCTTTCGAAATGTGAAGGTAAGCACAAGTCTTGCTATCGATCCCTGTTTAATCAAGTTTCAAATATCTTCACAGGACTTTGGAGCGGTTGGAGATGGAGTACACGATGATACATCCGCCATCAAGTAAGCATATTCTGAAATATTTACTTCATCAGTAAATGTGTATATACCAATCCTCGTTTTCCAGCGCTGCAATCACCGCTCAAGGCCGTTGCGGTGGTGGTGAATGTCCTTCAACCACGTTGGTACCATCCGCGTCTTTTTTGTTCAAAGAATCTGGACTGAAAATATACAATATACTAGTACCTCTCCAGCCATTGTATTTTTCCCCCAAGGGTGCGTTCTTGCGACTGTCTAAGAAATATCATACTCTTTGCTAAAAGCTGTGACATGTCGCTTGCTAGAACTTACCTCGTCTCCGCACCGATTATACCTTATTACTATACTCAGCTTATCGGAGACGCGAAAGTACCCCCGACCTTACTTGCATCAGCGTCTTTCAGTGGAATGGCTGTGATTGGTTGGTAACACCCCAACAACCCCCCAGGATACAGGTACTCATTATTTATGACAGATGCAGACCCTTATATTCCTGGAGGCGGAGGGTCACAGTACTGGACGAACCAGAACAATTTGTAACGATTTCGGTTTCATAGAGCTGCTTCCATCTTCCTGAGTTCTGCGCACTATGCCTAGTTATCGTTCTGTGCGAAATTTCGTCATCGACCTTCGACGGTATTGTCGATTTATAATTCTGGCTTACGACGCCTGATCTCAAGCTTCCGTTTTTGTTTTTTTTTGCAGAGTCGCTCCGGACAATCCTCAAGGAACAGGCCTTCATTGGCAAGTGGCGCAAGCAACATCTCTCATGAACATCGTCGTTCAGATGTCGACAGCCTCAAACACGGCTCATCAAGGTTCCCCCTCTTTTTTTTTTGGCTTCATGATGAACGTTCTTGTGATATTGTCTTCCTAGGTATCTGGATGGAAAACGGAAGGTGATCTCTGCCAACAGAAAGCCGATTTTTACTTTCTACTAACAAGAGTCAAACATAGCGGCGGGTTCATGGGCGATCTTGTCTTTAACGGAGGTACAGTCGTTCAGAAAAATAGTAGCCATCCATTTCAATGCCAGACATAAACTTCAGGCAAATTCGGTATTTGGGGTGGAAACCAACAGTGAGCACGGTTTCTTAATTGTCTCATACATTTATCCATTGGCTTACACCTTAATCTCCCTCTAAGATTTACTGTCAGGAATGTCACCGTCAACAATGCCCAAACAGGTGTCTTTAGTTCGTGGAATTGGGGTGAGGATGGTTTCCCACATACCCATCTTATTCGAGATGTTGATTCGTTCTCGCAGGCTGGACCTACCAAGGAATCACATTTAACAACTGTCAAGTACATTTCAATTCAACTTTTTGTCTTTTCCTATTTTATTTTTTTTTTAACCCGGAAGTGTATATCAGGTTGGCTTCGACATTATAACAGGAGGTGTGACGACGTCAAGGCAGGTATACACGTTCTGCTTTGACTTGTTTTACATGGAATTCTTCCTCCGAACCCTATATAGACCACAGGGGCTTTAGCCATAATAGATGGCGTCGCTACGAACACTCCGATCTTCCTTCGAACTTCCGCAGCCAGCATCGGGTTCTCGGCAGGATCTCTCGTGCTCAACAATATAAAATTGAATAACGTGCCGGTTGCTGTAGGCGTAGTAGGCGGTGCCGTCGTTCTTAATGGAGGGACTACAACGATCGCGTCTTGGGGTCAAGGCAATGTATATCGAGGAACGGGCTCCACTGGAGTATTTACACAGGGTGATATCCCAGCTCCGAACAAGCCTTCTAGTATTCTCGATGGCTCTGGACGAATCGTCGGCAGAACGCATCCTCAATATGCAAGCTATTCAGTCAGTCAGTTCGTCAGCGTGAAAGATAACGATGCGAAGGGAGATGGCGTCACAGATGACACAGCTGCCCTGAATGCCATTTTTGCTAAAGTTCGTTCGTCTCTTGGCCCCCCTTTCCACAGTAAATAACCCAAAACTATCGATCTGATTTCTAGTATTCTGGATGTAAAATCATCTTTTTCGATGCTGGTGTCTATGTTATTACTTCGACCGTTACTATCCCGGCTGGAACTCAAATGGTCGGAGAGGCTTGGACAGTGCTTTCTGGCAGGGGCGCCGCCTTCCAAGACCAGAATAACCCACAGCCTGTGTTCAGGGTTGGCACTCCGGGCTCGCAAGGTATCATGGAAATCACTGACTTTGTGTTCACAACTATCGGGCCAAGTGAGTATCTGATACAATTTGTTCTGTTTTAGTACTTCATGGAAAACATGATAATTTTTATAGCTGCTGGCGCAATCCTCTTGGAATGGAACGTCCAACAACCATCAGGAGTCCAAGCAGGTGCGGGCATGTGGGATTCTCACATCAGGTACGTTTATATTGGGGTTATCATAAAACTACATTGACAGCGAAATTATCGCCGTGAACTTGACATTAGGCTCGGCGGAAGTGAGGAACCTGTCCATGTGGTTGAATGTGATATGTTTATACTCTATTTTCAGGTGCTGGAACGAACCTCGATGGATCGGTGTGTCCATCAAGCGGTGCGCCGGGAGGATTTGCCCCTTGTTTTGCCGCTTTCCTGGGTATCCATCTGACCTCTCCATCCACGGCTTACTTGGAGGTCAATTTTGAATTCACCTGGATACTCATTTGTTACTTTTGGTTTGTTGATATTGATTTACTTGCACAGGGAACCTGGGTCTGGTTGGCTGATCACGATTTGGACCGCCTGGACCAGGTCCAAGTATCACTTTATTCTGGTCGTGGTATTCTATCCGAATCTCAGGGCCCAGTATGGTTCATTGGCACAGGTGCGTTGGTTGGTTGGTTTTTTTAAATCTTCAGACTTTTTTTACGCCAATTTGAATTTTTGATCTCTTACACCAGCTTGTACGAATATCATTTTCAAGAATTTTAATTTTTTTTTTCTTATCATTTCTCTTTGAACGAAGCGGAACATCACACCATTTATCAGTACAACATTGTCAACGCAGCGAACCATTACATGGGCTTCATTCAAGCCGAAACGGTCAGTTCCCTCTTTTCTCTTCTCCATCCTTTTAAATTTGGAGGGTTCAGATGAAGAACTTGTCATCCTTTGTAGCCATACTATCAGCCGAACCCTATCGCACCAGCGCCTTTCACCCTAAACTCTGCTTACAAAGATCCCGCGCTCTACAACGGTAGTCCATCGGCGTGGGCACTGGCAGTCAAGAACTCTCAGAATATCCTCGTCTTCGGTGCTTATTGTCTTTTCAGCCTTTTAAAAAACTCCTAGAACTGCGTGTTGATCCTAAACCTTCATAGGTGCTGGCTTGTACAACTTTTTTGAGGTATGTGTGTGTCATAAGACTCCGGAGAGTGCCAAGAATAATAAAATTTGAAACGACTTGATATATATATAGAACTACGACCAAACATGCCTAAATTCTCGGAACTGTCAATCTCAAATCGTGAACATCGACAGCGTGTCTACCGGAGTGAACATATACAGTCTGTCCACTGTAGCAGTGACAAGTCAATTAAGCATCGGTGCTGAAGGAGTTATAAACCAGGCGAAGAATTTGAATGGGTTTGCATCAACGGTGACATCATGGAGTCGAACGTGAGCGCTTCAAGGAGCTTGAACGCTAAAAGTCTCGCATTCACAGGATCAATGGTGAGTTTTAAGATTATCACAAGCATGTTGTCCATTGAATTTATTTATTTATTTCTCTTTTTTTTCAGGAAACGGAAATGGAAGAGCGGTGGTATCCATACCAGCATAGAAATGAAGCAATTCTTCTTTTTTTTTTTTTTTTCAAACGAAAAAAATAAAAATGTTACATATATAGTCCAGTAAGTGTTCGAGTGGAGAATAAAAGTGATCAACCATACGGATGAAATTCGAAAAAAAAGGATATGTGTCCGTGTTCTCGTATTTGTACGAGATGAGGGAATGGTTTAAGCAAAAACTTTGCCATAGTGATGAACGTTCACAAAGGCTCACGACCGTGCTCATTGTGTTTCATCAGACTTCCTCGTCTCAGTTGAAGCAATGGAGTCTTGCCGTTAATGAACAGCTGTCCTTCGTGAACCCGGGGAAGTCAAAAAAGCTGCCGTCACTATGTATTTCTCATGCCCATCCATTCTGGAGGATCAGAGTGAGTAAGAGGTCAGGAGGTAGATTCGGACTCTAGTGGCAGCGATTCGATTGAAAGATCTAGTAGGCGACGATTACATACCCTTGGTTTTGAGGATCGCACAACACCGTATTGAATCTTGTTGTGACGAATACGTTGCGGTCCTTGATTGGTGGCCCCGATATGATATCATCGACCTTTCAGCAGAAAGCCACGGTCGAAGT
>Ga0193743_1001982_pt1 | contig 14816 bp, 11 predicted proteins | sample L2c2metaG_FD_143038 | JGI IMG/M metagenome (GOLD analysis project Ga0193743, IMG submission 143038) | Soil microbial communities from a riparian zone of the East river system, Colorado, United States - L2c2 | ecosystem: Environmental > Terrestrial > Soil > Riparian zone | place: USA: East River...
CTCCGCTGTCGCCGCCGCCTCCCCAGCCGCTGCCATCGCCGCCGCCGCCGTCACCCCAACTGTCGCCGCCGTCTTGCCCGCCGTCGCCATAATCGCCGCCGTCGCCGCCGCCCGAGTCGCCGCCCTCGCCATGGCCGCCTTCGAACGCCTGTGCGTCGTAGCCGACACCGCCCATGCCGGAGAACATCATGCTGAACAGCAGCACCGAGCCCACACCCCAGGCGCCGGCCACCAGGGCCGGCTTCCACCACGGCTCGGAGTACCAGCCCGCGGGGACCGGCCGCCCGGCAACGCGCCCGCCGGGGTAGTAGTTCGGGGTGCGTTCCGACGGGCCGGGCGACGCCTCGATCTCGCGGCCCTCGAACTGCACCCGCCGGTCCTCGGTCACGGTGCCAGCGGTCTTCTGGCCGGCCAGCGATTCGAGCTCCGGCCCGGGATCCATGCCCATCGCGACCCGGGCGGCGCGTACGTAGTAGAGCCCCTCCATCGCGCTTTCCTTGGCCAGCAGCGCCTGCTTGGCCGTGGTCGCCTGGTCGATCTGGGATGACGCCGCGGTGTAGCGCTCCGAGGCATCGGCCATCGCCTGCTTGGAGGCGTCGTCGGTGCCGGTGATGTTGAGCACCTGGCCGCCCAGCCGCTCGATCAGACGCCGCGCGTCGGCCTTCGCGTCGGCAAGCGACGATGCGTTGCGGTTTCCCGACGCCTTGGACGTGGCGTAGACCGCGAACCCGATGGCGGCGACGACGACAATGATGAGCACCAGCAAGAAGCCGTTCATGGCGTCCAGCGTACCTACAGGAAAGTTGGCGAATCCGGTCTCGAACATCATGAGGGCGGACCCGCGACCAGAGTGGATCGTCCGGGTGGCGCTGACGCCGCCGTCCCGGCCGGCGTCCGACCGCTGCGACGAGGCCACGATGGTCCACCGGTTCGGCGCGCCAGCGTATCGCCAGGACGGCTAGCAAACATGTCGGCGAGAAATCGATGAGCGATTCCGCACCGACTGAGTCGCGACGTGTACCGACGCAGATGTTTTGCAGCAACACGATGGGTGCGATGGCGCCATCGCAGTTCGGCGCGCGCGTCCGCGAAACTCGTGCCACCCAGCTACCCGGGCCGGCTATTCGCCGACACATTCTGGGTGTCCTTCGCCGAGTGGATAATTCGCGTATACGTCAATATCAACCCGACGGCTAATCAACGGCCGCGGGCAATACCGGCAATACCGGCAATACCGGCGATACCGGCGATACCGGCGACGCCGGCGACGCCGGCGGGGACGGCACCGTCAACTAATCCGGCAACCCGCCGTGCTCAGCGCGCGGGTGGTGCGGTTACCAGAGGCATGAGGACCTCTTGGGTTTGCAACGCGAGCGCCTTGCGGATGTGCCCGGCCGCGTCGTTGTCGCCGCCCTCGTCGGGGTGCTTGAAGTATTCGGTGTGAGCCGTTCCGCGTTTGAATCGTGCGGGCTTATTGCCTTGCACCTCGATGTCGTGGATGCCGGGGCCGAACAGCGGTCTCAGCGGGCCGCCGAACCAGTCGCCGCGCAGGTCGCCGCGAATCACGGGAAACCACAGGTTCGTCCAGCGTGTGACGGCGAACGGCGACTGCGAACCGAGCACCTGCCGGATGCCGTCGCCCTTGTATCCGTAGTTTGCCTTGGGTTGCTTGTCGCCCTCGACCGGCAACGTCTCCGTCCGTGGTGGGCACGTGACCAGCGCGCCGCGACGGACCAGTCCGTCGAATAGTTCGCGTCGAAGCGTGCCGTCCACCTTCTTCAATCCGCTGAAGAGCTTGGGGCGGGTGACGAGTATGTCGGCCAGGGCCATGGGTGTGCCCACTGAAACGAAATCAGTGATACGCCAAGGGTTTCCCTGCCGCACGAGATCCTGCCAGAGCGTGAACTGCAGATCCTGGAAGGCTTCCAGTGCATCGCCATCGTCGTCGGCGATGAGCCGGTCGGCGGCCTTCTCGAGGTCGTCCAGGGACGCGAGCTTGATCGGCAATGGCGTCTCGTCTTCCGGCCGCCCTGCGTGCAGTTGGTGAACCTCGGCCCAGAATGAGGTCAGCGCGTCGTAGGCGATGTAGGCGCCGAGGCTGTGTGCCACCACGACGACGCGTGAGTACCGACCTTCGTCGTGCAGCGCGTGCAAGAGGTCGACGAGACCTCCGCGGATGGCTCGCCGCGCCGCGTAGGAGTGCGGTGCCGTGTCGAGGTAGCGGGCGACGTCGACGAATGAGGCCGTGACGCTCTTCACCACCGCCCTCACCAGAAATCGAAGCACGCCGAGCCAGAAGAGCAACACGACCACACTGCTGACCGCCCCGAGGATCCACCACGGAACGTCCTTGTTGAGCAGGTGGCCGCCGACGAACAGTGCGGCCATGGCCACGGGGATCGCCAGGAGCGCGATCCACACGACGCGCCAGATCCCGAAGAGGGGGTCGGGGACGTTGCGGGGCCGGCGAAGGAACAGCCGCAGCGTGGTCGGCCCCAGGTCGGCGAACTTGTTGCCGGTCATCAGGTACGACCAGTGGTATTCGTAGATCTCCGCTTGGCCCTGTTTGGGTTCGGGCGACGCCTTGTCGGTCAGCGGCCGCGAGATGTAGCGGCGGGCTTCGTACGAACCGGTGATCTCGGCCGGGCGGGAGTAGTAGTAGTCCCACTTCCGCGACGTCGTCGGATACAAGTCGCTCAGCGGATGGAGTGCCGTCTTCACGAAGCCGTCGAGGGTGTCCATCGGTCGTTGCTCGCCCATGCCGTGCACGATCACGACGGCGGTCCGGACCGTGCCCGCCGGTCGGTCGTCGGCCCAGGCTGCGTCCGCAGTTCCGGACTGCTCGGCACCGACCTGGGTCTCGGCCGTGACGTCCTCTACTGCCATGTCGCCCCCCAAAGACGTGCGTCGCGTGTGACCTCCGAGTCTGAGGGGTCACGTTCGCGCGGCGTGCGGATTCGCGACTATTGACGCCCGCGTTCGTCTCCGATCTCATCGACGTCGACACCGGGATTGCCGGCTGTCAACCAGCTTCTTTCCTTCTACTCACGGCAACGTCCTGAGCGCGGTCGGCCTTTGCCGCGTATATGCAACACCAGCCACAATATTCACACTGGCCCCACAGGTGTCGGCCCGGGTTCGATTCGGATTTCGCGCATTGCTGTACATATAACGATTCGATAACTACGGTGCTGGCTGTGGGTCGACACGTATTAGCCAGCCGACGACGCAAGTCTTCCTTGATCTTGGTTGCGTGGGTGGTCCCGACCGCCCTGCTCCTCGCGGTCGGTGGCGCTGGCTATTCGCTGGCCGCCGATCGCGGCGCTGGCCCCGCGGCAGGCGTCGAAGCTCAGCCAGGTGGCCACCCCGTTGCGCCGTGCTGCATGGAGATCGTGGCAGCAGGGCCTGCCGTACTGTCGCCGCCACCCTCCGAAGTCCAGTTGGTGGCGAGTTCCGATGGCGGAGAGATGGTTTCGGCATCGAGGGCCTCCCGGTGGCGGGTCGTGCCCGTCCCTCAGTTGTTACCGGCCGGGATCGCTCCGGAGCGGGGACTGCAGGTGAGGACCATCCTGGCGTCTCGCGCCATCAGTGCGGCGTTCCCAGAGATCCACGAGATCAGTGGCGTCCGGGCGGATGCGCTGAGATGGCACCCCGACGGGTTGGCGCTCGACGTGATCATCCCCAACCCGAGCAGCGCCCAGGGCATCGCGCTCGGAAACGAGATCGTCGCGTACGTGCTGAAGAACGCGGACCGGTTCGGGATGCAAGACGCAATTTGGCGCGGCATCTACTACACCCCAAACGGCGGGCAACAGAGTGGTGGGTACGGCCACTATGACCACGTCCACATCACCACTACCGGAGGCGGTTACCCCACCGGCAGGGAAGTCTTTCTGAAGTAGCGAGGGCGTGGTTGCGACGCGGGGTCGGCCCGAGTGGCCGACGTCGGTGCTGGATTCGGCGGGCGCAGCCGGTTACCGCGCCGTCTTCACTGCGACGGCGCCTGCGGTGCCCGCCGCATCACAGAGGTGCCGCTCCCACTGTTGCCGCTCTGGCGGATGATGGAGGTACCGGGAGTAATGGTGCCATCCTGGCGGTTGGTGGAAGTACCGGTCGGGCCGTTGGTCGTCGCGGCCGTGGCCGAAGTGTTGCCGCCGTGGACACCGCGCAGTTCGTCGGTGGTCAGGGTGCGGATGCTGCGGCGGCGCAGGGCCAGGGTGGGCCGGCCGGTGGGCCCGTCGTTGAGGGTGGTCTTCATGGTGTGCTCCTTGGTTGGCGTGAGTTCGTTTCTGGTGCCGGTCGTGGTGACCGGTTGACGCGAACTCTGCGGTGCACGCCTTGGCGGATTCTTGGCGAACACCGGCCTCACCCCACGACGAATGAATTTCGTGGGCGGCGGCGCGCAGGTCGGAGGGGTTTGTCGCAGCAAACACGTTCGGCACCTCGTTCGCGGCGCAAGCGCTCACGACGCGGATCGACACGGGATCACGGCACCGCCCCGAAACGGGGCGGCAACCTGGCGATACGGCCTTACCAGCGCCGTCGATGGAGCGGGCGACGGGAATCGAACCCGCGTAGCTAGTTTGGAAGACTAGGGCTCTACCATTGAGCTACGCCCGCGTGCACTGCATCGAAGACTGTACCGGCGCCGACGTAAGCAAATCCAATTGAATGCGTCGCGCGCTGAGCCCGTAGTATCTCGACCGCAGCGAGGCACGGGGTGTAGCGCAGCTTGGTAGCGCATCCGCTTTGGGAGCGGAAGGCCGCAGGTTCAAATCCTGTCACCCCGACACGGACCGACATTCAGACAGACATGCAAGGAGCAACAGCGTGAAGAGCACCGTCGAGAAGTTGAGCCCCACCCGGGTGCGCATCAACGTGGAGGTGCCCTTCTCGGAACTCCAGCCCGACTTCGACCAGGCGTTCAAGGAGATGGCCAAGCAGATCCGCATGCCAGGGTTCCGCCCGGGCAAGGTGCCCGTGAAGCTGCTCGAGTCGCGCATCGACAAGCAGGCCATGCTCGACCAGGTGGTCGGCGAGGCCGTGCCGGGCCGCTACAGCGAAGCGGTGGCCAGCTCCGAACTGCAGCCCATCGGGCAGCCGGAGATCGAGGTCACCAAGAAGGAGTACGGCGAGGACCTGGTCTTCGTCGCGGAGGTCGACATCCGGCCCGAGATCACGCTGCCCGACCTGACGGCGCTGACCATCACCGTCGACCCGATCGAGGTGAAGGACGACGAAGTCGACACCGAACTGGAGAACCTCCGGGCGCGGTTCGGCACGCTGACCGGTGTCGAGCGCGGGGCGCAGGACGGCGACTTCGTCTCGATCGACCTGTCGGCCACCGCCGACGGCGAGGACGTGCCGGAGGCCAAGACCGAGGGACTGTCCCACGAGGTCGGCTCCGGTCAGCTCATCGAGGGTCTCGACGACGCCATCAAGGGCTTGAAGGCCGAGGAGAGCAAGGTGTTCACCACCACGCTGGTGGCAGGCGAGCACACCGGCCAGGAAGCTCAGGTGACCGTGACCGTCAAGTCGGTCAAGGAGCGCGAGCTGCCCGAGCCCGATGACGAATTCGCCCAGCTGGCAAGTGAATTCGACACCATCGAGGAGCTCAAGGAGAGCCTCGTCGAGCAGGTCGCCCGGGTGAAGCGGATCAATCAGGCCGAGCAGATCCGCGACAAGACGCTGGAGACGCTGCTCGACGAGGTCGAGGTGCCGCTGCCGGAGGCCATCGTGCAGTCGCAGGTCGACGACACCCTGCACAACGCGATCCACGGTCTCGACCACGACGAGGCGGCGTTCGTCGAAGCGTTGGAGAAGGAAGGCAGCAGCCGCGAGGAGTTCGACACCGACAACCGCAACAACGCGGAGAAGGCCGTCAAGACCCAGCTGCTCATGGACGCCGTCGCCGACCAGCTCGAAGTTCAGGTCGGACAGAACGACCTCACCGAGCGGCTGGTGCTGATGTCGCGGCAGTACGGGATCGAACCGCAGCAGCTGCTGCAGGTGCTCCAGCAGAACAACCAGCTTCCCGCGATGTTCGCCGACGTGCGCCGGGGTCTGACCATCGCCGCCGTCGTGCACGGCGCGACCGTCAAGGACACCGAAGGCAACGAGGTCGACACGGACGAGTTCTTCGGCCCGCCCGCCTCCGCGGAGGGCATCGACGAGATCGACGCAGAGGCGATCGACGGCGACGTCGAGGACGCCGAGGACGCCGAGGACGTTGACGCCGAGGGTGCAGACGACGACGACAAGTGACGCTGTGAGCGAACGCGCGGGGTTTGAGGAAGTGCGCGGTGCCTCGGGTTGGTTACTGTCGGTGGACATGAATGGCGAGTACGAATACTCGAAGAAAGCAGGTATCCAGTCGTGACTGACATGCGATCGAGCTCAGCGGGGCTCAACCTCGTCGACTCTGTGTATGAGCGGTTGCTCTCCGAGCGCATCATCTTCTTGGGCTCGCAGGTCGACGACGACATCGCCAACCGGCTGTGCGCGCAGATCCTGCTGCTGTCGGCCGAGGACCCGACCAAGGACATCTCGCTGTACATCAACTCGCCGGGCGGCTCGATCAGCGCCGGGATGGCGGTCTACGACACCATGGTGCTCGCGCCGTGCGACGTGGCCACCTACGCGATGGGCATGGCGGCGTCGATGGGCGAGTTCCTGCTCGCCGCAGGAACCAAGGGCAAGCGCTACGCGCTGCCGCACGCACGCATCCTGATGCATCAGCCGCTGGGCGGCGTCACGGGCAGCGCCTCCGACATCGCGATTCAGGCCGAGCAGTTCGCGGTCATCAAGAAGGAGATGTTCCGGCTCAACGCGGAATTCACCGGCCAGACGCTCGAGCGCATCGAGACCGACTCGGACCGCGACCGCTGGTTCACCGCCCAGGAGGCGCTGGAGTACGGCTTCGTCGACCACATCATCACAAGTGCCAACCTCAACGGAGTCTCGCCGAAATGAGCAACTTCACCCATACCACTGCGAGCAGTCACACCGATCCGCGGATGCAGCCGCAGGCGCGCTACATCCTGCCGTCGTTCATCGAGCACTCGAGTTATGGCATCAAGGAGTCCAACCCGTACAACAAGCTGTTCGAGGAACGCATCATCTTCCTCGGCGTACAGGTCGACGACGCCTCGGCGAACGACGTCATGGCCCAGTTGCTGGTGCTGGAGTCGCTTGATCCCGACCGCAAGATCACCATGTACATCAACTCGCCCGGCGGCTCGTTCACCTCGCTGATGGCGATCTACGACACCATGCAGTACGTCCGGTGCGATATCGAGACGGTCTGCCTGGGCCAGGCCGCGTCGGCGGCCGCACTGCTGTTGGCGGCGGGAACCCCCGGCATGCGGCTGGCACTACCGAACGCCCGCGTGCTCATTCATCAGCCCGCGCTGTCGGGTGTCATCCAGGGCCAGTTCTCCGACCTGGAGATCCAGGCCGCCGAGATCGAGCGCATGCGCACGCTGATGGACACCACTCTGGCCACTCACACCGGCAAGGACGCCGCTGTGATCCGCAAGGACACCGACCGCGACAAGATCCTCACCGCCGCAGAGGCCAAGGACTACGGGATCATCGACACGGTCCTGGAGTACCGCAAGCTCTCCGCGCAGAACGCCTGATCGCCCGTCCGGCGCCAGGTACGTTGGACGCGAGCGCTCTCGAAGCGGTAACGGCGGCGACACGCCAACGACACGGTGGCGCGTTCCGACGGGCTGCGGGGGACGGCAGGAGATATGTTCTCCTCCAACGCAGGTAAATACCACCGACGCGATTCGGCTTTATCGGTCGCATGGCGCCGGAGCAAGCGGGTAGCGTCGGGAAATACACCCGAGGTGACCCCCGGAGCACCCTCACCGACGGCGAACAGGAAAGTAGGCCCGCAGGGACATGGCACGCATAGGAGATGGCGGCGACCTGCTGAAGTGTTCGTTCTGCGGCAAGAGTCAGAAGCAGGTCAAGAAGCTCATTGCCGGACCCGGCGTGTACATCTGCGACGAGTGCATCGACCTCTGCAACGAGATCATCGAGGAAGAGCTCGCCGACGCCGATGACGTCAAACTCGACGAGCTGCCCAAGCCCGTCGAGATCCGGGACTTCCTCGAGGGCTACGTCATCGGCCAGGACACCGCCAAGCGGACGCTGGCCGTCGCGGTCTACAACCACTACAAGCGCATTCAGGCGCAGGAGAAGACGCGCGACTCGCGCGCCGAGCCGGTCGAACTGGCCAAGTCCAACATCCTGATGCTGGGTCCCACCGGCTGCGGCAAGACCTACCTGGCGCAGACGCTGGCCAAGATGCTCAACGTGCCGTTCGCCATCGCCGACGCCACCGCCCTGACCGAAGCCGGCTACGTCGGCGAGGACGTCGAGAACATTCTGCTCAAGCTGATCCAGGCCGCTGACTACGACGTCAAGCGCGCCGAGACCGGCATCATTTACATCGACGAGGTCGACAAGATCGCCCGCAAGAGCGAGAACCCGTCGATCACCCGCGACGTCTCCGGTGAGGGCGTGCAACAGGCGCTGCTCAAGATCCTGGAGGGCACCCAGGCCTCGGTGCCGCCGCAGGGCGGGCGCAAGCATCCGCACCAGGAATTCATCCAGATCGACACCACCAACGTGCTGTTCATCGTGGCGGGGGCGTTCGCGGGGCTCGAGAAGATCGTCTCCGACCGCGTCGGCAAGCGCGGCCTTGGCTTCGGCGCCGAGGTGCGCTCCAAGGCCGAGATCGACACCCAGGACCACTTCGCCGAGGTCATGCCCGAGGACCTGATCAAGTTCGGCTTGATCCCGGAGTTCATCGGTCGCCTCCCGGTTGTCGCCTCGGTGACCAACCTGGACAAGGAATCGCTGGTCAAGATCCTGTCCGAGCCGAAGAACGCGCTGGTCAAGCAGTACAACCGGCTGTTCGAGATGGACGGCGTCGAGCTGGAGTTCACCGAGGATGCGCTGGAAGCGATCGCCGATCAGGCGATCCACCGCGGAACCGGTGCCCGCGGTTTGCGCGCGATCATGGAAGAAGTCCTGCTGCCGGTGATGTACGACATCCCCAGCCGCGACGACGTCGCCAAGGTCGTCGTCACCAAGGAGACCGTGCAGGACAACATGTTGCCGACGATCGTGCCGCGCAAGCCGTCGCGCACCGAGCGCCGCGACAAGAGCGCGTAGTTCCCGGAGCTTTCGCGGGCCGGCTCGGGCTCGGGCGGGCGGCAGAACGGATCGGCGCAGCTCATCGTCTGGTCACGGGACGTCGTTCCTGAATCACCTCGTCGACGAGCGCGGCGATCTCTGCGATCCCGTCCCGCTGGGCGAAGGCCGCCTCCAACTCGCGGGCACGATGCACGTAGTGCCCGTTGCCGAGGATCTCGCGCACCGCGCCGCGGATCATCGTTGGCGTCGGCGTGCCGGTCTTGAGGTTGATCCCCGCCCCCGACCACGCCACCCGCGCCGCGACCTCGGGCTTGTCCTCGGTGCTGCCCGCCACGACCAGCGGCACGCCCGTCGACACCGCTCGCTGTACCGTGCCGTACCCGCCGTTGGTGATCATGACGTCCACCTTGGGTAGCAGGACGTCGTGCGGAATGTATTCGGCGACACGGGTGTTCGACGGCAACGCGACCTTGATGTCGCCGACGTCGCGGCCGCCCGTCGTGACCACGACCGTCGCGTCCTCACCGGCGAGGGCCTCGATGGTCGGCTCGATCAGTCGGGACAGGTCGTCGTTGTCGACGGTGCCCTGGGTGACGTGGACGACCGGGCGGTCGGCGTCCAACTCGGTCCACCAGCTCGGCGGCACGTAGCGGCATGACGGCTGCGGATGTACTGCACCGACGAATCTGACGTTGGGTGCGAGGTCGCTGCGCGGGTATTCGAAGCTCGGTACCGTCGGCACGATGAAGCGCTCGGCGAGCACGCCGACGTCGAGCAGGAACACCGGAAGTCGGCGCGCCCCGAGGCTGGCGAGCATCGCGTTGGTGGTCCTGTGGGCCTCTCGGAGGACCACGTTGTGCGAGAACAGGTTCAGCGCACGGTTGCGCAGCCGCCCCAACCGGCCGACGCCGGGAAGCAGGCCCATGCCGTTGGGGGCGGTGTCGCGGCTCGACAACATCAGCGGCGTCGGCGTGAAGTACAGCACCGGCGGTCGATCCGGCGTGTCGCCGAGCAGAATCGGGACGATCCCGAAGAAGCCGTAGTCGACGATGACCGCGTCGAAGCGGGTTCGGGCCATCGCCGCGGTCAACTCCGCAGCCTGATGCGGCATCGGGGCCAGGAACAGCCGGATGATCGCGAGGTTGAGCGCCTTGATCACCGACGTCCTGCCGCGGCTGGACGAGTCGAACGCCGAGTCGTCGAAGTCGGCGATCGCGGGGAGCGGATGCGGCTGGGCGCCGGCGGCGTGGACGGTGTCGCTGTGGGCTGCACCCGTCATCACGGTGACACGGTCACCACGGGCGACCAGGTCCTGCGCGACGGCGAGCAGCGGACTGATGTGTCCGACGGGGGACAGCGCTGCAATGAGAATCTCGGCCATGGTCGTGCCGTTACTTCGTCATCGCGAGGACGGGGTCGCGGGGCTCCCGCACGGTCGACATGAACAGCACCCGCAGGGTGTAGTCCGGCGCGTCGGCTGGCTGAACCACGGACGCGAACTGCACGGCCGTCGCGTCCGGACTCGCGCTCGCCCGGACGGCGGACAGCACGCTCGTGTAGTCGGCCGTCGGACCGATCGCGGTCAGCTCGTGCCACTCCGACCAGCCGCTGACCCTCGCCTCGCGCCAGACGAGCGTGGGTTCGTTCGACCGTTCGGTGCGCCGCTGGCGCAGTGCGCACACCAGGTACCAGAGCAGGATGGCCGCCGCGATGATGGGCAGGGTCAGTTCCTCAGGCATGCTGGGCCTCCATCCGTCGTTCGGCGATGGCCTCGTCGACCAGTGCGGCGATCTCGTTGACCCCGTCGCGACGGCCGTAGGCAGCCTGCAGCCGTCCCGCGGACTGCCGGTAGGTGTCGTGGTTCAGCACGGTGCGCACTGCCCGGCGCACCTCGCCCGCGGTGGGCACGCCGGTGCGCAAGTTCACGCCAACGCCGAAGAACTCCACCCGCGCTGCGACCTCCGGCTTGTCCTCGGTGTTGCCCGCGACCACCAGGGGCACGCCCGTCATGAGCGCCCGCTGCACGGCGCCGTACCCGCCGTTGGTGACCATCACGTCGACCGACGGCAGCAGCATGTCGTGCGGGATGAACTCGGCGGCGAACGTGTTCGGCGGCAGCGGGCTCCGCAGCTGGGAGACCGGGCGCCCGCCGGTGGTCACCACGACGGTGACGTCCTCGGCCGCGAGTGCCTCGATGGTCGGCTCGATCAGCCTGCTCAGGTCGGCGTTGTCGATGGTGCCCTGCGTGACGTGCACGACGGGGCGGTCGGCGGACAACTCCTTCCACCACCGCGGGGCGACGAAGTTATCGGCCGGTTCGGGGGTGACCGCACCGACGAACCGCACGTGGCCGGGCAGGTCGCTGCGGTGGTACTCGAACTCCGGGATCGTGGGGGCGATCAGCCGGTCGGCGAGCACGGCCGAATCCAGCACGAACACCGGCAGTTTCGGAAGGCCCAGCGCCTCCAGCATGGTCTCGGCGGCTTGATGCGAATGGCGCAGTAGGACCTTCTGCGTGGCCAGGTTGAGCGCGCGGTTTCGCAGTCGGCCGAACACTCCTCCGGCGGGCAGGATGCCGGTCCCGCCCGGCGCGGTGTCCCGGCTGGTCAGGAACAGCGGGGTCGTGGAATAGGTCACGATTGGGGGTCGGGACGTCCGCTCGCCCAACAGCATCGGCAGGATGCCGAGGAAGAAGGCGTCGGCGACGATGGCGTCGAACTGATGCGCGGCCATCACCTCCTCGAGCGCTGCGGCCTGATGCGGCAGCGGCCGGACGAAGATGTGCTTCACGTCGAAGTTGACCCGCGCGATGCCGGACGTATCGACGCGGCCGGGCAGGTCGGCGTCAAACGACGAGTCGTCGTAGTCGGCGCCGTACGGCAGCGGGTGCGGAATCGCGCCGACCGCGAGGATCTTGTCGGCATGCCGGGCCGAGGTCAGGAAGGTGACGTCGTCTCCACGACTCACCAGGCCGCGGGCCACGTTGAGCAGTGGGGCGACGTGTCCGACGGGTGGGCATGCTGCGATCAGAATCTCCGCCACGATGATGTCTCCCTCGTTGGTCTGGTGCGTGTATCGACGGGTTCGATACTCGCGACCACGGGGTCGTCCAGCTTGGAGGTTGTGTGGAGATCAGGTGGAGATCGCAGGTAGATGAGCTGCCGGCGGGTTATCCGGCGTGCGTGACCCGGTCCTGGCGGGTGTAGACGTTCATGGATTCGCCGCGCAGGAACGCCACCAGGGTGAGGCCGGCCTGGCTGGCCAGATCGACGGCCAGCGACGACGGCGCCGAGACCGCGGCGAGCACCGGGATACCTGCCATGACGGCCTTCTGCGTGAGTTCGAAGGACGCGCGCCCACTGACCAGGAGCACGGTGCCGGACAGGGGTATCCGCTCCTGCTCGACAGCCCAGCCGATCACCTTGTCGACGGCGTTGTGCCGTCCGATGTCCTCCCGCACGACGAGCATGGTGCCGTCGGCGTCGAACAGGGCGGCGCCGTGCAGGCCGCCGGTGCTGGCGAACACGCGCTGCGCACTGCGGAGTTGGTCGGGCATCGCCGACAGCGTCTCGGAGGCGACCGCGGTCGGATCGTCGCCGGGGGAGTGGCGGCTGATCGTTCGAATGGCGTCGATGGAGCCCTTGCCGCACACCCCGCATGACGACGTGGTGTAGAAGTTGCGGGTCACGTCCACGTCGGGCATCGGCACACCCGGGGCCAGGCTCACGTCGAGCACGTTGTAGGTGTTGGTGCCGTCATTCGGCGGGCTGGAGCGCAGCGACTCGGGGTTCGGCACAGCCGCCCCGCGGCAGTATTCGACTCGGGCGATGTCGTCGCGTTGGCCGATCACGCCCTCGGTGAGCAGAAACCCTTGCGCCAGTTCGACATCGGAACCCGGCGTACGCATCGTGACGGTGATCGCGGTGCCGTTGATGCGCAGCTCCAACGGCTCCTCCACGGCGAGGGTCTCGGGCCGGGTGGATACCGTGTCGGCGGTGAGATGGCTGGCCCGCCGGCGCGCGGTGACCCTACCCACGGGCAGATTCCAGCCTGATCACGATCGCCTTGGAAACCGGCGTATTCGACTTGTCCGCAGTGTGATCCAGCGGGACCAGAGGGTTGGTCTCCGGGTAGTAGGACGCCGCATTGCCGACCGGCGTCGGGTACGGCACGACGAGGAAGTCCTTGGCGTGGCGCTCCTCGAGGTGGCCTGCCGCGTTGGTGAACTCGGAGATCAGGTCGACGCGGGCGCCATCGGCGAGGCCCAGCGAGGCGATGTCGGCCGGGTTGACGAAGACCACCCGGCGGCCGCCCTTCACCCCGCGGTAACGGTCGTCGAGGCCGTAGATGGTGGTGTTGTACTGATCGTGGCTACGCAGCGTCTGCAGCACCAACCGTCCCGGTGGCACCGGCACCCACTCCAGCGGGTACACCGCGAAATTGGCCTTGCCCGTGGTGGTGGGGAACTCGCGCGCGTCCCGCGGCGGGTGGGGGAGCTGGAAGCCATCGGGTTGGCGCACCCTGGTGTTGTAGTCCGCACAGTCGGGGACCACGTCGGCGATGGCGTCGCGGATGCGGTCGTAGGAGCCCGCGAACTGCTCCCACGGCACCGGATGCTCTGGTCCCAGAAGGGTTCTGGCCATCTCGCACACGATGGCGACCTCGCTGCGCAGGTGCTCGCTCGGCGGTGTCAGGCTGCCCCGCGACAGGTGCACCATGGACATCGAGTCCTCGACCGAGACCAGCTGCTTGCCGCCGGCCTGCACGTCGCGGTCGGTGCGGCCCAGCGTCGGCAGGATGAGTGCCGTACGCCCGTGCACGACGTGGCTGCGGTTCAGCTTGGTCGAGATCTGCACCGTCAGAGCGCAACTGCGCAACGCCGCCTCGGTGACCTCGGTGTCAGGGGTGGCCGAGACGAAGTTGCCGCCCATGCCGATGAACACCCTGGCGTGACCGTCGCGCATCGCCCGGATCGCGTTGACGACGTCGTGGCCGTGCGTCCTCGGACTACTGATGCCGAACCGCGCGTCCAGAGCGGCCAGGAACTCCTCGGGCATCTGCTCCCAGATGCCCATCGTCCGGTCGCCCTGCACGTTCGAGTGCCCGCGCACCGGACACACGCCCGCGCCCGGCTTGCCGATCATGCCGCGCATCAGCAGCAGGTTGGTGGCCTCGCCGATGGTGGCCACCGCGTGCCGGTGCTGGGTCAGCCCCATCGCCCAGCAGAACACCGTCCGCTGCGAGGAGATCAGCATCTGTGCCACGCGCTCAAGCTGCTCGCGGTCGATGCCGGTCGCCTCCAGCACGGTGTCCAGATCGACTGCGCGGGTCTGCTTCTCGTACTCGTCGAAGCCGGCGCAATGATCGGCGATGAAGGCACGGTCGAACACCGAACCCGGGTTGCGGTCCTCTGCCTCGAACAGCAGCCGGCCCAGCCCCGCGAACAACGCCATGTCACCGCCGAGGCGGATCTGGACGAATTCGTCGGCGATCGGGACTCCATGGCCCACGACCCCGTTCACCTTCTGCGGATCCTTGAACCGCATCAGACCGGCCTCGGGCAACGGGTTGACCGCGATGATCTTCGCGCCGCCCGCCTTCGCCTTCTCCAACACCGACAGCATCCGCGGATGGTTGGTGTTGGA
>Ga0193743_1001983_pt1 | contig 14806 bp, 12 predicted proteins | sample L2c2metaG_FD_143038 | JGI IMG/M metagenome (GOLD analysis project Ga0193743, IMG submission 143038) | Soil microbial communities from a riparian zone of the East river system, Colorado, United States - L2c2 | ecosystem: Environmental > Terrestrial > Soil > Riparian zone | place: USA: East River...
CACAGGGGAGAGGAAGCGTATCTCCGCTTCGCACGCGGAGACGAAACAAAGGGCTCGGCCTGAGGAAGACCACTCTCAGTTAGGAGTGCACGCTCAAGGAGTGGGGCTGAATGCCGAGACAAGAATGCGGCGGTATTGAGCCGATGGGGGAGGTTTTTCTCTTGACATTCCTTTTTATAGGACATTCCTTTTTATAGGACTTGTCCGACCGTTCGACCTGCCACCCATCGCGGATTTCCTGGCGGAACATCCCGAACTCGTACCGCAGTCCATACCCGATGGCAGGAACGCCCAGCGTTGATAGTGAATCCATAAAGCACGCCGCGAGGCGCCCGAGTCCTCCGTTGCCAAGACCTGGCTCAGGTTCTTGCGCAGCCACCGTGGCCAGATCTATCCCGAGTTCCTTGAAGGCTTCGTTGCACTCCTCTGTAAGGCCGAGGTTCAGAAGGTCGTTGAGCAGATGTGGTCCGAGTAGGTACTCAGCCGAAAGGTACGCGACAACCCGAATATTGCGGTGCTTGTATGATACTTGTATGATTCGATGGTTGCGATCCAATTCTCCATCACTTGATCGCGAACTACATGCGCCAGCGCGTGATACTGCTCAACGCTCGTGGAGTATTCCAGGGGACGACCGATCGTATGAGTGAGGTGACTTGCGAGACGTATCGAATGTTCCTTATAGAAGCCACATCAGCTCGACGGCTCAGTCCGTAGCAGCGAACTCGCAGTTGGCGATGAGTTCCTCAGCTCTGAACTTCGATAATGTGGCAATAAACTCCTCGGCGACGAAGTCCGTGACACTTACATCGTCGGGCACATCAGCGGTGACGGTGAACTCGGTTTCAATCTCAGGCGCAGGCTTTACCATCGTCGCGAGCACCTTCCCAGTAACATTGAATCCAAATCAATCGATAACGCTGCAGCTCGAATTCAAGCCGACTACAACAGGAACAATTACGGGCCGACTCACGATCAGCAGCAACTCGGCGACTGGCGGTACGGCAGTTGTGTCTTTGAGAGGCACAGGCATTGCAGCAGGAAAGCCGCAGTTGACGGTGAGCGCCACGACCCTGAACTTCGGTAATATAGCCGTAAACTCCTCGGCGACGAAGTCCGTGACACTTACATCATCGGGCACATCGGCGGTATCGGTGAACTCAGCTTCAATCTCGGGCGCAGGCTTTACTACTTTAGGCGGTAGCTTCCCGCTAACGTTGAATCCTGCTCAGACTGCGACGTTGCAGCTACAGTTCAAGCCGACTGTAGCTGGAGCAGTTGCAGGACAACTGACGATTAGCAGCAACTCTTCTAGTGGCAGCACAGCGCTCGTCGCTTTGAGCGGAACGGGTACGTCAGCCGCACATTCGGTAGACCTCAGCTGGAACGCACCCGTAAGTTCAACCAATCCAGTGGCGGGATATAACATCTACCGAGCAACCAGCGGTGGAGGCCTTCAACTGCTTAATTCATCTCCCGTTACGCAGACTCTTTATGTGGATAGTGCGGTCGTAAGCGGTTCTACCTACAACTACATTGCGAAAAGCGTTGATTCACGGGGTGGAAAGCAATGCTTCGAATCAGATTGCAGTAACAATTCCATAGCCTCTCGCGCCTATGGCAGATCTTTCAAAAAAGAGAACGCGTGTTCGCGCAGCATCGCCCCCGTTTGTTTGAAATCTCCCCGCTTCAATGAATCCACAATGGGCTGGTGAATCTCAGCTAGCGAGAGCAGCCTGTCTTCGTTCTTTTGCAGGTTCAGTCGGGATCGCATTCCGATTTCGAGAGAGTCCCATACCTTCAGCAGAGTCTGATTCGACGCCATGCTGACAATGCTCCGATGAAACTGTGTGTTGGCGCGGGCGAAGCCATCTATGTCCCCAATTTGCGCAGCCATTCGCATCGTCGCCTGCAACTCCTCGATGGACTCGATCCTGTCCTTCAGCTTCTCCAGGGGAATCTGCTGGGCTGCAATCTCTTCTAGGTACCCGCGTAGTTGATAGGCATCCTGTGTCTCCTGTTTGGATATTTCCCGGACGCGCGTTCCGCGGTAGTGCTCCGAGACAAGCACACCAAGCGTCTCCAATTCGCGAAATGCCTCACGTACCGGGGCCTGGCTTACTTCAAATTCCTGCGCCAGCATCATCTCCTTGAGACGTTCTCCGGGTAAGTACACTCCTTCGGAGATACGTTTCAACAAAGCCCATCGAATACGGTCACGAGCAGACTTGTGCGTTTCGATCGAAATATTCTGCTTCGGTTTAATCGTAGCTATTTTAGGCATTTTTAGTAACTTCATGCATAATACAACCGATCACATCTTCGGCAGCTGAGTTATATCCCAACCGCCACCGAGAGCTTTGATCAGTTGAACGCTCGCTGTCATGCGCCTGGTCATCAAATCGGCTGCGGTGCGCTCATTCGAAAGTGCTGTACTCTGAGCTGTGAGAACCTCTAGATAGGTTGTGATCCCGCGTTTATACCGCGTGGTTGAGAGAGCGACCGATCTTCGGGCCGAAGTCACCGCAACCTGCTGCGTCGCTAACTCCTGTTCGAGCAGACGTAGCGCCGCCAAATTATCTTCTACCTGCTGAAAGGCTTCAAGTACGTTCTCTCGGTAACTGGCTACAGTTGCCGCATGGTTATCTCGCGCCTGTTGCGTCACAGCTCGTCGCCGTCCTCCATCGATGATGGTCTCGATTGCAGAACCGCCGACCGACCACAAGGCGCTGGGGCCCTGTATCAGGGTTCCGATGGCAGAGCTCTCAACACCGCCAGCCGCCGAAAGAGCGATCTGCGGATAATAGGCCGATATCGCAATACCGATTTGAGCGTTGGCTGAAGCGACTCTGCGCTCTGCCGCCGCAATATCGGGCCGGCGCTCCAGTAGCTGTGAGGGCAAACCCAAGGGGATCTGCGGCGGGGTCGCTTCTAGCGGCGAAGCGGAGAGTGAGAATGTAGAGGCTACCTCTCCCGTCAAAACAGCAATGGCGTGCTCAAACTGCGATCGCGCTACGCCTATCTCGATGTCCTGGGCTCGTGTAGTCTCCAGCTGCGTCCGGGCCTGCGCTACATCCACGTCAGAGGCAACTCCGCCGTGATAACGAGCTTCGGTTAGCTGCAAGGCCTTCTCAAAATCAACGACGGTCGCATCCAGCAACTGCTTCTGCAGGTCCAACCCACGCAGAAAGAAGTAGTCGGCTGCTAACTCAGAGTGCAGGCTTAAACTGACATTCTCGAGGTCGCCTGCGCTCGCCTGCGCATTTTCGCGGGCAGACTCAATGGTTCGCCGAACCTGGCCCCAGAGATCCGCCTCATAAGAGATATCTCCCTGAAGGACCGTATCGCTATATTGACCTGAAGTGATCGAGGTGATCTTTGGTCGGTTGTTCGACACTTGAGTCCGTACGCCCGATGATTGCACCGCAAGGGTCGGGAAAAGTTGCGAACGAGCCTGTCGAACCAGATCGCGCGCGCTCATATACTGCTCGTACGACACCTTTAGCGTCTGATTGGAAACCGCGATCTTTTCTTCCAGCGAATTAAGTTGCTGGTCCCTATAGATCTCCCACCACCTGCCCTTAGGCAACTGATCTTGAGGGTTTGCCTGTGTCCAGTTAGACGGTGTCTCCTTGAAGGCCGGCGGTGGCGGGGGCACGGTCGGCTGGACGTACTTCGGGCCAACCATACAGCCGCTCAAAATCAGAAGGCTGCAAGTTAAAAAGAGCGAGACCGCATCGATGGTAGTAGTGCCGGAGCGATTCATTTCTCGCCACCCTGTTCGGTCGCGCCTGCCGTCGGTCGCTTCTCTGTCTGGACATTGAGGCGCTCTCCGTCAATGATCGAATCCGGCGGATTGGCGATCACACGTTCCTGCCCTGTCAGTCCAGTCGTGACCTCGGCGAAATCGCCAAAATCGCGGCCTAACGTAATCGGCAATAGCTCAGCTGTATTGTCGTTCTTGGCCACGGCGACTCTCAGGCCCTCTCTCCGAAACAAGAGTGCGCTCACAGGAACAGTCAAAGTGGATATGCTGTTCTTCAGTTTGAGGTGCACCTCGGTATAGGCACCAGGAAGCAGTTCCCCCTTCGCATTATCGACATCCACTTCTACATTCAACGTTCGAGCGGTAGGGTCGATTGATCTAGACGTACGCATCAGCTTGCCCTGGAAGCGTCGACCGGGTAATTCCGCAAACGTCAGATCTGCGGTGAGCCCTGGAGTAGCCGCCTGCGAGTAGATCTGTGGCACGTTGATGAAGACACGTAATTTATTAATGGACGCGATCTGGAATAGCGAGCGCGCCTGTCCACCAGTAGCTCCGGAATCGATAAGTTGGCCTATATCCGTGTTGCGCGCAGTAACGATACCGTCGAACGGTATGTAGACCTTCTCAAAAGCGACCAGCTGTTTGAGCCTATCCACATTCGCCTGCGCAGACTTTACTGCTGTGTTTCTAGCGGCTAGATCGTTCACTGCATTGTCAGTATCCTGCTGCGAGACGGCATCCTGCTGGATCAGGTCAGAGTAACGTTTCGCCGTAATCTCAGAGAGATGGGCGTTCGCTAAAACCGTTTCAAGATCAGCCTGAGCCTGGGATAGCTGCTGATCCACCTCAGGCGATTCAATCTCAGCCAGTAGTTGGCCCTGTTTGACATGGGATCCGATGTCGAAGTACCAGCGCTTGAGATAGCCATTTGTTCTGGCATAGATTGGCGCATCGACAAAGGCCTGAATGTTACCTGGCAGCAATATTTCTTGAGCAGGTGCGCCTTGTTTCGGCTGAACGACCAGAACAGTAGGCGCAGCTAGCTCGTTGGTCTCCGCTGCCAGAGCTTTGCGCGCCTGTAACCTCGGCATGATCCCCGTAATGACTAGTACAGCGATCACTACCACAGCAATCAGCAGAATCGTTATGCTACGACCTCGGGAACCCTTGCTGGGGCCCCCTTCCGGAGCGGCACTCGAGTTGCTGCCGTCCGGTCCCCTGCTGTGGCTCGAATTCACAGTCTTCGAACCCTCTGTGCCGGTAAGATCGTCTGCCTGCCTCTGCTCTGCATCGTTCGTCATGGTGTCTCTCCCTGCAAGTGCGGCCGGTACGCCGGCACAAAATTAGTCATTGAACTCAACTGCTTTGGGCTTGTGCTTCGCATGGATCAGGCTGAAGAATGTCGGCACGAAGAACAACGTGGACGCTGTCGCCAACAGCAATCCGCCGATCACCGCGCGTCCCAGTGGTGCGTTCTGCTCGCCGCCCTCGCCCAAACCAAGCGCCATCGGCACCATGCCGATGATCATCGCCAGAGCCGTCATCAAAACCGGCCGAAAGCGCGTAAATCCGGCCGCCAAAGCAGCCTCGGTCGCGCTTGCCGCTCCTTCCATCTGCTCTTTGGCGAAGCTCACGACGAGAATGCTGTTCGCTGTCGCTACGCCCATGCACATGATCGATCCGGTTAATGCCGGAACGCTGAGCGTTGTGTGGGTGAGGAAGAGGAACCATACAATTCCAGCCAGAGCGGCGGGTAGCGCTGCGATGATGACGAATGGGTCCATCCAGGATTGGAAGTTGATGACGATCAGCAGATAGACCAGCACAATCGAAAAGACCAATCCGCCCAGTAGGCCAAGGAAGGAAGCATTCATCGTCTGCACCTGACCACGAACGATCACTCGCGTTCCCCGTGGTAGGTCTTTCTTGGTCGCTGCCAGGATTTGGTTGATATCCGTCGATACGCCGCCGAGATCGCGTCTCTGGATAGACCCATAGATGTCCAGCACCGGTTGCACATTGTAGTGCGACACGGTGCCCTGCTCCTGACCTGGACGGATCGAAGCCAGGCTGTTCAGAATTTGCGGAGAAGTTCCAGCGGAACTGGTGATCGGTAGATTGCCAAGACCTTGTAGCGTATCGGTCTGATATTGCGGCGTCTGCGTAGCAATGTTGTAGCTCACGCCATTCTTCGGGTTCAGCCAAAATGTCGGCGATGTCTGAAAGCTGCCGCTCAAGGCCACCAGCAGGTTGTTTGCAACATCGCGCGCTGTATAACCGGCCTCCTGCGATTTGGTCCGGTCGATATCGACCTGCAGCTTCGGCGCGTTGAAAGGTTGCTGAATTCTCAGATCGGTCGTCCCTGGGACGTACTTGATCTGATTAAAGAGTGTGTCGGCATAGTGGCGATTTCCTTCAATATTCGGGCCAACAATCTGAATGTCAATTGGTGCCGGAAGACCAAAGTTCAGAATCTGACTAACGATGTCGGCTGGCAGGAAGTAGAAGGTCAGCCCCGGAAACTCCTTCGCAAGTTTGGCCCGAAGCGCGTGAACGTACTCCTCAGTTGGCTTGTGCTTCTCCGCCAGAGAGACCTGGATGTCTGCATCGGCCGGACCGATCGCGGCAGAGTTGCTGTACGACGTATTAATGCCGGAGTAGGGCAGTCCTACATTGTCCAGAATATTCGTCAGCTCATTCTTCGGAATCTCCCTGCGGATGCTGTCTTCTACCAGATCGCACAGCCGTGCTGTCTCCTCGATCCGGGTGCCGGTCTGCGCACGGACGTGCAATTTGAACTGTCCACTGTCAACAGCGGGAAAGAAGTCCTGCCCCAGCCACGGGAACAGCGCGAACGATGCGAGACAAACCGCAAAGAAGCAGATGGTGAACAGCACCGGATGCGCCACCGTTTTCTTGAGCAGGTTGTGATATCCACCTCTTAGCTTTTCAAAACTGTGTTCGAAGGATCTCTGGAGATGGACCAGGGGATTGCGGCTTTTCTTCTTCTTTTCCTCGGCGTGCTCGTCATGCACCTGCAGCAGGTACTTGGCCATCGTTGGGACGATGGTGCGTGAAAGCAGGTAAGAGGCGAGCATGGCGAAGACCACGGCCTCTGCGAGGGGGACGAAGAGATATTTGGCCACTCCGCTCAGAAAAAACATCGGCACGAACACGATGCAGATACTGAGTGTGGAAACGAAGGCCGGTACTGCGATCTGAGCTGCTCCATCCAGGATGGCCTGCTCGATCTCCTTGCCTTCCTCCAGATTGCGATTGATGTTCTCGATCTCGACCGTTGCGTCATCGACGAGGATCCCGACGGCTAAAGCGAGACCTCCCAACGTCATGATGTTAATCGTCTCGCCCAGCGCGCTCAGGGTGATAATGGAACACAGAATCGACAGAGGAATCGACACTGCAATGATGATCGTGCTCCTCCAGCTGCCCAGAAAGATCAGGATCATGATTGCGGTCAGGCATGCAGCAATAATCGCCTCGCGCACCACACCATTGATCGAGGCTCGTACAAAGATGGATTGATCTCCAATGGGGGTGATGCGCAGCGCCTCTGGCAGTGTCGCAGCGACCTGCGGCAGCAACCCGCGAATTCCCTTCACGATGTCCAGTGTCGAGGTGCTACCCGACTTCAGGACTGTCATCAGCGATCCTCGTTGCCCATCTGAACGAACGATGTTTGTCTGTGGCGGAAATCCGTCTCGTACATGCGCTACGTCGCGGACGAAGATGGGAACTCCATTGACTACTTTGATCGGGACGTTGTTCAGTTCATCGACATTGTCGGGGCTACCATTGATCTCGACGTTGTACTCGAACTGGCCCATCTTGGTCGTGCCCGAGGGCAGGATCAGATTTTGATTACCGATCGCGGTCGTCACATCAGATGGCGCCAGCCCTTTGGCCTGCAATGCCTGCGTGTTCAGGTCCACCTGAACCTGGCGCTGCTTACCGCCATACGAATAGGGGATCGCTGTACCCTCGACCGTAATCAGCTGTGGGCGAAGAAAGTTCTGCCCCAGGTCATTGAGCTCCTGCTCAGAGAGCCCTCGTCCCGACAATGCCAGCTGCAGGATCGGAACGCTGGATGCGTTGTACGCGATGACCAGCGGCGGAGTTGTGCCCGCCGGCAGCTGCCTCAACTGTGTCTGCGAAACGGCCGTGACCTGAGCGATCGCAGTGCCGATGTCTGCATGCGGTTGAAAAAAAATCTTTACTACGGCGATGCCGTTCAGAGACTGCGACTCGACATGTTCGATATTGTTGACCGTCGTGCTCATCACACGCTCGGTGATGGTGACGATTCGCGACGACATCTGATCGGCTGAGAGCCCGGAGTACTGCCAAACAACGCTCACCACTGGAATATCGATGTTGGGGAAAATATCCGTCGGAGTACGCAGAATCGTTACCGGTCCCATGATCAGCAGCAAGATGGACAAGACAACGAAGGTATAGGGGCGCCGTAAGGCTAACCGAACGATCCACATAAAACTTTTTTTCCTTGCGATCAATCGAACGTGCCGGATTGATTGATAGGTGCCTTGTAAGTCAGAGCTTTACAGGCGACAAAGTAAGGGCAGAGTCAAAAATCTCATTTCCAACAGTCGATAAATTCCCTTATCATCAAATTATCGATAAGTTCCATTTAGACGTTTTGGCTTATCTCAAAGATTCAGGGATTCACATAAATTTATCTTCGGCGCGCCAGAGTACCTTCTCAAAGAGGTGTAAACCCTATTCTCGAACATCGCTGTCGAAGCGTTCGACCGACGGCGAACCGACGCTGATTACGTGTTTGGTGGACCGCACTTGTCGTCCACGACAGCGGCTAACGTATCCCGACCAATCGAAAGGAGCAGAGAATCATGGATACCAGCTCATCAACGCCACCGAGTCGTCGCGGCCCTCATATAGGCTATTTATCCTATAGTGACAGCAGCCTTTTGCCCGATGACAACACATCGCTCAATGGCGTCAAATGCTTCCATCTCATTTACATCCTTCTACAGGGTCTGTAGCTTGAGATCCTGCTCGTTTCGTTGTCAGCAGACAAGGAGTTCCGACGTGTCCCTTTCCAATCCTCAAAAAGCTAGTCTTTTTTCTCGCCGCAGATTCTTCCATTGGACCAGTTCGCTGGCCGCAACCCTTGGCGCCGCGCCTTTGCTACACTCTGCAGAAGCCGTCGCTGCACCCGTAGCGCGTACTGCGGGCGAGGACTACTACGAGAAACTCGGCGTAGAAAAGATCATCAACGCAGCCGGCACATACACCGCTCTCACCGCAGCCTGTATGCCGCCGAACGTCGTTTCAGCCGTACAACGCGCGGCGCTGCACCCCGTTCGCTTGCACGATCTGCAGACGAAAGCTGGGGAGTACCTTGCCCAGCGTCTAAAGTGTGAGGGTGCCATCGTCACCTCTGGTGCTTCCGGCGCCATCACCCTCGCCACCGCTGCATGCATGCAGAACGCCAACGGCAACCGTCCAGTCGATCTGCCGCAGAATGCTGACAGCTTAAAAAAGCAAGTCATCGTGCAGCGGGCACACCGCTATGGCTACGATCACGCCATATTCCTCACTGGCGCGCGCGTTAGCGAGGTCGTCACCATGGACGACTACAAGCGTGCCTGCGAAAAGGGTGATGCTGTGATGACCAACTTCTTCAACGCTGCAGAGGAAGAGGACGGCATAGCCGGAACAGCGCAGATCGGGCGCGAAGAGTGGCTCCGCGTGGCACACGAACACAACATCCCCTGTCATATCGATGCCGCTGCAGACATGCCTCCTATCTCCAATCTCTGGAAGTACACCGGTATGGGCTTCGACCTTGTCTCGTTTTCAGGTGGCAAGGGAATTCGAGGACCGCAGAACGCCGGTCTCCTCCTCGGCAAGAAGCACCTCACCGATCTCGCGCACCAGAACAATAATCCTGGTGAAGGTGTAGGCCGTGGCATGAAGGTGGCGAAGGAGCAAATCGTGGGCATGGTGGCTGCTATCGACTGGGTTCTCTCTCACACAGAGGAGTCCATGCAGGGTGACTATCAAAAGCGGGCGGATCTCATCGCATCCATAGTGAAGAATGTACCTTCGGTAAAGACTGAGATGGTTGTCCCCAAGATTGCGAACCACGTTCCGCATCTCCTCATTCGCTTCGATCCCACGGTCACCGGCGTTACGACAAAGCAGATTGTCGAGCGTCTCCGCTCCGAGAAGCCCTCCATCGAGCTCAATCCGAACACGGGACACAAGCCAAATCAAGGTATTCCGTCAGATGCGAACACGCTTGTAATCGGAGTCTGGATGTTGCAGCCCGGGGAAGACGCTATCGTTGCCCGTCGGATTCGTGCAGCTCTCACCCACAAGGCTTAATTATTTAAAGTAGAAGGGAACCCTTATGAAAATGAAGTACCTTGGCACTTCCATCCTTGGTTGCGCCCTCCTTTGTTCCTTCGCGGTTGCGCAAGGCCGTCGCAGGACCCCACTTCCGCCCAACACACTGCCATACGATCTCATCCTCCAGGGTGGCCACGTCGTCGATGCCAAGAACCACATCGACGGTACCCGCGACGTAGGCATTAAGGATGGCAAGATCGCTGCCGTCAATGAGCACCTCAACGCCCAGGATGCCCTCAAAACCATCGATGCCAAAGGATTCTGGGTCACGCCCGGCCTTATCGACCTCCATACCCACGTCTACACCGGTACCGGCGAGCGCAACTCCTATGCTGGCGACAGTTCCATTTATCCCGATGGCTTCACGCTTCGCAATGGCGTGACGACTATCGTCGACGCCGGATCTTCGGGCTGGAAGAACTTCCCCGACTTCAAAGACAAGGTCATCGACCGATCCATCACGCGCGTTCTCGCCGAACTGAACATCGTCGGTTCCGGCATGCGTGGCTCCAAGTACGAGGACAACCTCGACGACATGGACGGCAAGACCACTGGCGAATTCGCCCTCAAATATCCGGGCGTCGTCGTTGGGATCAAGAGCGCACACTTCACCGGACCCGAGTGGAAGCCGTATGAACAGGCCGTCATCGCAGGCAACACCGCCAATATTCCTGTCATGATAGATTACGGCTCACGCCGTATCGAGCGTCCTCTTTATGACCTCGTCACCAAGTATCTACGCCCTGGCGACATCTATACCCACTGCTTCTCCGGCAACCGCGGCGAGCAGGATCCAGAGACCGGCGGTCCTTCCAAAGCTCTCATCGATATGCGGAAGCGTGGTGTCTACTGCGATATCGGTCACGGTGGCGGATCCTTCTCCTTCTCTGTTGCCGCACCCATCATGGCAGCCGGATATCATCCGGATTCCATCTCCACGGATCTGCACATCACCTCGATGAATGGCAGCATGAAGGACATTCTCAACGTCGCGGACAAGCTCATCCTCCTCGGTGAGACGATACCCGAAGTCTTTACTCAGATGACTGCCAATCCCGCGCATGAGATCAAGCAGGATCAGCTCGGGAATCTCTCAGTCGGCTCCGTCGCAGATGTGGCCGTCTTCTCAGAAGAACACGGAACCTTTGGCTTCTTCGATATGTTCGGCGCAAAGGATATCGGCCACGTCAAGCTGGTCTGCGAGCTGACTATTAAGGACGGCAAGATCGTATACGACCTGAATGCGATCGAGTTCGACAAATGGGATGCTCCGAAGCACACCTCCAACCCCGCAATGGCGGGGCACTGGACAACCTTTAGTGAGCGTCCGTTCGGCATACAGCAAAGTACGCGATGGCCGTCCTGGATTCCGCCATCGCAACGCAAAACAGTAGAGAGCGGGCCTCCGGACATCTACAATATGCGCACTCCGCCCACGCCAACACCTGGCGCGCCGGCATCAGCCCCCAAATAACTTCAGATCAACAACAACGGCGTCCACTGGGGCGCCGTTACTGTTGCTGAAAGGCCATCGAAAAGCATCATAGTGCGCCATCTCCATCGACCCCTAGGACGCAAAGAACCGCTCCGCCGAACTGCACCTTACCCGCCACTGGACCACCTTCAGCCTCGGCCTTTTCCTTCTACTAGCGCTTCACCATACGTCTCTCCGAAACCCCGGAACAGTAGGATCTAAACGCATCTAAACAAACCAGCGAAACGTCTAAACAGCAGTAGCACCCGGAGAAAACGATGAACCGCCTCGCACCCATCCTCTTCAGCGCACTGCTCTTCGCGGCCGCTCCTGGGGGAGCGCCGAATGTCTCGTGGTCCACACTCAAGACACTCAACTCCGCCCAGCCAAACTCCCCCGCCAGCGCTCTCAACAACAAGAATATTGCGGTCCCGGGCTTCATGGTTCCGCTTGAGGATGACGCGGACGAGGTCACCGAGTTCCTCCTCGTTCCCTTCGCCGGGGCCTGCATTCACGTTCCACCGCCGCCGCCGAACCAGATGATCTACGTCAAGCTCACGCGCAACCAGAAGGCTAAGATGTCCTTCACCGACCCCATCATCGTCACCGGCCACCTCCACGTCACCACCGTGCAGAGTCCCTACGGCGACGTCTCCTTCAATATGGATGGCGATGCGGTGCGCCCCTATGAGCAATAACCCTGCAGGCAGCGAAGCAAATGCCATCGCACTCAACGACGTTCGGTTCTCCTACACACCCGGCCACTCCATCCTCCGCATCCCATCGCTCGAGGTTCCCTCTGGACGCCGGATCTTCCTCCACGGCCCGTCCGGCAGCGGCAAAACCACACTCCTCTCCCTGATCTCCGGCATCCTCACACCGCAGCAAGGAAACGTACATGTCCTAGGTCGCGACCTTACGCGCCTATCACCGTCCGCGCGCGATACCCTTCGAGGAAGCGAGATCGGTTACATCTTCCAGGGCTTCAACCTCATTCCCTATCTCACCGTCCGTGAGAACATCGCACTTCCCTGCAACCTACATGCCGAGCGGCACAACCGCATCACCGCTACCACACTCACAGAAGAAGTTCGTCGCATCGCAACGCGTCTCGACATTCATGCCAATCTCGACGCTCCCGTCACTCGTCTCTCTACCGGTCAGCAGCAGCGTGTCGCCATCGCCCGCGCAATCATTGGCTCCCCCGCACTTGTTATCGCAGATGAACCCACATCTTCTTTGGACACTGATCGCCGCGACGCCTTCCTCGCCCTGCTCACCGAGGTCACCAGTGAAACCCACGCTACGCTTCTCTTCGTCTCGCACGATCGCAGCTTGGCCATGCACTTTGACCAATCGCTCTCTCTTCCAACCATCAACGAAGCAACGACTCAGGACGCCGCATGACGCTTCTCCGCCTCGCCTTTAAATCACTCCGCAGTCGCTCTCTCACCACCACGCTCACGATCTTTTCCATCGCTCTCTCAGTCATGCTCCTCGTCGGTGTCGACCGTCTGCGCGATGCCGCACAAGTCGGCTTCTCCGGCACCCTCTCACGGACTGACCTCGTAGTCGGAGCACGCGGCGGGGGTCTGCCGCTTCTGCTCTCTACGGTCTTTCACATCGGTAACGCGTCGAACAACATCTCCTGGGACACCTATCAGCACTTCGCCCATCACCCCGCTGTCGCTTGGACCATTCCTATCTCCATGGGCGACTCTCACCATGGCTACCGAGTTGTCTCCACCGATGAGAACTTCTACGAGCACTATCAGTACCGACACGATCACCATCTCTCCTTCGCGCAAGGACACCTTCCATCCTCGCTCTTCGATATAGCTCTGGGCGCAGAAGTCGCATCGCGCCTCAACTACCATCTCGGCCAGAAGATCGTTCTTTCTCACGGCGTCGAAGAAAAATCTATCATTCAGCACTCAAATACAGCCTTCACTATCGTCGGCATTCTCGCGCCTACCGCAACGCCCGTCGATCGCGCACTTTATATGACTCTGCTTGGCGATGAAGCCATGCACTTCGGGTGGGAGGGTGGAACACCGCCGCCCATCGGCGAAGACGCGCCCAGGCTTGACCCCTCCAAACTCAAGGTCGACGAGATGAGTGCCTTTCTCCTCGGAACAAAATCGCGCGTCAGCACCCTCTACCTCCAGCGCGAGATCAACACCTACAAGCCCGAGCCGCTCACCGCGATTATTCCAGCCTACACTTTGCAGGAACTTTGGAGCATCCTCGATTACGCGGACAAGACGCTCTCCCTTGTCTCCGCAGCCGTCCTCGTCGTCGGCCTTCTTGCTATGCTCATCGCGCTCTACACCGCGCTAAACGAAAGACGCAGAGAGATCGCTATTCTGCGCGCCGTCGGGCTCCATGCACGCCAGATCTTCGCCCTCTTTCTCCTTGAGTCGACCCTCATCGCTGCAGTCGGCACAGCCCTCGGCATCGCCGCCGTCTATGGTCTTCTCTTCGTCCTCCACACCACGATCGAGAACCGCTTTGGTCTTCCCGTCGCTCTTGTGGGACTCTCCACTCGCGTTGAAATCTACGCATTAGTCACGCTCGTAAGCGCCGCGCTACTCGGAGCTATTCCGGCCTTTCGCGCCTACCGCAACTCCCTCGTAGACGGCCTCAACGCCCACTAAGTCTTGCAGCCGAGAACGCGCCTCGTGTTCCCATCCTCGCCCAGTGTTTGCGATTCGCAATGGCGCGAGAGAAGATCAATTGCCGATATTCTTGACTGTCTGACGATCAAGCCTTTCGCTCAGTTTCTGGAGGTGGGAACGCAACTCCGCCGGCCATGTCTTAAGAGCATCGCTTGATAAATCGAGACATTTATTCTCTCCTCGAGCCTTTCACCAGGGATAGGTTAATGGCCTTATTCATTAGTAAGACAATTGACTGATCCAATTTTTGGTTACATAGCCAGGAACCAATACTTGCGATGCGCAACGGCAATTGGGGATGGCTCCACTAGATAAGTGGATCGAGTGCAGGTAGCGTGGTCTGAATACGAACATGGGAGCAACGAGCATAATTCTAATCACTTGATATTTTTACTCTCATCCATCTTTCGTCTTCGCCGATGAAAGGACTGTACGGCAACGCACACCTTCAGGGGAGACAGAGACAGATGATCC
>Ga0193743_1001984_pt1 | contig 14802 bp, 13 predicted proteins | sample L2c2metaG_FD_143038 | JGI IMG/M metagenome (GOLD analysis project Ga0193743, IMG submission 143038) | Soil microbial communities from a riparian zone of the East river system, Colorado, United States - L2c2 | ecosystem: Environmental > Terrestrial > Soil > Riparian zone | place: USA: East River...
AAGGGGTGACCTCTCACGGCTTCGCTCTCAATGTCACCACCGACCTGCGCGACTTCGACCTCATCGTCCCCTGCGGGATTAGTGATCGCACTGTAACCTCGCTTGAGCTTGAGGCGCAGGCGACCGAGGATCCTTCGCGCCAGCCGACGATGGAGAACGCTATCCACTCCACTGCGCGCGCCTTTGGCAGGATCTTCGAGCGGCAGATCATTGCGGTGAATTCGTTGGATGAGCTGTTGACTGCCTCGGCATCGAGTGGCTGATCGCTATTGCATCGGGCGCTCGTGGGCGATCATCCAGTTGGTTGCGAACCTGTCGCGCAGCATGGCGAAGCGGAAGGCGAAGAAGGTCTCGCCTATGGGCATGAAGATCTGGCCACCCTCGGCGAGCAGAGCGTAGATGCGCTCGGCCTCCTCGGTGCTGCCCAGGCTAAGCGACAGGTAGGCGCTGCGCATGGGCTGGTAGTTCGCCTCGGGTGGAACGTCGGAGGCCAGCCGCTCGGTCTCCCCAAGGGTCATGCGGGCGTGCACCACGTCGTTGGCCCGCTCGGGCGGAACGTTTTTGGCTCCGGGAACGTGGGCTTGGGTCATGACCATGGTGATCTTGCCGCCGAGATGCTGTTCATAGAAGCGAAACGCCTGCAGGCAGTTGCCGCCGTAGTTGAGGTAGGTAAGCAGCTTCATGGTTCCTCGTCTCCTTGGGGCGGCTGAAAAACCGCCCCTGCTATCTGTATGTCGAACGGGAAACATGAAAATCGACCGGGACGAGATTAATTTTTGATGGATGCCGAAGATGTCAGCACAATTTCGATAGCCAGGAGCGCGAGGGCACTCGCTGAAAGGACAACAGTTCGCTAACCGCACCGTACCGCGCCAGCCCTGTTGAAATCGCCGTATAATCCGATTCGTATGCCCCGGTCACCGCCGGATGGACGGAGTGTTTATAACCCCGCCCGCAACTGTTTCAGGGAGAATTTCATGCCGACAGATGTAGTTATGCCACAGATGGGCGAGTCCATCACCGAAGGCACCATCACCAAGTGGCTCAAGAAGCCCGGCGACACCGTACAGCGCGACGAGCCGCTGTTTGAGATCTCGACCGATAAGGTCGATGCCGAGATCCCCTCGCCCGAGGCCGGCACCTTGAAGGAGATCAAGATCGGCGAAGGCACCACCGTTACCATCAACACCGTCGTCGCCGTAATCGAGAGCGGCGCTGCTGGTTCTGCAACTCCGGCGAAGGCTGAAACTGCCGCATCTGCCAAGGCCGACTCCGTCGCTCCGGCAGCCGAAGCCGAGCCGGCCGCAACGCAGGGCAATCCCGCCGAGTCCGACTCTGCTGCCGCCGGTACCGTCATCGAGTCCAGCGGCGGCACCGAAGTGCTGATGCCGCAAATGGGCGAGTCCATCACCGAGGGCACCATCACCAAGTGGCTCAAGAAGGTCGGCGACTCCGTCCAGCGCGACGAGCCCATCTTCGAGATCTCGACCGACAAGGTCGATGCCGAAATCCCCTCTCCCGCGGCCGGCACCCTGACTGAGATCAAGGTCCCCGAAGGCACCACCGTCACCATCAACACCATCGTCGCCGTCATAGGTGGAGGAGCTGGCAAGGCCACTGCTGCCCCGGCGAAGTCTGCACCTGCCGCTGCTGCACCGTCACCCGCACCATCTGCTTCTGCTGCTGCTTCAGCCTCAGCCGGAGAGCGCGGACGCTCCTCGCCGCTGGTCCGCAAGATCGCCCAGGAAAACAACGTCGATCTCGCACAGGTTCCTGGAACGGGCTCTGCGGGCCGCATCACCAAGGAAGACATCCTCTCGCACCTCGAGGGTGGAGCGAAGCCAACTGCCGCTGCTGCGCCAGCCGCCGTTTCAAAGCCTGCCGCTCCTGCACCGGCTGCATTGCCTCCGATGTCGGGCGAGGTTGTGCCGATGACCAAGATGCGCTCGATCATCGCGCAGCGCATGGTCGAATCCAAGCGCACCAGCCCGCACGTCCACACCGTCTTCAAGGTCGACATGACCCGCATCGTGCGCCTGCGCGAGAAGGAGAAGAGCAAGTACGAGCAGCGCAATGGCGTCAAGCTGACCTACATGCCCTTCATTACGCGCGCGGCCATCTATGCCCTGCGCAAGCATCCCATCGTCAATGCCTCCGTCGATGGCGATGCTATCCGCTACAACAAGAACATCAATATCGGCATTGCTGTTGCACTGGACTGGGGTCTGATCGTCCCGGTCATCAAGCAGACGGAGGAGAGAAACTTCCTCGGCATCGCGCGCTCCATCGTCGACGTCGCCGACCGCGCCCGGGGCAAGAAGCTTGCTCCCGACGAGATCTCCGGTGGAACCTTCACCCTCACCAACTCTGGCATCTTCGGCGAACAGTTCGGAACCCCCATCATCAACCAGCCGCAGAGCGCCATCCTCGGCATCGGCGGCCTGAACAAGGAGCCCGAGGTCATCACCGACAAGGACGGCAATGACTCCATCGCGATCCGTTCCATCCAGCGCTTCACGCTCGGCTTCGACCACCGCATCGTCGACGGAGCTGACGCCGGCAAGTTCATGAGCGACTTCAAGTCCTACCTCGAGAACTGGAGCGAAGATATCGGCTAGTTCTTCTCAGGAAGGCGAAAAGTGCTTTCCGCGCATGCAAAAACATCAAGCGGCGGCTCCGTGAGGAACTGCCGCTTTTTTGTAGAAGCACTCAGTGTCCCTGTGGCGCTAGATCTTAATGAAGATGCGCTTTCTATACAGCACCAGGCACGCAACAAAACAGACCAGCACACAGCTCAGCGAATAAAGCAGCGTGCCGAACGAGGGATCAGGAATGGGGGCGAAGACCCTCGTATAAACCAGGCTCTTCAGGCTCACTGAACTGCCACCAACGCGGATGACTCCAAGCACGATGGAAAGCAGTTCTGAAAATGCATACGCGAAGATGGCATTCGCTCCGAAGACCTTCCACGGATAGGTCCATGCGCCCAGGTGCTTCTTGATATCGATCACGTAGTAACAGAGGAATAGGATCAGGAGCGCCCAGCCGGCCGTGAAGAGCACGTAAGAGCTCGTCCACAGTCTCTTGTTTATGGGAAACCATGTTGCCCATAGCTCTCCCAGAACAAGTCCTGCCACTGCTCCCGCCAGCAAACCACACGCCTTCGCCTTCATCGTTCGCTCGGTGCGGAGCCAAAGCCCGGCCAACATGCCAAGAAGGCACGTCGCGATTGCCGGGATCGCGCTGATTAGGCCCAGTGGATCGCGTGTGTGCTCAAGCAATCTTCCCGGGAACAGGCGTCGATCCACAACGGAGACCCAGTTAATGTCCTTGTCGAGAAATGGAAAATCGCGTCCCGGTACCCCGAATCCAGGAATGGGCACATAGCGCATGAGTATCCAATACCCCAACAAGCATGCTGCTGCGACGCCTGCAAGCATAACGACGCGCCGGTCCCACAGATAAATCACCGTAGCCACGAAATAACATATGGCAATTCTCTGTAGCACGCCGTAGATCCGCAGCGTCGCCAGGGGATAACTGGGAAATCCATGGATGAGGATCCCCAGCGCGAAGAGGATGGCAGCTCGTCGAAACGCGTGCCAGAACAAAGAGCTCCGTGGTTCGCCGCGAGCAATTCGCGACGCAGTAGAGAACACGGTTGTGATGCCGACCAGAAAGAGAAAGATCGGAAAGACCAGGTCGGTAGGTGTCCATCCATTCCAATCCGCATGCTCTAAAGGCCAGTAGGTCGCATGCTCATTGCCGTGATTGTTCACCAGGATCATGAACGCGATGGTCATTCCGCGGACGACATCAAGAAAGACGAGGCGCTGCGGCGTCTTCGTCGTGGTCTCCTGCGAAACAACCTGCGGTGATGCACTAGCGGCCATCTCGTAATGGCTCCTCTACTGTGAGCAGCTCCTACCCTAAAGTAGCGTTCATGATTGCATGCCACAAATGTGTTAGGTACCAGAAATCTAACAAAGGTTATAGGTATTACAATCACAATATATAAATGCGGATCGCTAACCCGCATTTACGGACCCTGATTCCGGGGTTATCCAATTGTTCAGCAGGAGTACTGCCGTTTGTCTCTGTCACTGCCTGAATCTTTCCGGTCGTTCGTCTGCTCGCGCAGGTTCGCCGCTCTCTTCGCAGTCCTCCTCATGGGAGTGATCCCGGCGTCGGCGAGTTCTCGCAGAGCTTCGACGCACAAGCATACGCGACTGCACACACTCGCACACGCATTCGTGAACGTTACTATGCCTGGCGTCGGCCTTCTGCCCGACGACGAAGACGACCTCCCGCTGGAAGGACAGAAATATGAGCTGAAGCTCGTGCGCGCTTACACCGGCGAAGTCCTAAACGTGGTCTACCGCATCGGCGACACTTACATCCCGGATGCGCTCGACAAGCTGAACGCATTTCTTCGCGACAGCCATAACGAGGAAGTCAGCGAGTACGATCCCCGCACCTTCGACGTTCTGCACACTATGTTAGCGAAGCTGGGTAGATCCAACACTCCGGTGAACATTCTCTCCGCATATCGTACGCAGGAGACGAACGATATGCTGCGCGAGAGCGGAACGACCAATGCCGCGCTGCACTCGCAGCATATCGAGGCCAAGGCTCTTGATATTCGCGTTCCAGGCATCTCGGCGCCTGTACTGCGGGATGTGGCATTGTCGCTGGATGCCGGCGGCGTAGGCTACTACCCGAAGAGCCAGTTTGTGCACGTAGACGTAGGCCCAGTTCGGCAGTGGACCTATTCCCCGCACGCGCGGAAGCATTCCCACCATTCGCATCACTCCGTTCGTTCAAAACGCAGCTAGAGTGGATCGCCGCTTTTTCTTTAAAGACCGGCTAACGAGGAGCAGGGTCACTACGCAGTTCCAGCCTCCGCAGGGTTCCAGTAAATGGAAACGGCGACTGGTAAGGGCCAGCGGGAGTAGCCGAGTCCTCGCCGACGTCGAAGGTCTCTTCGAACGAGTAGGCCCGAGGAACGGTATGAGGAATATGCTCTGAACCGGCCTCTTTGCCGCTGACCACCAAAGTCACATTCGCGCCCTTGCCCAGACCCCCGCCGTCATATGCGAAGCGCAACTCGATAGTGGAATCACCCGGCGGCAATGGGTCCTTAGCAACGATCGAGGTGCGCTCTCGACGAAAGTAGTTGTACGCATAGGCGGGACGCCCGTCCTTGATGTAGAGCGAATAGCCGGACGCCTCTCCTCCCTCGGCAACCAGTACACCGTCTGCTCCGCCTGGAGGCATAGTGACGTATGCGGTAAAGGTGTGGGAGCGATTGCGTGTGCCAGGTGCTAGGGCATCGTAAAGATGCGTCGCGCCGGGATAGAAGGTGTAAAAGACGCGTCCGCGCGGCGGCGGAGGGTTGGGGTGCTGTCGGCCCGAGATGCGCGGATCAATGGGATACACATGATTCCGCTTAGCCTCTTCATCGAAGAGGCTCTCCATCTCCTTCAGCTTTGCGGGATTGGACGCAGCCAAGTCGCGGGCTTCAGAGTAATCGTCGGAGAGATGGTACAGCTCCCACGGAATAGGTTTCGTATCACCGTTGAGCGCATAGGCCCATGGTAGAAGCCCAGTGCGCTGCGCGGCCACCCATCCATCGTGATAGATCGAGCGATTGCCGTGCATCTCAAAGTACTGCGTCGTGCGGCCGGGAGCCGCGGCGTCTTTAAAGGTCGCCGCAAAACTCGCGCCGTCCATGCGCTGCTGGGCCACGCCATCCACGCTCTTCGGAATCGGGATTCCAGCGGCCTCAAGGATAGTCGGCATCACATCGATGACATGCTCGTACTGCGAACGCGTCCCGCCCGGGTCCGCGATATGTCCGGGCCACGAGATCACCATCGGATCTCGCGTTCCACCAAGATGAGAGCCGATGCGCTTTCCCCACTGGAACGGCGTGTTTCCCGCCCACGCCCATGCAGAAGGATAATGCGGATTCGTTCCAGCAAGCCCAATGGCGTCAAGATGCTTCAGAATCTCGGCGGTGGATGAGGGCAGGCCGTTCACCTGCTCCATCACGTTATCGGTGCCCTTGAGATTCCCTTCCATGCTGGCACCGTTGTCGCCTGCGATGTAGATCACCATCGTATTGTCCAGGCGTCCAGTCGCACGCAGCGTCTCGATCACACGTCCGATCTCGTAGTCGGTCTGCGCCATCATTCCGGCGAAGACCTCCATCAGCCGGGCGGCAACCTTCTTCTCATCGGCAGTCAGCGAATCCCATGCGGGAAGCTCAGCCGGCCGCGGCGTAAGCACCGTGTCCTGCGGAATAACGCCGAGTTTCTTCTGCCGGGCGAACACATCTTCGCGATACTTATCCCAACCCATGTCGAACTTGCCCTTGAAGCGATCGATCCATTGCCTGGGAGCCTGCAGTGGAGCATGAGTCGCCCCGCTGGCGTAGTACATAAACAGAGGCCGGTCCGGCGCCAGCGCAGTCTGCTGCAGGATCCACGCACTGGCATGATTCGCCAGATCCTCATTCAAAGTAAAGTCAGCCTCGCGTCCCACCGGCGGCTTCATCTCCAGAGGCTGTGTGCCCTCGGTCAACTCGGGATGCCACTGGTCGGTCTCGGCTCCGATAAAGCCATAGAAGTAGTCGAAGCCCTGATGAGTTGGCCAGTGATCGTAAGGACCGGCAAAGGTAGTCTCGGCATCGGGGATCAGATGCCACTTGCCGATGCTCGCCGTGGCATATCCATTCTCGCGCAGAATCTCAGAGACGAAGGCAGCACTCTTCGGGATAGAGCCGGTATAGCCGGGATACTCGTTAGCCCAGTTCACAATCGTTCCCATGCCAACCGCATGGTTATTGCGTCCGGTAAGCAAAGCGGCGCGCGTAGGCGAGCAGAGCGCCGTGACATGGAAGCGCGTGTACCGCAGCCCGCGCTGGGCAAGCGAATCAAGTGTAGGCGTAGGGATAAGCCCACCGAAGGTAGCAGTCTGCGAATAGCCAGCATCGTCGAGCAGGATCAGCAAAACATTGGGAGCCCCTTTAGGCGCTGTCAACGGTGGCGAAGGCTCCACCGTGGAGGTCCTGTAGTCCGGCGTAATCGTGCCGGAGAACGGCGCGGAAGCAATGGGCAGCGTAGTACGGTCAGGCTGAGAGCTCGTCTGCGCATGAAGCACAGGCGCGGAGAGAAGAAGCGTAAGGGCAAGGCCCTGCTTCGTTGAGTAAATGTGACGTATCACGTCGAGCCCCCCAGACAACGATACATCGTGCCGCAGGGTCTCAATCCGTAGCCAGATTACTCATAGCGCAAAGCAACATTGGGGTCGACACTCGACGCCCGGCGCGCAGGAAGAAAACCCGCCAGCAGAGCCACCAGCGCAAGAATTGCGGTCGCGCCAAAAAGAGTAAACGCGCCCGCGTTCTTGAAGCCGAAGAGCATATTGGCGACAAGACGGTTGCTGGCGAGCACGATCGGTATCCCTGCCACGATCCCAATGCCGACAAGAAGAAGAACCTCGCGCAGAATGAGCCAGCGGACGTTCGATCGTGCCGCGCCAAGCGCCATGCGGATTCCGATCTCGCCGGTGCGCCTGCTGACCATGTAAGACATCAGGCCATAGATTCCAATCGCGGAGAGGAAGACGGCAAGCACGCTGAAGAAAGTCGAGAGCTGCGCGACGAGCCGCTGATTCGTGATGGTGCGCTGAATCTGCGCGTCCAGTGTCGTGACATGACTGATGGGCAGGGTGCGATTGACGGAGTGAATAGTCTGCTGCACAGCATGTGAAACCGCGGCAAAGTCTCCTTCATAGCGCACGGCGAGCGAACCATATCCCCAGCCACGTTGCGAGTTGGGGAGGTAGTCGATGTACATCTTCTTTTCCTGAAGACTCCTGAACTTGACATCTTTGACGATGCCGATCACCTCAACGTCGGTGGCAGCCAGCGGGTCCTGCCCGAAGAAGTAGTGGCGGCCAAGGGGGTTGACGCCCGCGGGAAAAAGATCGCGAGCCATGCTCTCACTGATGATAACGACGCGATGCGACGTGACGGTATCCTGCGAACCGAAGACACGGCCAGTCAGCAGGGGGATCTGCATGGTGTTGAAGTAGTCGCCGTCGATGACGTTGTGCTTGAGGTTAATGTGCTCGTTGAAGGGAGTGCCAGGAATGTTGATGTAGGTATTCCAGCTGCCCTGGGCGAAGAAGAAGGACGCGAAGCTTGCCCCTTTCACTCCTGGAAGTGCGGCGACGCGCCGCTCGATCTCGCGAAACATGGCGATCATGCGCGGATCGTCGTTCTTGAGACCGACGACGTTGGAGTCGATCTCAAGGCGAAGCACGCCCTGACGATTGAAGCCTGTATCTACATGGGTCAGGTTGACCAGGCTACGCAGGAAGAGCACTGCTGCAACAGTCAATACCAGTGAGATAGCAACCTGCGCGACGATCAATGCCTTGCCCAGAGGACTGCGCGCAGCTCCGGAAGCGTGCCCTTTGCCTTCCTTGAGCGCATCTGTGACGGCGACACGGGTTCCCTTGAGAGCTGGCATAAGGCCGAAGATCAATGCTGTGGCAAAGGTGGCCGCAAGGCTGAAGAGGAGCAGGTGCAGATTGAGAGAGACGTCGAGCGGAATGAGGTCCGCGTCGGCTCCTCCAGAGATCATGCGGAGAAGAAAGCGGTTGGCGACAATAGCCAAGACCACGCCAAGAATGCCCCCGGCAAGCGCGAGCAGAAGGCTTTCGGTAAGCAGCTGTCGCACCAGGCGGGTGCGTGGAGCGCCAAGCGCCTGCCGCACTGCGAACTCACGGGCGCGGGCGGTGGAGCGTGCCAGAAGCAGATTGGCGATGTTGGCGCAGGCTATGAGCAGAACAAGCGCGGTAACGCCCATCAGAATCTTGAGCGGATCGGAGAAGTCGTGGCGCAGATAAGAGAGGCCGGTGGCCAGCGGTGTAAGCGGAACGTGGGCTCTGTTCAGGTTGTCGAGGTTAAAGGCGTTGAGCTTGGCATCGGGGAAGGCGCGGATGATCTGCTGGTAAAGAACGTTGACGTTTGCCGTAGCCTGCTCCTGGGTGACGCCGGGTTTCAGTCGCCCGAAGATCAGGTTCGACTGAAAAAAATTCTGCTTGTACCCATTCCTGTGCGGAGGGACGGCCTGCATCATCGAAAAGGGAACCCAGAGGTCCGGCTCATGCCCCACCATGATGCCAAAGAACGCGGGTGGCGCAACGCCGACGATATTGAAGGTTGTGTCTCCTAGTTTGATCTTGTGGCCGAGCACATTGGGATCGCCGGCGAAGGTGCGTTGCCAGCAGCCGTAGCTGATTACGGCAACAGGATGATCGCCTTCAGAGTTGTCATCGGCCTCGGTAAGCCCTCTTCCTAAGAAAGGCTCGACGCCAAGCGTCTGGAAGAAGCTGCCGGAGACGGTATCGACCATCATTCGTTCCATCTGGTCGCGTCCATCGACAGTGCCGTATGCATCGCCTCCGAAGCTAAGGACCGTTGCCACATCCGAGAAGACTTCGTTCTTCTGCTTGAACTGCTGAAAGAAGGGATAGGAGTAGAGGACGGTCGAACCGTAGTCATCGGTCTCGCCCGAATCATCTCCCAGGCCAAGAAGTACAAGCTGCCCAGGGTCTTTCACGGGGAGCGAGCGAAGCACGATTGCATCGAGAAAGCTGAAGATGGCGGTGTTGGCTCCAATCCCAAGGGCGAGCGACAGCAGAGCCACTACGGTAAGCGCGGGCGAGCGCAGCATCGAGCGCATCCCGTAGGAGATATCCTGCCACAGACTTTCCATCCACTCCGATCCCCATGTCATACGGCTCTTCTCCTGAATGCGGGTTGTATTGCCGAAGGCTCGGCGGGCGCTTCGTCGAGCGGCATCGGGCGCGAGTCCGGCGTCCTGCCTCTGTTGCTGGCGCAGGTCAAGGTGGAGCTGCATCTCTTCGTCCAGCTCGCGCTGAGACTGGTCGCGGTGCAGAAGGACCTGGATGCGTCGCTTGATCTCCCCAGTCAGACTCATGGTGCGCTCCTTGTGATGTCAGGCGGTCTGGATGACGCGGGTGATGGCTCCCATCACCCGCTCAAACTGAGAGACCTCAATGTGCAGCTGCTTTTGGCCGTCGGGAGTAAGGGTGTAGTAGCGCGCGCGCCGGTTGCCGGCGGTCACTCCCCACTCGGCGGTCACCCAGCCCTTCAGCAGCATGCGCTGAAGCGCCGGGTAAAGCGAACCCTCTTCAACCCGCAGCACCTCATCGGACTGCTGCTGAATCGACTCCGCGATCTCATAGCCATGTAGGCGTTGGCGAACCGCAAGAGTTTTAAGGATGAGCAGATAGAGAGTTCCCGGTGGAATCTCGTCACGTTCTTCGGCAGAAGACTTACGGTTGATGAGCGCGGCCATGACAGAAACCCCTTGGCATAGTTTATCTATGCCAGTTAAGCCTCAAGGTCCATCGCTGTCAAGCTGGCTCTCACAACTTTGTGACGAAAAATCAGGATTTGCCAGCAGCCTCCAGCCAGCTCTCCATTTGCTGATGGCCCACCACCCCAGCTTGCTGAGAGACTAATTTGCCTCCATGGAAGACGGCGAAGTTCGGGATTCCGCGCACGTTGTATCGTGCCGAGAGCTGCGGATCCTGTTCGGTATCGACCTTGAGGACGACCGCCTTTCCCTGGGTGTTGGCGGCGGTGCGGGCGACCTCGGGAGCGGCCATGTGGCAGGGGCCGCACCACTCCGCCCAAAAATCGACGAGAACAGGAACAGGGGAGTTCTGAACGATCTCATCGAACAGCTGGGTGTCGACGGGGATCGGCTCGTTGACGGGCGCGAGCTCGTTCTTGCAGTTGCCGCATCGACCTGTGTCGGCAAGATGATTGGCGGGGATGCGATTCTTCTGTCCGCAGTTCGGGCAGGTTCGGATAAGAGGCATGGCGTCAGGCTCCGGTGGAATTGGATGCGGATGCGGAACGTAGGATACAACCGCTCCCGGCGACCGGGTGTAATCTGATCCGGCCAATCCTCTATTCCGCGAGGTGATCATGGCCGCCAGGGTTGCTCATTCCACTCCGCTGCTCCATGTCGCTGAGATCGAGCGCTCCATTCCGTTCTATGAGGCGCTCGGCTACAGGCTGATCGATTCGGACCGCTGCGTTCCCCTCGGCTGGGCGCGGCTGCACTGCGAGAGCGGCGACGTCATGTTTCTGCGAGCTGAGGTGGCTATCGATGCAGCGGCACAGGGATTCCTGTTCTACATGTACACGCAGGACCTCGAGAGCCTGCGGGCGTACCTGGTGGGAAAAGGCATTGCCGTCTCCCCGATCAAATATCCTCCGTATATGCCCAGCGGAACTGTGAATCTCGCCGATCCGGATGGGTACCCCGTGGAGATCGCTCACTGGGGCAAGACCGAGCAGGAGGCCTGGGAGAGGCGGTTGGCTCAGGCTAAGGGGCCAGTCGCAGATCTTTAATTGGCTTAGGTCCAGTACTGGCAGTCACTAGGCGCGGCGGCGGTAGCGGACGGAGAACTCGTATCCGGAGTTTGGGGGGAAGAGTTTGGCGGCCAGTCGCAGACGTTCGGCAAGCGCCTGCGGAGCCAGCAGCGGGTACTCGCGCTCCCGCAGCTCCGTGTAGTCGAAGTCGATGGCCAACGAGAGCAGATAGATGGCGATAGCATCGGAGAAGGCGCTTTCGAGAAAGCTTGTCTTGGCGCGCTCGTCGACGATGACTCTACCCTCGGACCTTCCCGTGAGGGAGAGGTTGCGGCTCTCCCAGGCGTCCTGCGAGGTTTCGCCACGGACGTCGGCCAGAGCCTGGTTCCAGGCGAGCTGCTGAAAGCTCTCCGACACGCCGGTGATATCGACAAAGGCGTGGCCGACATTGATGAAGAACTCGAAGGCGAGGGCGAAGCGGTCGCCGAGCAGGCGTGTAGAGATGAAGACGCCCTCGGCGTTGTCGAGGGTCACGTTGCGGTGGCAGATCGCCTGGTCGCCAAGCTCGGTGGTGTACGCGGGAGCCACCAGGGTGGAATCTCCAGCGCGGCCTTCGCTAAGCGCAAGAGGAACAAAATAATAGGTCTTACGGGCTAGCGCTGAGGCAATGGCCGAAGGGACGGCCTGCACCATGCGCTCCAGGTCCGGACGCTCCAAACTGTTGTCGCCGAACGCCGCGAAGGCGATGCCGTTGGGTGCGTGATGCACCGCTGTCTCGCGAGCCACCTGTGTGGCCCGCAGCAGTCCGTTTTGAACGCCTTCTGCCATAAAGAAGTATTCTACTGGTATGACGTCAGAATCGCAGGGAGAAGGAATATCACGCCAGGCACTCGAAACAAAGGCTAATCTCTTTGGAATCCCCATGGGAGACCTTGGATGGTTTGCCAGCCTGCTGATCGGCGCGGCCGCCGGGTTCGCGGCCTTCTTCGCGGCGACCTTCCTGGGCATCGTCGGGATCATGGTCTACAACTCGACCACGAACCATGCGGTGGACTATGCGTTGAGCTACCAGCGCGGCGGATTGATCGTCGGCATCGTCACCCTGGTAGTCGCCTGGGGATACCTGGGCACGCTCTGGATCAAGCGGATCACCCGCAGGGGCTGAGAGCCTGGCTACTTCGTATTTTCCAGATAATATCTAGGTCGCCTTGCGCTGGAAGTTGGTCTTCTTGGTATTGGCGAAGGAGTCCTTTGCTTTGACCGAAGTGTCGGCGGCGGAGAAGTTCTTCTCGCCGCTCTTCAGCTTCGCCGCCTTTTCACGCAGGGCCTGGAGACGCTGGGCCTTGGGGCCAAGTCCGCCGATCTTGATGCCGGTAGGTTTCGGAGGAATGAAATCGCTCATGAGGAAGATTTTCTCATGCGCGATGGCGTGTGAGAAGACTCGGCCGTAATGGAGCGAAGTCTTTTGCCTGGGCGCGTCGACTTTTCCTTTATCTCATTCGTCTCCAAGGCATTCTGCTATTCTTTCGACTTCGATCCAACCACCTTCCCGGAGGGCCATCCGCATGTCATTTGTTCGCACCGCCGCGCGCTGGAGCTTTTTCATGGCTGCAGTTGCCGGTCTCACTATCTCCTCTGCAGCAGCCGATAAGAAGCCGGTCAAAAACGAGCCTGCCGCAGAGACTCCTTCCTACTACGGCCCGCAGCCGGCAAAGGAAAACCTCGACCTTACCGTTTACGCCCGCATCCGCGAGGAGGGATTCAAGCACTCGCATGTGATGGAGTTCGCCGATGCCCTGACCAACGGCATCGGGCCGCGTCTGACCGGATCACCCAACATGGCGAAGGCCAACGGGTGGACCAAAGACACGCTGACCAAGATCGGTTTAGAGAACGCGCATCTGGAAGACTGGGGCGAGTTCGGCATGGGCTGGCAGCAGATCAATACCTGGGGGCGGATCATCTCGCCCGATCCGGAGCCTATCTGGCTCCAGGCCGCTCCCTGGTCGCCCGCGACGAATGGCCCCCTGACAGGAGAGGCCGTATATGTCTCGATCACCGATATCAAGGACATGGACAAATACAAAGGCAAGCTGAAGGGCAAGATCGTTCTCTTCGGAGCCATCCGTCCAACGCCTGATCTCGACAATCCCCTCTTCCATCGCTACACCGACGAAGAGCTGAAAGAGATGGAGACCTATCCCGAGGGCCGTGCGGGACAACCGAACATCCAGCAGCTTCTCACCGAGCGCCGCAGGATGGCGCAAGTGCGCACCGCGGCATTGAAGGTTATGGTCGATGAGGGCGTCGCCGCCATCATCACGCCGACCCGCGATGGAGGCAAGGGCGGGGGTGCCGGCATCATCTTCGACGACAACGGTGCCAATCTCGTCACCGGAGCGCAGAAGAAGGAAACGGCCGTCACCATCCCCAACGCCGTTATGATGATCGAGCATTACAACCGCATCGCGCGGCTGCTTGAGCACAACGTCCCGGTCACTCTCGAAGTGAACATCGAGACGAAGTTCTCCGGCGACAACGAGCACGGCTTCGACACTGTGGCCGAGATTCCCGGCACCGACCCGAAGCTGAAGGACCAGGTCGTGATGGTGGGCGGCCACCTCGATAGCTGGATCTCCGGCACCGGCGCGACCGACAATGGCGCTGGCTCCGTCGTTGCGATGGAGGCCGTACGCATCCTCAAGGCTCTGGGCGTCAAGCCGCGCCGCACCATCCGGATCGCGCTGTGGTCAGGTGAGGAGCAGGGCCTCTTCGGCTCACAGGGCTACGTCAAGCAGCACTTCGGGACCTTCGCCGAGCCGGAGCATCCCGATCCGCCGAGCACGCCGGGCTTCATGCGCCAGCGCGGCAAGCTGACGACGACCAGGGAGTGGGAGACGCTGGACGCCTACTACAACCTGGACAACGGCACCGGCAAGGTTCGCGGCGTCTATACCCAGGAGAACTACGCGATTGCACCGATCTTCGCCCAGTGGCTGGCTCCGTTGCAGGATCTGGGTGCGACGACGATCAGCTACCGCAACACTGGCGGCACCGATCACCTGTCGTTCGATGCGGTTGGTCTGCCGGGCTTCCAGTACATCCAGGACCCGATGGACTACGATACTCGCACCCACCACTCCGACATGGACACCTTCGATCGTCTGCATGCGACCGACCTCCAGCAGGCAGCGGTGATCGAGGCGATCTTCCTCTACAACACCAGCGAGCGCGACGCGATGATGCCGCGCAAGCCCTTCCCGCACCCGGAGCTCGAACGCCAGAAGACCGCTCCTCTCCAGGGGATCTATCCCAACGCCGCCCCGGAGGAGAAGAAGTAACTGCAGGGCGTGCTGGAGTTGCAGGCGGCAGGAGCG
>Ga0193743_1001985_pt1 | contig 14784 bp, 16 predicted proteins | sample L2c2metaG_FD_143038 | JGI IMG/M metagenome (GOLD analysis project Ga0193743, IMG submission 143038) | Soil microbial communities from a riparian zone of the East river system, Colorado, United States - L2c2 | ecosystem: Environmental > Terrestrial > Soil > Riparian zone | place: USA: East River...
GTCCTGCTCTCCATGGAACGGGGCAATACCGACCAGATGGTCTTCTTCCTTCTTGTCTTTGGCTTCTTCTTCATCTATCGTCAGCGCCCTGAGGTTCGTTCCCGCTTAACGGGCATTCTCCTCGTCATCCTGACGATTCTGAAGGTCTATCCAATCGCTGCGGCAACCGTGCTCCTACAGCGTCGCCGGGGATGGATTCCTGCAATTATCACCACCGCGTCAGCAATCGCAGCTCTCCTTCTCACCAGCGGACACGCACTCTCCTTCGTGATCGCCAACACGCCCCGCGATCCCGATATGTCATTCGGCGCCTTTCCCTTCTTTTACTCCGTCAGCCGCCACATATTGCACTCCCTGACCCCACTGATCGTGGGCAATCGCGCAATCGCTCCACTGGCGGCATTTCTGATCTGCTGTATCTGCATGTTTGTTGGAGCGGCCACCCGCAACCGTCTCAAGCGCGTACTTCCCCCACTTGATTCCAGCCAGCCCCGCGGGGCAATCGCGATTGCGTGCCTTTCGATCTTCTGCTTCGCCTTTGTCGCCGGCTCAAGCTACGACTATCGACTCATCTATCTCATTGGTGCGCTCGCCTGGCTCGTCGACGACCTCGATCGAGGACATACACGGCGGTCCCTGCCGGCAGCACTTCTTATCCTCACCCTTCTCTGGAAGCCCTTCTGGCTCTCCATCACCGGTGAGTTGTTCGACGGCATCGTCTTTCTCATGAGCAGCCTGTGGCTTGGCAACGCTCTCTTTGCCCGAAGAGCGTCTTCCGAGACGACTCCATTCCGAAGCGCCGTATCGGCGGCTGCGCAAAGGAGCTATCCCGTCGCACCGTCAACCCGCTGAGCTTTCTCGCTCGACTCTACCGGCCCGCCAAAAGCTCATGCTCAGCGCGCAGCCAGTCCTCCACATGAAAACCATGCAGTCTTCCACGCGCAATAAAGTAATAATGCGCGCGCTCTGCAATCTGCGCATGGGTCGGCAGCGGAGCCTTCGATGTCTCCGTCTCCACAATGAGCCCAGCAGCAGGCGTTTCGTTGATGCTATTTGCTGCCACTTTTTTCTTGGGGGCGGCGGCTGGCTTCGGAGCAGCTGCTTTCACCTTTTTCGATACCGCCGCATCCGTCGATGGCGCTACAGCTGCCTTCTTTTTCGCCGCTGGCTTCCGGGGTTTCTTTTCATCTTCGACACTCATCGCAGAACTCTCCTCACCTGGGAATTTTCGCCACAACGTGCCGGGCATCTACCTCTAGTCTAAAGACAGGCAATGCCATCACTCCACAATTAACGATTAACGGTCAAAATAGACGGGATTCCGCTCGACCCACCAGCAGGGCTTGCCTCCTACCTGTGGCAGCCCCTCAGGCAACAGCGATCGCGTGCAGCGCACCTCGACCCTTCCATCCGGGTAGTACTCCTCCTTGTTTCCCTTCAACGGCGCCACCACAAACCGGTCTACCGAAACCACACCATAGCCGCCCCCAGCCAGAGTCCTTCCCTGCCAGATCAACCAGTCCGCGGCCCATACCACCGCTGCCGCCGCAAGAACCCACATCATCGCCCGAAGTATCAGCCGGACCATATCCCGCCTCCGCAAAAAAACGCCATCCGGCGCCGCTGTCCCATGTATCTTCTTCGAAAATAAATGGGGATGATCCTTGACAAAACGAAATCCCAAGAATTTTCCTTGCACCATGTACTATCGCAAATCTTGGTCAAACCTTCTCTTTGTCTGTCTGCTTTTCTTGCTGGTTGGCTGTTCCATCTCTCCTCTGGCGCGGAATACCGCCGCCTTTTCCAGCGCCACCAGCCTCGTCGCCGACAACACCCAGAACGCTTACCGCACAGCAGTTCGCCTCAACGAAGAGGCGCAGGCATCTCTGCTCGTTGCGCGGTATGACACCGACCATCCGATGGACCCGCACTCCATCCGCCCCCTCATCGACGAGAAGGGCCTCCAGGCGCGCACCGAAGTCCTCGATGGGCTCCGAACTTACGCCCAGACCATTGCTGATCTTGCCAGCGGTGTCTCCTCCCCCAAACTCGACGAGGCGGCAGCTGCCTGCGGTTCGAACCTCAAGTCTCTCGGAGATGCCCTCGCCTCTTCCACCTCCATTGGCATCAACATCACCTCCACTGAGGCCAATGCCACCAGCACCGCCCTCAAAGCCCTGGGCGACTTCCTGGTAAATCGTCAGGTCAAGTCCTCGGTCCCCAAAGCAATCCAAAACATGGATCCCACAGTCGAGGCTCTCTCCAGGCTGCTCTCCAGCGATATAGATATCCTCCGCGACCAGGCCGGTCGAGACTATGAGCAGATCCTCGCCCAGCAGGATGGCTTCATTCGCCACGCCGGCTCTTCCCTCTCAGCCAGCGAGCGCCGCGCCGAGATTCAACGCCTTCCTCGCATCCTCGCCAGCAAAAAGGCGACCGACGATATGCTCACCGAGCTTCAACTCTCCATCCAGAAGCTCGCCGTCACCCACCATGCTCTTGCCGTAGCCGCAGCCAGTAAGGACAGCGCCTCGCTCCAGGCCCGCATCGCCGACCTTCGCGCCTCTGCGGAAAGACTGGCTACCTTCTACCAATCCCTCTCCGAAAGCTCAAAGTAAAAGGACGAATCCATGTCGCGCGCAAAATCTTCCTCCAGAAAGACTGCTTCTCCGCCTCCCAGTCCTGCGGTCGCTACACCACAATCAGACCCTTCTCCATCGCTGCCGCCTGCCTTTTCCAATCCCGACACCGTCGCTACCTATAAGTCTCTCTACGACATCCTTGGCCGAGCCTATTGGGAGGCCTCTGATGTCAACGCCAAAGACACAATTCAGGGGGCCCGCGACTCCATCTACGAGATCCTCACCGATCTCAACGCGGCCAAACTCGAAGCCAACACAGCTCTCTTCCTCGCCCTGCAGGCGAAGATTCGTGACACCAATAAGGCCCTAGACGAGATCAAGGAGAAGGTCAACAACATCACCAAAAACATCTCCACCGCTTCCAGCGTGATTGCGGCCATCGCAAAGGTTCTCAGCATTACACCTGCTCTCCTATAACGAGTCGCGTCTCTCATCACAAATCAACGATCATGCACTTCTTCCTATAATGAGAAACGGAAGGAAGCCGCAGAATGGGTCTATTCAAGAAAAAGATCAAGCAGGAGCACAAGGTCATGCTCCAGGCAGAGCGTGCCGCCGGCACTCTGCTGCCCGAATACCACCGTCCCACCCCGGAGTGCCCCCACCCCGAGCGCTGGCACATGTACGACTCCATGACCGCCGAGGCCGAGGTCCTCGAGTTCCTCTACACCCTCGTAACGACCATCAAGCCCGAGTTCGTCGTCGAAACCGGCTCGTTCCTCGGCGTCTCCACTCTCTGGATCGCAAAGGCCCTCAAAGCCAATGGATTCGGAAAGATCGTCTCCTGCGAGTTCGATCCCATTGTCTTCGAGAAGGCGAAGGAAAAGATCGGCGCCTCCGGCCTCGCCGAATGGATCGAGCTCCGCAACGAATCCTCCCTCGAGATGCACATCAACGGCACCATCGACCTCTTCTTCTCCGACTCCGACATGCCCATCCGCGAGGCCGAGGTGAAACGCTTCCTCCCTCAAATCCGGCCCACCGGCCTCATTCTGATGCACGATGCCAGCTCCCACCTTAAAGTCGTCCGTGACGCAGCCTTCAAAATGGAATCTGAGGGTCTGCTGTCCTGCATCTTTCTTCCCACACCCCGCGGCCTCGTTCTCGCGCAAAAAAAGGAAGGGCGTGCGTAGCGGGCTCTGGACCGGCCGGATTATCTCGTTTACTCTCATCTCGCGACAGATGTTCCATCGAAAAGGAGACTCTTATGGTTCGACGTACCGTACCCTGCCTTACGGCCGCGCTTCTCTCCACCATCCTGTCGGTCCCGACTGCAGCTCCAGCCCAGAACGTACAACAGGCCGCTCCTCTGTCTCAGGAGGACGGTACACGCATCGTCAACGAAGTCCGCAAGCGGCTCGCCGGCCTTCCCAATTTCGCTGTCTTCGACTGGATCACCTTCGGCTTCAAGGGAAGGACGCTCGTCCTCAACGGATACGCCTCGCGGCCTACCCTTAAAGACGACGCGGGCCGTGTCGTAAAGGACATCCCGGGGATCGCCGGAGTAGACAACGAGATCAAGGTTCTTCCCCTCTCTCCGAACGACGACCGCATTCGCGCCGCAGTCTACAACCGCATTTACACGCAACCAGCTCTGCGCAAGTACAACGCCAACCAGGGATCGCTGGCACAAGCTATGGGACCAGGAGGACGCAGCTTCGGAATGATGGCCGGCGGAATCACTAACAATCCTCCCATCGGCTATCACGCCATTCACATCATCGTGAACAACGGCCACGTCACTCTTTATGGAGTCGTCCTGAATCAGAGCGACGCCACAATAGCCTTCATGCAGGCAAACTCCGCGCCCGGCGCCTTCAGTGTCGACAACGAACTCGTCGTCGAGGGACAGGCTCCCGGCAAAGAGCCGAAGTAGTCAGTACTCTCACTCCGCGCGCAGCGCCTCGATCGGGTTTACGCTCGAAGCCCGCCACGCAGGCGCTGCGCACGCCATAGCTGCGACAAGCAACAGGGTCGTTACCATCCCTACAAACACCATCGGGTCCATTGGTCGGGTTCCGTAAAGTAACGACCGTATAACGTAGCCGACTGCCACGCCACCTCCTGCACCGATCGCGAGGCCAGCTGCTACTGGACGCATCCCGTCGCGCAGCACCATGCGAAGAACCTGCCCGCGCTGCGCACCCAACGCCATCCGTATTCCGATCTCTGTCACCCGTTGCGTGACGACATAGGACAACACCCCATAAAGGCCCACCCCAGCCAGTATCAGCGACAACGTCGCGAACGCCAGCACGAGAGAAGTCGTAAGGCTCTGGTTCAGAGTCGATTCGCCGACAATCTGCGGGATGGTAAGCACATCGACTACAGGGAGCCGGGGATCGAGCGCGGCGATCTCCTTCTGGATGGGAATTGCATAGTTCAATGGATCGCCGGATGTGCGTACAACCAGGGTACGTCTGTAGTTGTTGTCGCCTGAGAAGACCGGATAATACATCGTCGCCTTTGTCTGCTGCCCCACGCGCCACAGCGTGTTGCCCACGACGCCAACGATCTCGTAGGTATCCTTCTTATTCGTGGTGTCCGTACCCATCACGACCGTGCGCCCAATCACGTTCTCGCCTGGATAGTACCGCTTCACCAGTTCCTCAGTGACGATGACCTTCTTGGATTGATCCAGCCGATCGTGCTCAGTAAACACCCTTCCCGCAATCAGCGGAATGCCAAGTGTCCTAAAGTACGCAGGATCCGCATACCTGATCATCGCATCGGGTTGTTTGTTGGATTCATAGTTCGGACGCTCCGGAATGATGAAGATTCGGTCGCCGTCCCAACCGGCGCCCGGCACCGTCGAACCCAGCCCCGCCGATTCCACTCCGGGGATGCGCCTCACGCGCTCCAGCAGCGAGTCAGAGAAGGTAATGTTCTGCTCCGGCTTACTGTATTGATCCTTCGGAAGACTGTATCCCACCGTCAACACATGATCGCCTGGAATCCCAAGGTCCGTCGTCCGCAGTTGCACAAAACTCTTCAGCAGCAGACCGGCGGCAATCAGCAGCACAACGGTCAGCGCAATCTCCACGCTCAACAATACTTTGCGCAGCCGAGCCCGCGACACGCTCGCTCCCGCAGACCGCGAGGAATCCTTCAGCGCTCCAAGAATTCCCTTCTGCGTCGCCGACAGGGCCGGCAGCAGACCGGCAAGGATGGCGGCTACGCAGATGACGCCAAAGCTAAACAGCACAATAACTCCGTCTACATGAACCGATTCCGCCCGCGGCAACCCATGCCAATGCACCTTGAGCCACGCCGTCCCCGCTAGCGCGAGCAGCAGCCCCAACACACCGGCGCACGCGCAAAGAATCATCGTCTCGGTCATCTGCTCGCGGAGTAGCGCAATGCGTCCGGCACCAAGAGCCCCACGAATCGCCATCTCCTTCTGCCTTGCCGCGGCACGGGCGACAAGCAGGTTGGAGACATTCAGGCATCCGATCAGCAGCATGCACGCCACCGCCGCCATCATCATCAGCAGTGGAGTCTTCACATCCTGCACCAGGTCATCGATCATTGGGCGCGACATGGCGTCCTCTGCCACCGGCCTGCCGATGTACTCCGTGTGCATACGGTACTGCAGTGCGCTCACCTCCTGGGTCGCCGTCTTCAGGCTGACGCCCGGCTTCATCCGCGCGACAACATAGGGGTAGTGATTGTCATGCTCAGCCAGCCGCTCCGCTGTCTTGCCATCGGCGTAAGGAACCCAAAGCTGAGACCGTGCGTCGGGATACACAAACCACTTCGGCAGAACACCAACGATCGTGTATGGCTTTAAGTCCAATTGAACGGTCTTCCCCACAATCGAAGGGTCGCCGCCAAATCGCCGCTGAAAGAAACTCCAGGTCAGCATAGCCACATGATCACCGCCGACCCTGTCTTCATCTTCGCGAAACGTCCGTCCCAATGCCGGCTCAACGCCAAGCAAAGGGAAAAAGTTCCACGTCCCCTGCTGCGCCGCCACCACCTCAGGCAGTTCTCCATGGTCTCCGATCACGTTGAAGTTCGATGAGTGATACGACGCCATGTCCTCAAATCCATGGGTACTCTTTCGCCACTCGAAGAAATCCCCCGGAGCAACAGGGTTATAAGGATCGCCAAGCGTGTTGGAGCGCCAGTGCTCATAGAGCATCACAAGGTTGTCCGGATCGTGGAATGGCAGCGGCTCCAGCAGTACGGCGCGGACAACCGTGAATAGCGCCGTCGTCGCTCCAATGCACAGTGCCATCACCGCAATTGCCGTGATCGAAAATCCGGGAGACCTGCGAAGACCGCGTGCAGCATACTTCACATCGCGCGCCAGCGTCTCCAGCCATCCCCAGCTCCATCCGCGACGAGCTTCGTCACGCAACACCGTCGGATTCCCAAACTCACGCATCGCTGCCCTCCGTGCCTCTTCCGGTGTCTCTCCACGAGCGATGCGCTCGGCCTGTTCCTGCTCTAGATGAAACCGCATCTCTTCGTCCAGCCGGGCCGTCTCCCGGCTCCGCTGAAACAAGGTCGCCACCGACTTTCTTGTTCGGTCCATCCAGCGCATAAAACACCTCGTAACTGCCCGTTGGCCTTAACTCTCAACCACAAGATCGATCGCCGCCGACAGCCTCGACCACATCTCCCGTTCCTTCTCCAGCTGCGCCTGTCCAGCCGCCGTCAGCGAGTAGAACCGTGCCTGCCGGCCCGTCTCCGTCTCCGCCCACTTCGACCGGATCCAGCCCTGCTGCTCCAGCCGCTGCAGCGCCGGATACAGCGAGCCCTGCTGCACCTGCAGCACATCGTTCGAGATCTGCTGAATCCTCTTCGCAATCGCCCATCCATGTTTCGGCTCGAGCGACAGCGTCTTCAGAATCAGAAGTCCCAGCGTTCCCTGCACGAGATCATTCGGTCTGCCCATACTATGTTTATCTACACTAAATGAGTGTAGATTGTCTAGGCGTCAATACGCAGGTGCACTCTCAGTGGTTCCCTAAATTTATTTAAAGGTTGAAGAGCTCTTTAAGCCGCTTCGTCTGCGCCCGGCTCACCGGAATCTCCGTCTTCTTTGGATCATCCATCCGCAGCTGATAGCTTGACTTGAACCACGGCACTACCTCTCGGATGTGCTGGATGTTCACCAGGAACGACCGGTGCGCCCGCCAGAACGCCTCCGGGTCCAGTTGATCCTGCAACTCCTCAATCGTTCGGCAGTTCGAATGGCCTTCGACCGTCGGCGTCACCACCGTGATGGTGCCCTCGTCGATCGTGGCAAAGCAGATCTCCTTCTGGTCCACCAGCAGCAGCCGGTTCTGCGCCCGCACGATCACCTTTCCGGTGTTCGCCACCTTTGGCGCGGGCGCCAGAGCCTGCTCACCCATCAGACGCAATAACGCATCCAGCTTGGACTCCGTATCGGCCGCAGTCTGGCCACCATCCGGACGCTCCTCCTGGACCAACCGGCTCTGCGCCTTCTCGATCGTCTGCAGCACACGCTTGCGGTCGAAGGGCTTCAGAAGATAATCGACCGCATTCACTTCAAAGGCCCGCACCGCATACTGGTTATAGGCCGTTGCAAAGACCACCTGGGGCAGGGGAACCCTCCGGTCCAGCAGCTTCTTCAGCACGCCGAACCCGTCCAGCCCCGGCATCTGCACATCCAGAAAGACCACATCGGGCTTGTGCGTCCGGATCAGCTCTACTGCTTCAATTCCATTGGTTCCCAGGGCAAGCACATCCACACCGCCCGCACGCTCCAGCAGATACTGCAACTCCTGCCGTGCCAGCGGTTCGTCGTCGATAATCAGCGCCGTCAGTGACATCTCGGAAGGGTCGTCAGTTGCAGATACAGAGCAACTCGCCCACTAGTCACTATACGCCCGCAGCCTCGCCGGGGCATGGTCCTCGGCCAGGTCGTGGCCGCACTGCGAGCAGTACACATCGGTGATCTGCACCCCGCGAAAGCACCGTCCACACACCGGAGCCATCTGGAACTGGCACTGCGGGCAGAAGTGGCAGGTCGATGGAATCTCCGTCCTGCAATGCGGACAGGGGCGCAGCAGCGGCTGACGCAGAAGAAAGTACACCACCGCGCCGATGCCTCCCGGCATCAGCACTACAATCAGCATCCACAGCCCTGCGGGCATCCTGCGCCTCTTCACATCGCGGCTCACATAGCCCACCAGCAGGACATAGCTGGCAAATGCCGTCCCCCACGAGTAGCCCATCAGCAGCCGCATCGGCAGCATCTCGTGCTTATGGTGCGGCATCACCACGTGAAACAGATATTGCACCGCCGCAAAGACCACGGTGGCCAGTAGGATCGACCAGGCCGGAATCAGGCTCAGCTCGTCTTCCTGTCCGGCCTGAACCTCAGGCCCCCGGTTTTCACTCGAAACCGAGAACATCGTCATTGCGCCATCTCTCCGCTGGAGCGCCGGCTATGAACACGGCGGAACCAGACCATCGCCAGCAACGCCGCCGAAGCCGGCAGAAACCACAGCAGCAGTACCACATACTGATCACTTGCATCCGGCATTCCCGTCGGAGTCAGCTCGTACTCGTCCAGCAGTGACCATACCGCTGTCACCAGGATCACAACCATTGCTGCGCATACGGTCAACGGAACCCAGAGACTCCGGATCTTCTCTCTCCGTGTCGACATCTGCCTGGCTCGTTCCCGCACCACCCTGTGCGTCCGGTTCACCAGCGATGTCCGCGCTCCCACCTCGAGCGAACCTATCGCCTCTCGCGCCAGCGCCTTGTCGCGCTCCGCTCCGTCATCCATCCGCTCGCTCATCCCCTCGCCTCCGCCACCGCAGGACGATAACTCCTCAACTTCTCCAACTCGGGCCGCAACGACGCCAGCCCCCTATACAAACGCGACTTCACTGTCGACAGAGGAGCCCGCGTCACCCCGGCGATCTCCTCCAGCGACATCTCTTCGTAGAACCGCAGCACCAGAACCTCGCGATAGGAGGCATCCAGCGTCAGCAATACCTCACCCACCTCCGCCGAATCTTCCCGAGACGCGAATTGCTCCAGGGGCGAAGGCCCGGTCATCGCGACCTCAAACGGCCGCTCGTCCTCGTCGCTCTCGCTCATCTCATCCAGACTCGACATCGTGCGCTTGCGCGACAGGTCAATTACCAGGTTGCGTGCGATCGTGAACAGCCAGGTGTCGAACCTCGCCTTGCCGTTGTATTGCGCGCCGCGAACCAGCACGCGCATCCACGTCTCCTGAAACAGATCCTCAGCCACCTCGCGACGTCCGGTCAGAAACAGCAGATACCGCAGCAGACGGTGCTGATACTGCTCAATCAACTGGTCGAGCAGCTCAGGATCCTGACGCTTGAGTCCGCGCGCAATCGCCGCATTCTCTTCCTGGGTCAGCGCGACCTGCGCCGTCGTCATCGTTTGGGTTCCAGCGTTCACTGTGGTGTTGACGCGAATTCCACGGAAAAAGTCTCGGTCCCGAGGCTCATGATTCGAAAAACCTCGTCTTGGCTCCGAATGCCCCATCGAAAATCCTCATAACCGCGCGGAATTGGCTCAGTTTTGTCATTTTACGGCCTTTCCGGCAGCTTCGCCCACGATTTCCAGCCTGTAGACTGGAAAAATGGAAGTTCTTTACGGCCTGCATCCCGTCGAAGAGGCCATCCGGGCAGGCTCGGGCCGCCTCGACCGCATCTCCATCGCCCGCGAGCGCCGGGACGCCAAGCTCGATCGCCTCTCCTCCCTGGCTCGTTCCGCTGGCGTCCGCGTCTCGGTAGAACCCCGAGATCAGCTCACGCGCGTTGCCAAGACCGAGGCGCATCAAGGCGTCGTCGCCTATCTTCGCGAACGGGCATTCCTCACCATTGAAGACCTCCTCGTCCCCGCCGCTGACGGCCACCATCGCTTCTTCCTCGCCCTCGACGGCCTGGAAGACCCTCACAATCTCGGTGCCATCCTCCGCACCGCCGACGGGGTCGGAGTCGACGGCGTTATTCTTCCGGAGCGTCGCAGCGCCCCCATCACCGCTACAGTCGCAAAAACGTCTGCCGGGGCCTCCGAACACATCCGCGTCGCCCGCGTAACCAACCTCGTCCGCTCCCTCGAGCAGATGAAGAAGGCCAACATCTGGGTCATCGGTCTCGACGAGCGCGGCACCCCCGACTACACAGACTTCGACTTCGCCACCGACTGCGTCCTCGTCCTCGGACGCGAAGGCGCCGGCCTCCACGACCTCGTCAAAAAGACCTGCGACCACCTCCTCCGCATCCCCATGGCCGGACAGGTCTCCTCCCTAAACGTCTCCGTCGCCGGAGCCGTCGTCATGTACGAGGCCCTGCGCCAGCGCCGCTCCGCCAGCGTCCAACCAAAGACCGCGGCCGCGCCTCCGGCCGTAAAAAAGCGAAAAGGCCTCGGCAGCATCTGATGATTCGTTTCTTTCTCCTATTCCTCGTCTCCACTGCATTCGCCGCATCCCAGCAACCAAGCGCCCCTTCGCAGGACCCCCAGGGACAGGTTCTCTTCCATCGCAACGAAGCCCAGCCAGCCCAGTCGCCTGCCGAAGCGCGTAAAGCTCCCCGCACCTCCGAAAAAGACATCGCCTCCATCACCGATGCGGAGCGCTCCGCCATCACCTTTACCGCCTGGGACCTCGACCTCCACCTCGCTCCCGCAACTTCGCATCTCGCCACGCGAGTGCGCTTCACCGTCCGCAATACCTCATCCGCCCCCATCTCGCGGCTTGCCCTCCAGCTCTCCTCCACCCTTCACTGGGAGAGCCTCACCGCACCCATCCCCCTCACCTTCACCGAGCACACCCTCTCCACCGACGCCGACCACACCGGCCAGGCGACCGAGGCCCTCGTCCTCCTCTCCCATCCCATTCCTCCGGGCTCCTCCCTCACCCTCACCGGCCTCTACTCTGGAGCCATCTCCGCCTCCGCCGAGCGCCTCACCCGCATCGGCGCGCCTCCCGGCCAGTCCGCCAGCGCCGACTGGGACCGGATCTCGCCAGAGATCACCGCGCTCCGCGGCTTCGGCAACGTCCTCTGGTATCCCGTCTCCTCGCCCCCGTTCTTCCTCGGCGACGGAGCCCGGCTCTTCCAGGCCATCGGCCTCTCGCGCCTCCAGCAGGCCCCCTCTACCCTGCACCTTCGCCTCTCCGTCGAGTATGTAGGCGAGCCCCCCGTCGACGCCTTCCTCAACGGCCGCCGTCAGCCCCTCGACCACGTCGCCGAAGAGCCCGATGCCCCCGTCACCGAGTCTCACGGCATCGCCACCGCCGGCCTCCCCCCCCCCCCCCTCGGCTTCCGCACCCCCAGCCTCTTCGTCACCTCGCAGGCTCTCCGCCCCTCCGAAAACCAGCTCCTCGCCATCGCCACCAACCGCCCCGAGGCCATCTCCTCCTATACCGCCGCCTCCAACTACGTCTCCCCCATGCTCCGCGATTGGCTTGGCCCAGCCCCGCTCACCCCTCTCACCCTCATCGACCACCCCGGCCAGCCCTTCGAGGACGATGCCTTCCTCACCGTCCCTCTCAACTCCACCGACGCCCGGCAGATCACCCCGGCGATGATCCACTCACTCGCCCACGCCTGGTTCCGCTCCTCTCTCCCGTGGCTCGACGAGGGCGTCCCCCAGCTCCTCTCCCTGCTCTACACCGAATCCACCGACGGCCGCGAAAAGGCCCTCAACGAGCTCCGCGCGCTCATCAACCCCCTTACCCTCGTCGAGTCAGAGACACCCGCCGTTTTTACCAGGCCCTCACAGAATTCAAGCTCCGAGTCGAGCAGCTCTTCCAACCCCACACCCAGCGAGCCCGATCCCTCCGCTCCGCCGACACCCCTTCCCTCCACCCAGCCCCCGCCCCCTGGCCAGCCCGGTCAGAGCCTCATCGCCGCGCACGACGAGGTCTACTACCGCGCCAAGGCCGCCGCCGTCCTCTGGCTCCTGCGCTCCATCACTGGCGACGTCCCTCTCCAAAAAGCCCTCCAGCTCTATCGCGAAGAGGTCCGCCACGCAGATCCCGCCACTCCTGAAGATCCCCGCGCCTTCCAGCGCATCCTCGAAGCCGCCTCGCATAAAAACCTCGCGCAGGTCTTCGAGGACTGGGTTTACAACGACCGCGGCCTCGCCGATCTTTCTATCGTCAACGTCACCCCGCGCGATCTCCCCGCCCGCAACGGCAAAGGCGTAAGCTCGCTGGTCGCCGTCGAGATCCACAACGCCGGCTACGTCACCGTCGACGTCCCCGTTATCGTCCGCTCCGGAACCCTCACCTCCACCGAGCGGGCCCACATCCCCCCTCGCTCCAGCATCTCCACGCGAATTGTCTTCGAAGGAGTCCCGCAGGAGGTCCAGGTCAACGACGGCACCATCCCCGAAACTACAGCTCCCATCCACGTTCGCGAGCTTCACCTTGCATCCGCTCCAACTGGACAAGTGCAACCATGACGCAAGGAAAAACCGCTATGGAAGATGCCGTTTATCTGCGCTCGCGGAGCAACGCGTCAATCTGTTCCAGCCGCCGCAGGTTGTTTTGCCGCTTCTGAAGAAAGAGCAAGGTGATCCCGACCGCCAAGAGAATTGGAAGGACCCCCAAAAACTCTTTCCGGAAGACAATTCCGAATCCGACTGCGATCAGTGTGTAGGAGTAAGTGTAGATAAGAAACGAAGGAGCAAGAAGGTTGCATATGCGTTCCAGTCCTGCCTTGTAGTACTGGATCATGCCTGCAGCATCAAAGCGATCAGGCACATCGAACTCTTTCCGGCTTTGGATTAACTCGTAAAGTGTCAACGGCACGTAGCCGAGCACGAGTAGAGAGTAACCGATGCGATCCTGCTGGGTTTTGGCGATGAAGAAATCGGCGCCCCAGGCAAGCGCCAGGATCAGGCTGGTGAGCCATCTGGCATTGGACGTACCGAACCGGTGGCGCTGCGCCTCTGCATACTTCTCTGCTGCCGCAGTAAGTTCGGCCAACGACCGTACCGGCGCCTCACGATAGCGGAAGAGAACCAGCACGCTGCCTAGAGCCCAGGCCAGTGCTCTCCAGTCGCCCTCGACGAAGTCCACCTCGCGCGCAAGACCTTCGGCCCACTCCTTTGAACCGGGCGATACCCGCCGCACCACAAACTTCGAGATCCCTTTCGCCACCCTGCGAATCAGGCTCATAGACTCCCCACCCCAAATGCTGGTTCACCGGCGGCCTCCACCGGAGCCGCACTCACCTGTTCCCGCGCATACCGAAGGCCGTCCTGAGTCAGCCGGTACATGTGGCGCGGGGGTCTGCCCTCCTCGGTCATCTCCCAACTCGTCTCCAGCAGGCGATGCTCGGCCAGCCTCATCAGGATGGGATAGAGTGTCCCCGACTTCAACCCCGTGTTCCGGCTGATATCGTAGCCATATCTCCACTCCTGGTCGGCCTTCAGGAACTCGGCCAGCACCTGGATCGTTTGCGGTGACCTGCGCATCTTCACAAAATAAATCTATCTATGTAGATTTATTTTGGCAAGCGATAATTCAATGTAGCTCGCGATGCCAAAAACCCTCGTTTCGACCTCGCATTTCATTGCAAGGAAACCTGCTTTGTACCCTTATCTCCGAAGACCTTGCACTACCCCCTTCGCTCCCCCTAAACTCCACTGAAAGAGTCAAATACTAACGTGCTTTTCCCTTACAAAACCGCGGCTTCTCTTTTTCTCGTGACATCGCTTCTGAGCCCAGGCGCCGGGGCACAGTCCTCAAGCTCATCCACCTCCTCCGGCTCGCAGCAGCCATCCTCTTCTACGCTTGAGAACGAGCGCCCGCGCATCGCTGCCCGTCCCCGCGTCGCCCAGCCCGAGGCCGGAGGCGCCGCTATCACCCTCGAGACCAGCGAGCCTCTCTTCTACCTCGCCACAGCCCTCAACACCTGCGGCTACGACGCCGACCTCGAGAACTCCGCGCCCGTCCGCAAACAGATCCGCGACGAGATCAATCAGGCGCTCGCCTCTGCTCCACCCGCCGCCCGCGATCATCGCGACGCGCTCTGCGCCTATATCCGCCAGCACGCCGTCGCCGACTCCGGCCTCAACCTCGCGCAGTACATCTCCCTCTCGCTCTATCTCAATCCTCCCCCGCTGCTTAACCCTTCGGTCGAAGAGACCGAGCTGCCTCCCGACTCCACAC
>Ga0193743_1001986_pt1 | contig 14766 bp, 6 predicted proteins | sample L2c2metaG_FD_143038 | JGI IMG/M metagenome (GOLD analysis project Ga0193743, IMG submission 143038) | Soil microbial communities from a riparian zone of the East river system, Colorado, United States - L2c2 | ecosystem: Environmental > Terrestrial > Soil > Riparian zone | place: USA: East River...
CGGTAGATACGGGTTCCGCCTGGGCGGCTTGAGTGCTGATCATGTAGATGATGGTTCCTGTGGACTGCGCCAATTCTGCCACATCCTCCGGAGGCACAAGACTGGCATTGTCCGGGCCATTGGAGAAGACCACGATTACCTTGCGTCCTGTGTAATGGGCGGTATCCTTTACTGTCAGCAGCAGACAGTTGTAGAGTGCAGCATCGTCGCCTGCGACTGTGCTGCGCACGCCGCGCAAAACCTGATTGCGATCTGATGTGAGCGTGGCTGCCCGGGAAAGGTCGCGGCTATAGGAGTAGAAAGCGATCTTACCGGCATCTTCCAGAGAGCGAACAAAGTCGGCGATAGAGTCCTGTGCGATGGCAAATCCTCGGTACATATAGTTGCTGGTGTCGAAAAGAATGAAGACATTTGCTCCGGTAAGCGACGAGGCCTGAATTTGTCCGGGTGTATTCAAAAGATGAGGCTGCGTGGGTTCAACTGTCTTGATCGCGGTCTGGTTTAAGGCACTATCGGCGGAAGGTGGTTCGTCTATCAACATCCGAGTGGGGCCATTCCCCTCTTCAAACGTTGCAATCTTTTGCGGGATTCGATCTTCGCTGATGATGAAGTTCTTCGGGTCTAGGCCGCTGATATAGCGCCCCTTACTATCAGTAACGGCAACATTCAGTTGCACGAGGTTCACGTTAACGAGGATTCTTGTCTCGTCCTGTGCGGTCGCCCGAATTCCCGCATTCGAGCAAAGTCCAAAAGGTATCAGGAGCAATAGAAAGTGTCGTTTTCTCATAGTCCTTCCAGTGGCCTCTTCTTGCGGGCTTTCCCGGTTAGTTAGTGGCCAGGAGTGTCATTCGTTACTTGCAGTGAAGCAATCTTTCCCTGACGAAATTCTTCGCCGGTCTCCTGCATAGCGCGTTGTATTGCTGACCAGTCCTCGAGGTCTGTCGCAAAGATCTTCGCAACCATGCGGCGCGTTAACTCCGGGGCGAGGCGATTGAGCATAACGGGCGAGTAACCCATTTCATCCGCCAGGCGCGCCCAATATAGATTGGTGGAATCCCAGGACTCTCCAAACAAGCGGCTGGCATCTCCCCCAGAAGCCGGGAACGGCTTTACGCTCAACAGCGCCAGAGAATAGGTTTGAGCGAGCGTGGGATGGGGGACGCCGAAGTCTTTCGAAAGTCGCTCCGCATTGATTTTTGTTGACCCCTTGCGCAAATGTTCCAGCTCTCGGTTCGCCGGCCCTAAGGACGCTACTTCTTCATCCGGGAGCCTTTTCCGAACCTCGGCAGCCAGATAAAAGGTATCCGCCGGCAAGAGACGAGGCGCAGATCCGCTGCGAAGGGCTAGATCTGTCTGCTCGAGGCGCTGCGGAGACATGCATTCAGAAAGAATCGACAGCACTTTGCTGCGCAGTGCTTCGTTTTCCAGAGACGCCGCCAGGAACTCCTCTCCGGATCTTTGATAAAGAGCCACGGCGTGAAGCTCATCCGCACTTACATTCCACCATCGCGGTAGAGTTGCACTCACAAGAAGATGCGGCACCACTTCCTTCCAAATCAGGGCCTGAACATTTTCAGGAGCTATGAAATCCTCCTCCGTCATCGCCAAGGCGTAGGGCAGGTCGGCGAGCGAACCTATCAGGTACGCGCCACCGCCGGCTGGCGTACCAATGCCAAAGAGCTCCGGAGTTTGCCACGGACGTTCTGCGCCGATGATCGAAAATCCCGAGAAGTCGTGTGAGCGTACAAAAAGGGGATTGTTATGCAGAATCTGTGCTCCAGGTGGTTCGTAGTATGCATAGTTCAAGCCCACTAGGGTATCTCGGACAAAGGGGGCAAGCTGGCCCCGAGCAATTTCAAGTTGCGCATGAGAGGCTGGCGCCTTCAGCACTTTTGTCAGATCGGTTCGAATCTGGAGTTCAGCGTGCCGGCTGCTGTAGATTGTCGGAGCCCATTCGATCTTCTCGTTCCTGGTGAAAATCTGTTGCGGCATCTCGAATCCGTGGAGGTCTTCGGCGAGCGGCACCAATCTGCCGCCGACGGCTGCGCCCTGTTCCATCTGCCGCATTCCATCGCTGAGAGCGAAAAGGGTGTCAAGGGAGACAAGCCGTTGATCGTCGAGTACCGCGTGGATTCGACTGGCCATTTCTGCATGCATGCGCCGGCCATCGGAACCAATCTGCGGCGGACCAGCCAATAGCTCCACAATTTCATCCTGCGAGCGATTCTGTTTTCCGGTCGTGACGAGGGAAAGCTCGCCCAGCGAGGTGTGGGCTGCATCGAGCAGCTGCGTCGGCGAAGAAATTCCGCTGAACGCATCGATCATCCTCTGCCACGATTCATTCATCTGGCTCTTTGGGATCTCGCCCTGTCGGGCCAGAATCTGCCAGAGACCAACTTCCGCCTGAAATATTCCCAACGTATTGCCACGAAGTGGCAGATGCGAAATTCCATCAATCGAATTGGCCACGTTGACGAAACGGGTCATCGATTGGTCGTTCAGCTCTGGAAACTCGGAGAAGATCAGATACCACCAGTAACGCTGAGAGTATTTGTCCGCCAAGACCCGCACTGTTGGAGCAGACAAACGTCTTCCCGGAGGACGAACCCGGTCCAGCTCGCTTAACGTGAGATACAGATTCAATGGTCCACCTTCTGTCTGAAGGTGCGAAAACGCGACCATTGCTTCAAGCAACTGCTCGGGACGGTCCCAGCGGCGAGCATGCTTGCCCCAATCGTGAACGATCTTTACATTCGTCTTCTGCGCGAGGATTTCCTTCCAGACATTCAGATCGCCTGGAACATGAGGGTCTCCGTTCTGCTCCCATTGCATTCTGGTGAACAGAACCAGAAGCGGCGTCGCCCTCCGGAAAACGGCCCTGGCCGAATGCTCATCCGAATCGGATGGTCGAAGAGCATCGTACAAATGTTTCAAACGCGGGCCTTGAGTGAGGTGTGCCTGCTGCGCGGGATTGATACGAGCAAGCGCGTCAAAATACAACGCCAACCAGCCGTTGTCCTTCGCCAGAAGATGGATGACGAAGTCGCCTGAAGAGGCCGGGCTTGCTCCCACTAAGTCCTTCCAGGCAGATTCAGCCGCCGTGCCGCCGGGCAGCTGCACCCGTCCAGAGCGGATGCATATCTGGCTTCCGTAGAAATCCATCGCCGGACCATAGGGCAGCAGTCTGCTCAATCCAGGGGAACGCAGCAGCGCCAGCTGAGTTTCACCGTCGATCTTGGCAAAGGCCCAATAGAGACGGGCGGTCGACGGATCGTGTAAGAGTACATCAATTAAGTTTCCGCCGCCCTTTCCTTTTCCGTTGCCAAGCCCAAGCCAATCACTTTCATTGAGCAATACGGGGACTTTGGAAGTAGGGAATGGATAGGAGAAGGGAACATTCCTCCGGAGGTCCTCTTCCAAGTCCGCGAGGGGGAAACCTGAATCGATCGTGAGAAAGGCTCTTTCGGTGTCCGCGGTTGTCAGGAAGGCGTTCTTTTGACCGCATCCCACCCTGAGCCGGTAGCCAAGGATTTGAAGTAAAGGTCCGGCATGATCGCAATCAACTTGAATTGAGCCGTTTGAATTGGCCAGCGATTGAAGTTCTCTTGCCTGATGCAGGTAGCGGTCGACCAGAATCAGAAACTCAGTCGGCTTACCGCTCTGATAACCCTCCACGAATATGTTGCGCGACAGTAACGGCAAGACTTCCTTGGTGGGCACCTTTTGGCTGATGCCTGCCATCCTCTGAAACGATCGCAGAGGGCCGGGAATCGTGACCATTTGTTCGGGCGCGACAGTTCTATCGCTTCCAGAGCCGACGGAAGAACCGCCAGAGAGCGTTCCGCCCGGACAGCTTGCAGCACTTAGACATAGATAGAGGAAGGCTCCCAGGAATGCGGCGAGCTTGCTAAGAGGAGAGGTCATTTTGCAGTTGCCTCTTCGGAACTGTGGACGCGCGACACTTTGTGCCGGGTGTATAGATCGCAGATCTGCTGGAGTTGGGGGCGGAACCTCGAGAACCGTCGATCCGTGCAAACCTAACTTTACGTCGCGCTACGTGCTTTGTCTCCCAGTTCCACGTCCGAAAAGATATACCAGTGGTCGTCGCCGTCCAAGGCCTTTCGTAGACCTCATCGGAAAATGACATTCCTGTGACATTCCCCCTTGATGTAATGAATGCGGCACCCGCAGTAAAACGATGATCTGCATGGGTTTTGCGCGATCGAGCCCCTGGAAAGCGGTACACGCAGTAAGTACATCAGAGACAAATCAGCGATGTGCACTAAGAATGAGGCAGGAACGCCGCACCTGCGTCCAACCGGCTGTCGCCATCGAGCTCATCCCGGTCGGCATGCAAGCAGGACTCGATCGAATTCATGACCAGAACCGATGTGAGAGGTCGTGGCCTTGACGATGCCTGAACGCATAGCTGCAGAGCCAGATGTTTCCATCTGTGTTGCAAACTCGGGCCGAAAGCCCTCGGCTGTGTTGATCACCAGTCAGAGGGCACCGCGAATCGAGAAAGTGCCCGCGAAAAATCGCGGGCGGCCGGGTTCTTTGATTCGGGAGAACACTGAAATACTTAGAGTCGGGTGCCGCTGCCCATGGACATTGCGTCTGGCATACATCCATACAAAAAAATGACAAGTTAATAACAAGTGACGACGACGTTCTCTTCATACTCGGCCTCAAAGCATCTCCGATTTCGAGGAGACATTTCCGAGACAAGTGTATGAAGACTGCCTCGCGGCGACGCTATCTCGCTGCATTCACAATCGCGTTTCTCCTGTTGGCGGGCGCATCCTTCGGTCAGGCTCCAGGGACTGGCGCGATCTCGGGCGTCGTCTATGACCCTGCTAGTCGCACAGTTGCGGATGCGGATGTCCTGGTGGTGGACGATGCGACGCATCTATCGCGTGCAGTGATGACTACCCCGGAGGGCATCTTCCGTGTGCCACTCCTACCGCCTGGAAGGTATGACGTTAGTGTGAAAGCGCTCGGATACGTTCCGAATACTTCGGTTTCTGTCCTGGTGACAGTAAGTGAAACGAGCTCGTTGACCGTGACGCTCGCGGTCGCAGGAGCAACCACGAATGTTCAGGTAAGCAGCAACTCGGACATAACCGAACTCGAGAGCTCGACGCTGGGCGGCCTCGTCAACGAACGAGCCATCAATGCTCTGCCTCTCTCGACTCGTAACTACACACAGATACTGGGTCTTTCGCCGGGTGTGATCGCTGATCTGCCCACTGCGACTGTGCTGGGCAACGGGACCCAAAACGTGGCTTCCAATGGAGCGACGCCAACGGCGAACAATATCCAATTCAATGGTCTCGATGCCAACAATCTTCAAGAGAACTCTGCCGCAGTTGCCCAAAACTATGAAGTAGGGACTGCGGTTCCGGCACCGGACACCATCGAAGAATTTCGAGTGCAAACCGCAAATTACGATGCGTCGTATGGCCGCGGAACAGGCGCAAACGTGGACCTGGTGAGCAAGACCGGTACCAACAATTTCCACGGGGGTGCCTGGGAGTTTGTTCGCAACAACATATTCAACGCGAATGATTTCTTCTCTAAGCTTGCCGGTCAACCCCGAGCGGACTTGAAGCAGAATGAATTTGGCGCCGCGGTTGGCGGACCAATTCTGAAAGACCGCACCTTCTTTTTCACGGCGTACCAGGGAGTGACCCAGGTAAACGGCTTGGGCTCCCTGAAGACCGCGGAACTGCCAGTGCTAACTTCCGATCGTTCGGCTGCAAAACTGGGAGCGCAGTTCTGTCCGGCCGGGCACCTGAACGACAAAGGTCAGCCAGCTGTGGGCTATCTCACCGCTGCGGGCGGGACACAGGTTGCTTGCGATGGGTCGAACATCAATCCTGTTGCACTTGCAGTCTTGAATGCGAAGCTGCCGAATGGTCAATTTGCCGTGCCGAATCCGCAAATCACGCTGCCGCCAAGCAGTGGGACGGATGCTTCAGACCAGTTGCCATTGGGCCAATCGACATTTTCCCCTCCCTCGCACTACCGCGAAGACCAGTTCACAATCAACCTCGACCATGCCCTGAATCAGAAGAACACGTTGGCCGGCCGGTTCTTCTATTCGCGTTCGACAGTAAATCTGCCATTTGCACCGAATGGGACGAACCTTCCCGGTTGGGGCACAGATGCGCTGAACCGCAACACAATGTTTGTGCTGGCAGATACACATATCTTCAGCCCGAATTTAGTGAACATCGCGCGTTTTGGGTATATGCGCTTCGATGGTCTGGTGACGCAGCAGAATCCCCTCTCCGCGCAAGCTATCGGAATCGGCACGCCGACTGGACAGGTGAGCGCCGGCTCAAACATGCCAGCATTGACCGTGGGCGGATTCACGATAGGCGACGGTGGAACCCCCTCGGATTGGTCGGTAACAAACTCCTTCATCTGGCAGGACACAGTTGCACTGACCCGGGGTCGCCACAGTATGCGGTTCGGAGTAGAGTTCAAACGTCATGAAGTCGACGAGAACCAGCCACAGCAGGTGGATGGCAATCTGATGGTCCCCGGCATCGAAGACTTCCTGGTTGGACAGACCGCGGCACAGAACGGCAGTCCTTTGGGGTTGAGCAATGTCGGAACCAGTATTTCGGGAGGCGGCATCTTCCGTCGGGATGAACGTTACACCAACTTCGCCGGCTTCGCGCAGGACGACATCAAGCTGGCCCCAAAACTGACAATAAATGCGGGCTTACGATACGAAATCTTCGCCGCGCCGACAGAGGTTTACGGCAGACTCACAAACTTCGATCCTGCTCTTGCCACAAAAGGGCCGATTCCCGCATCCGGCACATTCGACGGCTTCACCGTGTCCTCGAATTTTCACGGCACATTGCCGAATGGCGTAGTGCGGAATTCGTATCCAGGGTTTTACAGGACACCGTACGGGAACGTGTCCCCGCGCCTGGGATTCGTCTGGCAGATGACCGAAAAGCCGGTCCTGGTGCTGCGCGCGGGATTCGGCGTGTACTTCGACGAGCATTCAGGCAACCTCGCGGAAGCCACCCTGGGGCAGCCGCCATTTGCTTTGTCCGAATTCAATGGGGGACCGCCCAATGGCGGCGCATCCTTAAACGACCCGTTCGCGGATGCTCGAGTACCCCCCAGTTCAAACTTTCCGGTTTTTCTGCCACTTGTACCCAATGGCACGCCATTCATTCAGGGGAAGAATCCAAACATCAAAGACGGCAAGACCTATGAATACAACCTGAATCTGCAATATGAGGCCCCTCGCGGCTATCTGCTGCAGTTGGGATATGTGGGAACACAATCCGTGCATCGACCGGGTTCGATTGAATTCGATCAGGCCGCACTTGCCAGCCCGCAGAACCCAGTCAACGGAGAAACGACAAACTCCATCAGCAATGTGATAGCTCGCATGCCGGTTCAAGGCGTGAGTCCGGGATCACTGTTTACGGATTCGGTTTTTGTTGCGAACTATAACGCGCTGCAGGCCAGCGTCACGAAGCGGATGGAACACGGGTTGCAATTGCAGGCGAGCTATACCTGGTCGAAGAACCTGGACGAGGTCAACGGTGAAGGTGGAACCGATGTCTTCGAGGTACAACTGCCGACCAACAACCAGCTTGACCTGCGGAATTCGTCTTATGGCCCGGCAAATGACGACCGCAGTCAACGGCTGGTTGTGAACTTTGTGTGGTCAACGCCAAGGTTTGCATCTGCGCCCGCCGTGGCGAGATATGCACTCACGAACTGGCAGCTAGCAGGCATCGGCGTGATTCAATCTGGTGCGGCATTCAGTGTATTCGACAGTAATGCCGGCTCGGTATACGGACTGCTCGGTAGCCAGATTCGGGCGGAATTGGCACCCGGTGGACATCCCAAGACCCATGGGTCTTTGTTTTCGCGCGTGGTAGGAGCCAATGGCGGCGGCCGCTATCTGAGTGCCGGTGCATTTATGCGGGCGCCTGAAGTGGCGAATGGAACGAGCATCGCCGATGAAGACTTTGGCAACAGCGGCGTCGGCATGGTCCGTGGGCCCGGACAGCACAATCTCGATCTGGCCATCGAGAGAAGCTTTCCGGTGAAAGAGAGCCAGAGTTTCTTATTTCGGACAGAGTCTTTCAACCTGACGAATACGCCGCAGTTCGGCAGTCCAAACGCAGGTCTGGGCTACGGGAATCCGTTGCTGCCCGCGGTTGCCAGTCCTTCATTCGGCCAAATCAACAGCGAACAGGGCGGCCCGCATCCTCGCATCGTCCAGTTCGCTGTGAAGTACCTGTTCTGAGGCAGGCATGCGTACCACTTGTAGAAACGGACGATGATGACGATTGAAGAGATTGAGACTGCGTGCGATGCATCCCAGGTGCTGGATTTCACCCGGCACTTTCTGGATGCTCCCCCGCTTTCGCTGACGCGGATATTTTATCCGCTGGGGTTCCCGGCGGAACTCCGTACGAACTCGGCCGAGATGCTGGTCGAAGCCGAGGAGAAGTGGGGAATCTTTGAGAAGCGATTCGACACAGAGACGATTCGACTCGATGTCCACGTGGTTGAGGGCGACTCGACGGAGTGCCCTCCGCCGCCGTGGTCCCGAATTATGCAGCCATTGGTTGTAACTGTGGCTGATGCCGACAATTACTACATCGCCGACATATCGCTGAACAAGACTCAGATGACGCTGTCCACTGCGGCCCTGCGGAATAAAGCCTATTTCCGGTGCTTTTTTCTTGATGGCATCGTTGGATGCCATCTCGCGACACGCCACGCAACGCCAGTACACGCCGCGTGTGTGGCGCTGGATGGACGCGGCGTGTTGTTGTGCGGCGATTCTGGTGCCGGCAAATCAACGTTGTCCTATGCGTGCGCGCGCGCCGGATGGACTTATGTCACCGATGACTCCAGTTTCCTGCTTAATTCTGGCTCCAAGCGGTTGGTCACCGGCAATTGCCATCAAGTGCGCTTCCGTCCTTCCGCGACTGAGTTCTTTCCCGAGGTACGCGGACTGGGGATCACCCCTCGCGCTACGGGCAAGCCATCGATCGAGTTACCCACTGCACCCATGCCCCACATAAAACTCTCTCAGAGTTCGAAGGTCGATTTCATCGTCTTCATCAATCGGCGCGTGGGGCCGCCGCAACTTCGGCCATATCGCACCGACGTGGCTCGGTACTTCATGCGGCAGGCGCTGTACGGCTCGCCGCAATCGCTCGCCGTGCAGTATGAGGCGATTGAGCATCTGTTGAAGGCGGAGGTCTTCGAACTCCAATACAACGATCTCGAATGGGCGATTGACCGCCTGCAGCAATTGACCCGGGAGGGCCGTTAATGGCGTTCTTCATGCAGCCCGAGCCGGGTCCTGGAAAAGGTGTCTCCTTCTGGCGGAGTCCGTTGGGATGGATTCGACAGCAGAAGCTGAGTCGCAAATTCTGGGTGTTCTTTGCGGCTGCGTTCTTCTTCGATGCCGGGTTCGCCGTGTACTTCTTCCTTTTCAATCTGTATCTGCTGGACCATCATTTCAGCGATCGATCCATCGGACTCATTGGCGGCGCGATGACACTCGGCTCCCTGGTGGGGATCCTGCCCGCAGGCGTCCTGGCGAGAAAGATCGGTGTGCGGCGGCTTCTCGTATTCTGCTTTGTGGCCGCTCCGCTAGCGGGCGTTCTGCGAACAGTGTGGATGTGGGAGCCTGCGCAGATTGGCCTGGGGTTTTTGGCAGGGATCGCGATGTGCAGTTGGGGTGTCTGCTATCTGCCGGCAGTAGCCCGGCTCACGACCGAGGAAAATCGTACCTCGGCATACAGCCTGATCTTTTCAGCGAGCATTGGCACCAGCATGCTGGGCGGCATTGTGTGTGGCTATCTTCCTCAATGGCTCAGTATGTCTGGCATCACCATGCAGGCGGAAGATGTGAAGCGCTTGATCCTGTTCACCGCCTGCGGCATCGCACTGGTAGGCCTGATTCCTGTGCTGCGTCTGCGGATTCCTGTTCAGTCGCCTGACCTGCCAGCGCCCGATGTGCAACCGACGCGCCGACGTTGGACATACCTCTGGGAAAACAATTCTTTTCTGCTGAAATATTTGACGCTGATGGCGCTTTGGTCGGCGGTGATAGCGGCCTTCACTCCTTTCGCAAACGTGTACCTCTCTCGCGATTTGCACATTCCCATGGATCGGATCGGGTTGACCTTCTCCGCAATACAGGCGGTGCAATTGTGCATGGGTGTGCTGACGCCCATCGTCTTTCGTGTGCTTGGACTGGTGAACGGCATCGTTGCAACACAACTTGCTGCTGCTTTCACACTTGCGTTCATGGCTGGAGCCCGGCACGGAAGACTGGCGATTGGGCTCTATCTAGGTTTCTCCGCGGCCCAGTGGATGAGTTCCCCCGGGCTCTACAACCTATTGATGAATGAGACGCCGGACCGCGAGCGCAGCACAGCGGCGGCGATGACGCTCTTCTGCAATGCGCTCGCTGGATCCGCTGCAACGGCTGGCGCGGGCATTCTGTTCTCGCATTTTGGATATCCCCGGGTGTTGCTGGGAATTGCACTCGTGGCGGCGATGGTTGCTGTTCTATTTGGACTAGTGATTCCCAGGCGCAAGAATGACCTGCCATTGCTGTCGCAGATGCAGTCTTCGAGTCTTTGAGCGAAAAGGATCGACGAGATGAAACAGATCATTGCGGTACTGCTTTGCGTGACGGGTATAAGCATTGCGCATGCCGCAGACCTGCGACCGGGACAGGTGCAGCTGCTGTGCCATCGCACGGCGAATGAGGATGTGCCCGAGAATACGCTGGAGTCATTGGATGAGGCCGCCCTTCTGGGATGCGACGTTGTCGAAATCGATGTGCGGCGGACTCTGGATGGAAAGATCGTGCTAAATCACGACGGCGTTTTAGAACGGCTGACCGATGGCATCGGCGATACGGAAACAAGCTATTACGACGATCTGCGGATGCGCGACGTGGGCAGTTGGATGAACGAGCGGTTCGAAGGTATGCGAATCCCGCTCTTCGAAGATGCACTGCGCCTGGCTCGCGAGAACGACATACGTCTGATCCTGGACATCAAGGACAAGGGCATAGGATCTGACATACTGCAGTTGCTGCAACGCGAGGGCATGCTGCAGCGCGTGAGGTTCGGCGGTGAGTGGGCGGACATAAAACTGCTGTATCCAAGGGCAAATGAGAGCGCATCTATATGGGTACAGCCGGGAGTGACTGCAGAGCAGGTGAGGGCGTACCACGCTAATGGCAACTCAGTGATCGCAAATTTCTCTGGTGCCAATGGCCATGAGATGGATTTGGCCGGGATGAAGGCGGCGGTAGCAGCCGGAGTCGATGGCATCAACGTGGACTATCCACGGCTCGGTGCGGACGCTGTCGGAAGACCCGTAGAGCGAAAGCTCGGTACGCTCATCGCGCGGGCAAATTCCGGCGAAAGCCGCATTCGTGCTGATGCGATTTTAGAGTTGTCGCGGTATCGCGGCTTCGCTCTGCAAAACGAGTTCAGCCGTTGGTTGCTCGATCCGGACGATCGCGTTTCCAGGGCAGCGGCCCTTGCATTGGTAATGGCACGCCCCCGGCCCGCGCCAGCAGTTTTTGCTGGAGCGCTGCGATCCGTGAACGCGGATGCACGTGCCAATGCGGCGTGGGCGCTTGGAGCTCTCCTCGCTCCCGCGAATACGCTGCTCCCACTCCTAGAGGATAAAAATCCACAGGTACTTCAGGAAACACTCTTGGCGCTTTCGCAGATGCCCGGGGAGGTAGAGGCGGAGAGGTTGCTGCCATTCTTATCCCATCGTGTTCCAGCGATCCGGGGCGCGGCAGCGTTGGCGCTGGCCCGGCATCAGCCCGGCGTAGCAGCAGAAGCGCTCCCGACGCAGCTTGACTCGGAGGTGAAAGCAGCGAGGTCGCTCTACGACAAGTGGGCGGCGCGCGGAAAACCAAAGCTGACGCCGGCCGAAATTGACGAGGTGATGGGCTATTATCGCTGCCAGATGAAGGAGGTTGAGGCTGTTTCGATGCTCCGCGGACCCGCGGTCGTGAAGGCACTCGAAGAGCAGGCGTTTCGATCAGGGCAGGACTTTTCACAAATGAATGGGGTGGTTGCCGCGTTCCAGTTGTGGGACCGCATCGGGACGGACCCACGGCCGGCGGTGCGCGCCCTGGCGAACGTGGATCCGAACGTTGCAGACAAAGCGGAGTGGATGTTGGTTCAGAGTGGCCCGTCGGTTCTGCCAACGGTGCGCGAAGCCCTTGGCAGTTCGAACGAGACGGTGAAGGAGCGTGCGATCCGGATCGTCGCCTGGCAGGGAGATCTGGACTCGTTGCTGCCGTTGCGTGCCATACAACGGACAGATCCCAAGGATGCAGGGCTTGCAACCTGGGCGATGGAGAAGATCCAGACTCTTCACCCGCAGATGTGATTGCCGGCCGCACTTACGGTATCTAGATATGGACGAAATAGTAATGAGAAACCGGAGAGAAGGAATATGCTGCAAGTCGAGACGAGTATGACTGGCTCTGACATTACGGAAGCGCAAACTGGTGGCACAAGGACCCATATCCTTGTCGTCGAGGATGATCCGCGCATGCAGAAGGTGCTGCAACGCATGTTTCATGAACAGGGCTACACCGTGACCGTGTGCGGCGATGGACAGGCAGGGTTGGAGGCGTTCCACGCAGGGAAGCCGTCAGCAGTCATCCTGGATCTGCTATTGCCGAACATCTTTGGGCGCGACCTTTGTAAAACCATGAAGGCAGAGCAGCCGGAAATCCCTGTCATTGTCGTAAGTGCAATCAGTGAGGTGGCTGACAAGGTGCTGCTGCTGGAGTTGGGAGCAGACGATTATGTGACCAAGCCATTCAGCCCCCGAGAATTGATGGCACGTGTACAGGCAGCGCTCAGACGGCGGCACAAACCAACAGCGTTGGTGACTTACAAGTTCGGTGAATGCGAGGTCGATTTTGCCCGGATGAGCGCAAAGCGCTCGGGCGTGCCGATCACGCTGACTGCGCATGAGTTCAAGCTGTTGAAATATTTTGTGGAGAACGCCGAGCGAGTATTAAGCCGGGAGGAGTTGTTGAACGAGGTCTGGGGATACAACTCCTATCCAACCACGCGCACGGTGGACAACCAGATTCTGAAGTTGCGGCAGAAGCTGGAGTCCAACTCCAACGAGCCGCGTTATTTGCAGACGATTTACGGTGCGGGCTATAAATTCGTACCGTAAGAGAGCCGATTTCGTGTTCAACAAGAAACAGGGACCGGGGATTCGAACTCGTGTTCTGCTGCTGACCTCGTTAGTGTTGATCATCGCGGGGACGACAGCATCGAGCCTGCTGATCGTCCGCAGCCGTTTGCAGCATCACGTACAAGAGGCGCTAGCCGAGGATCTGCAGCACTCAGTTGAGACATTTCAGGATATTGAGGCCCACAGGCGTTCGGCTTTGGACCAGGAGAGCTCACTGTTGGCCAGCCTTCCCAGCCTCAAGGCTCTGATGACGACCAATGATCCACGCACGATTACGGACGATGCAGTGGATTTTTGGAAAACGAGCGGCAACGATCTATTTGCGTTGGCCGATGCCAACAGCCACATACTCTCCGCCAACGTAGAGGACGTGTCCAACACAGAGCGGCTGAAGCATGATCTCCAGGCGGTGATTGACGATCCGAGGAGCCACTATCTGTTGAGCGGTGGCCGATTGTACGAGTACTCGGTGAGACCCCTTTACTTTGGCAGCGCCGCGACCGGTACGCTGCTGGGTTACGTAGTAAGTGGGTATGCTGTTGACCATAGCCTTCTGCAGGAAGTAGGTCGCGGTGCGGGGGCTGAAGCGGCATTTATCGCAGGCAACGACATCGTAGCCAGTACACTGCCGAAGGAGAAACGGATGCCGCTACAAGGAATGGTGGCATCGCTTCGGCAGGACAGCGCAGACATTCTAAGCATCGGCGGTGAACGCTATCTGGCCAGCATCAAAGAGGTAACAAATGGTGCAGTTGCTCCGCTGCGCCTGGTGGTAATGAAGTCGTTCAAAGAAGCCGATCGCACGGAGCGCGAGATCAATCGCCTGGTTTTTTTGGCAAGCTTGCTCGCGATCGCCGTAGGCTCGCTGCTAATGCTGCTGCTGGCACGTATGGTTACGCGTCCGTTGGAATTGCTGGCGACTGGTGTGCGGGCCTTCGGAGAGGGCGATCCCAAACACCTGCTCCCTTCCGGCGGAACGCAGGAAGTACGCTATTTGAGCCGCGTATTTTCCGAGATGCGCGATGAAATTCAGAAGAAGAATCGCGCTCTGGTCGAGTCGGAACGTCTTGCGACGATCGGCCGCATGGCGAGTTCCGTTTCACACGATCTGCGCCACTATTTGGCGGCGGTGTATGCGAACGCGGAATTTCTCGCCTCACCCGTGCTCCCGGCGAACGAACGCGCAGAGCTTTTCGATGAGATCCGGCTCGCAGTCAATGGAACAACAGACATGTTGGACTCCCTGCTCATCTTCGGTCGCACGGGAGCAGCATTGCAGCGCGTCGAGACTTCGATGACCGCCCTGGCGAATCGAGCTGTCGCATTGGTGCGGACACACCCTGATGCCGACCGGGTGACAGTGCGAGTGAAGCCAGGTGCCGATGTCACGGCGGCGATGGATGGCAAGCAGGTGGAGCGTGCCGTCTACAATTTATTGCTGAACGCATGCCAATCTGCCAGGCAGAGTTCAGATCGCCGGGAGGTAAGCGTCTCGGTGGATGG
>Ga0193743_1001987_pt1 | contig 14761 bp, 9 predicted proteins | sample L2c2metaG_FD_143038 | JGI IMG/M metagenome (GOLD analysis project Ga0193743, IMG submission 143038) | Soil microbial communities from a riparian zone of the East river system, Colorado, United States - L2c2 | ecosystem: Environmental > Terrestrial > Soil > Riparian zone | place: USA: East River...
CTGTAATGGGTCGTGACTGCAAAACTTTGGTGTCCACCGTGGCAACCGCACCTGTTAAGTTGGCTCGCTTCTGCGTTCCATAACCAACCACTACTACTTCATTTAATGATTTGGTATCAGCACCCAGTTTAACATTAATGGTGCTGGCGTCTTTTACAGATACTTCCTGATTAGCAAAGCTTATAAAGCTAAACACAAGTACCTGACCACTTGCGGCATTAATTGAATATGAACCGTTCACGTCTGTAACAGTACCGTCAGATGTTCCCTTTATTTTAATTGTAACCCCGGGTAATGCACTTCCATCATCTGCAGAAGTTACCTTTCCGCTAATTGTTTTTTGCTGGGCCATAACCTGTACCGACAAAAACAATAAAGCCAGAAACGTTTTAAGTAGCTTTTTTTCCATAATTGTTCATTTAAATGTTCAGTAAAACCTTATTAGTTTGATATTATATAGTATGTTGAGCGCGCTGGTATGATTAAGGATAAAGCAGATATTGTTGACGCATTTTTTTAAATTGAGATAGTTTTGGCTCCCAGCTCTTTCTTATCTCGTCTTCGGTTTTGCCGGCTATAATTTGTTCTTTTAGCTCAGTTGTGCCGGCCAGCTTATCAAAATTCCCTATCTGCTTGCTTTGCTTAAAGTCAAAAAAACGGTCTTTGTAGGGGTAGGCCTTATACATTTCTATTAACCAGCTGAGGTTTACGCGTTTGCTTTTGATCAATTTTTGGGTATCGTAATTCCTCAGATCAAGGCCATAACAAGCTTCATTTTGAAACAGGGGTGTTTCGCTCATGCCCTTAATGCCGATGGGCGTAAACGTAAAATCGTATTTTCCTTTCAGATCGGGATTGCCCAGCACACAGAACGGGAAATATGTACCGCGGCCCTGGCTTATAATAGTGCCTTCAAACAGGCATAAGGAAGGATATAGTAAAATGGATTGCTGGGTATTTAAATTAGGAGAGGGATGTACCGGGAGGGTATAAAGCATACTGTGCTTATAATTAACGACCGGGATAATTTTAAGCCTGCATTTTACGCCTCCGGCCAGCCAGCCTTCGCCGTTGATCATTCGCGCGTATTCGCCCACTGTCATGCCGTGAGCAATAGGCACCGGATGAAAACCAATGCCCGACTTGAGCTTCATATCAAGCACAGGCCCATCAACCATATACCCGTTGGGGTTAGGTCTGTCAAGTATCAACAATTCTTTATCATTCTCGGCACAGGCTTCCATAACCCGGTGCAGGGTAGCCAGGTAAGTGTAAAATCTTGCTCCTACGTCCTGCAGATCATAGATCATCAGGTCGATATCGGCAAGGTCCTTGGGACTTGGTTTGCCGGTTTTTCCGTATAGGGACACCACTTGAATACCGGTTTTGGGATCAACGCTGTCATCAACCTTTGCACCGTTACTTGCATCGCCCCTAAAGCCATGTTCAGGCCCAAATATTTTTACTATGTTAACCCCTAAAGCCTTAAGACTGTCAACACTGGCATTACCGGCAATTTGCGATGATGGATTAACCACCATACCTATTCGTTTTCCTTTTAAATAAGGGAGATATTTTTCTGTTTGATCAGCCCCGGTAATGATCTCTTTCTTGCGAGATCTGGTTAAGTTAGGTGCGCGACCGGGCTGATGCCGGACCTCTACCCATCCGGTCAGGATCAGCATCAGTAAGGAAAGCATTGCTATTTTCATTTTGATATAACTTTATGTCTTAGTTTCTTTTAACCAATACCACGTTCGCTACTTTTCGCTGTCCCTTATGATCCCACTTTCCATTATCAGAGGGATAGTTCACCACACCCTGATCTTTCACCCATAATGTTGTTGAGCCTCCACCGTCCATATTTACGCCATCACGGCAATGCAACCAGTGCAGGATCTTGCTGAGTTCAAACAAGCTCAGCCCTTTTGAATTTGCATCCCTGCCATCCACCGTGATCAATAAAATCCTGTTATTATCAGTAATAGCTATTGCCGACCGAGGGTGGCGGGTGATACTAAAACTGTTAGAATCAAGCTTAACCTGCAGGTCGTTATGCAACAGCAGCGGACCGGTTAACATTACATCCTGACCATTCAGCTTTTTCTCCCAATCCGGGCTGCCATCCCACTGATCAATATGCAGCTCACCATCTTTTATAACTAAAGCTGCTTGCTGATGTCTTGCCCTGGTATTATTTTTTTCCAGATGGTTTTCGTTTATAATTTGGCCTTCGGCGCGGATAAAATCCACAGAACCGCCGTTTTTCACATCAAAAAAAGTCCCGTTTATAGCTGCAAGCGCTTGATTTTGACTGCCAAAATCGCTGGTAACTCTTTTTATTTTAGCTTCGTAAGCAATGCTGAGTTTATTGCTACGTCTGGCCTTAAGTTCCAGAATGGATATAAACTGATTGGATTTAAATAATGAATTGCCCCTGAACCATACTTGCTTCAAATGAATGCCGGGAGCTATGCGTCTTGTTTCCCACTCGGCCCTTTTGAAATTTATAGAATCTGTTTGTGCAAACACTACACCTGCGTTAAGCATGAATACCAGCAATAGTGTGAATAAACGCATACGGTTATTTTGAAGGCTTAGAGTAATAATTTAATCTGCTTAAAAACGCACAAACATGCAAACACCTGAACGCTTGTGCTCAAATATAAGTAATAACAAAATTAAAATATCAATCTTATGCGTTATTTAATTTAATGCCGCATAAAACCGCATAAAATAACAAAAAAAATGCTGCCTTTCCCTTATGATCTTCCAAGAAAGAGCTATTGTAACATTCTTGTTAACACAAAAAAATCAGGGAACAGGCCGTTGATCAGGGTAATATCAAAGGACATTTAAAACATTGGCATATGGGGATAACATGTTGATGGCATTTACATTGCAAACCTTCATTTTCTCATCAGAATTAAGCTTTTCGGCAATACTTACAATAGCCGTTTTATTAGCAGATTTGATCATGGCCTTTTTAACCTGTACAACCTCCCAAACAGAATCGGTAATACCGTTCTCCAGTGAAATTGCATTGGTACCTAAAAAACAAAGATCAACTTTAATATCAGCCAATTGATTGATCACCATTGAACCGGTAACTATATAAGAGTCGTGTAATAAACTTCCTCCAAGCAATATCACCTCGCAATCTGAATATTCAATAAGTTCCATGGCCACCACCGGACTTACTGTAAAAAAAGTACAACGCCGATCTTTAGGCACCAGCCGGGCCATTTCAATTATAGTTGTACCACCACCTAAAAGCACTATCATCCCATCATTAATAAGTGTTAGCGCTTTTTTTGCTATTTGCTTTTTGGCCTCCTGGGCATAGGTTTCTTTTATACCAGTAGTGTGCGAAAATGATTTTGACATAGCCCCGCCATATACCTTTTTTATCTTCGCGCTGCTTGCCAGATCATTCAGATCGCGCCTGATGGTATCTTCAGATACATTTAACTTAACACATAGGTCTGAGGATAATACCTTATTATGCAGGTTTATCTGCTTCATGATAAAGTTTTGTCTTTCTTCTTTTAACATAGCCTATTAATTGGAGGAGTTAGTCGGGGTTTAATTTATTGTAATTATATTAAAATGTAATGAATAACGAATATTTTGATGTAAAAGACATCCATGCATATAAAATAGTTGCATGGAGCATTCCAAAGAAAAGCTGCCATAACAAATCCGGGGCATGGCCCAATGACTATACCCCGGATAAATAGGTAATACCTTGCAATTATACTATTGGTATAAAGCGCTTATTTTTTGAATATCGATCTTTTGATTAGGAGAGAATTTGTCGCCGGCCATATAACTTTTAAGACTGTATAATAGCTGTCGTGCTTCGGGGCGCTTGTCCAGATCTGACTGCAGGTCGATACCCGATACGATCAACTTACCGCTTCCGGCCTGGCATTCAAAAATTAAACCCAGTGGCCTTGCGGTAACCCAATCATCTATAACCCTTACAATTGGCTGCAAATCATTTGCCAGCAAATCAAGCCGGATAGCGTTGGAATGCGACATGGCATCCCACCATTGCCAGTTACTATAACTTTGTGTAGGAAACTCCTTTAAAGCCGGATGCTGAGGATCGCATAAGATACCTAATGTTACCGGTGGCTGGCTCTTAGTCCAGGCCGTGTTCCAGAATATGCTTGAAAATCCGATAGCGATATCGCCTCCCATATCTTTTTTAAGCTGCCCTTTTTCAAGCGTTAGCAGCACCTTTCCGCCTTTGTTTAACAATTCAATAGCTTGGTTATCCAGTGTATTAGTAACCATGATCTCCTGGCTAACCTGGGGCAAGGTAGCTGGATAAACAAATATATCCCAGGAGTTTTCATGACCGGCAACCGAAACAGTTAAGGTAAGTTTAGCGGGTTTTGTTACCGAAGTTAGGGGTTGATTAATTACGCCCAGCTTTATACCGTTACCAAAGGGTATTTTGGTGCGCTCCAGTTCGCCTTTAAATAAAATATCGCCGGCGTCATTCTTTATAGTCCAATTCGGTGTTACATCTATTAACTCCTGCGAACCAAATTGTGCCATTTCAATTGGAGCTGTTAGCACTTCATTATTAAGATAAACCATTTTTGACAAACGGACCAATGGGACAACCGCATTGCAGAATTTACTATATTCTTTTCCTGTGATATACCCTTTATCGCCCCAAAACGGATTAAGTACCCCTACTAAAGCTGTGCCCTGCCCCGGAAAATCATTTAAGCCCAATAATTGAAAACCACCAAAACCCGGTGTGCGCAAAGCGGCTTCTATATCGGCCTTATAGCACAAAGCCTGTAGTTTTCCTGATGCAAACAAAAAGTCTTCGGCCAAACTGTCCATGCCATGCTTTACCAGTATATCCTTAAAAATCTCGAAATTCTTTGCCTTTAATACGCCATCATATTGGGCTGTTTCTTTAAAATCAGGATATACGCACCATTGACCAATTTCGTGGCTTACGGTTGGGTGCTGCCATTTTTTAATAATATCGGCCCAATCATAACTTGCACTTGGCGCCTTGCTGTTTATGATACTTTTTAATCCTTGCCCCCATTGTTGTATACGCGGATCAGGGGTGCAGTTATAATCACTTTCGCTAACAATGGGCCAGCCCGAACCTGTTGTATACAACCTGCGGGGATCTTTCTTTTTCCAATAGTTCACAAAATCAGTGAGGTATTTAACCAGATTTTTACCCGCAGGTTCATTGCCATAGTCCATCATACAAAAAGATGGATGGTTCCCGTATGCTTTTACTATCCTGTTACTTTCGTCATAAATGTACTGATCCAATGGTTTTCCATCGCCAATGGTGGCGCCCTGGTTGGCCCACGAGGCACATTCAATTTGGAAGTAAAAGCCTGTACGGTCGGCCGCTTCAAAAGCAGCATCAGGCGGGCACCAGGAATGAAAACGTAAATGATTTAATCCGTAAGATTTGCAAATATTTAAGATCCTTAGCCATGATGCTACATCAGTTGGCGGGAAACCTGTTTTAGGGTAAGCGGCACATTCCAGCGTTCCCCGCAAAAATGTAAGCCGGTTATTAATGGTAAATTGCGTGCCACGGGTCGAAAACTCGCGCATCCCAAACGTTACCGACCGCTCGTCCCGGCCACTTTTGTCCGTAGCCAGACTGATCTTCATTTTATAAATATCTGGTGTAAATTCGCTCCATAACATGGGGGTTTTTCCCATTGGGTAAGTCATTTCGATAACTGCACTTTTTGCTATGGAAAGCTTTTTAGCTACGGTTTTTAGCCCCTGGGGAGATTTTGATGTCGCTAACAAATTCACAGTAACACTTGCTGCCTTACCTGTATGGTTATAGATCTGTATGCGGGCCACAACCTGTTTGTTCTTAATATCAGGGTACAGTTGCACATCATCAATATATACAAGCGGTTTGGCCTCCAAAAACAGTTGCCCTATCATCCCGTTCCAGTTGGTTTGGGTGTGATCAGAAATGCTGTGCGAATTTTGCCCCACATTGAAATCCTTAACCCGGTTATCAACCCGGATAGTTATTTGGTGCTGCCCCGGCGATAATGTATTGGAGAGGTCAAAAACCTGAGCGGTTGAAAGGCTGTTTTGCATTCCAATTCGTTTACCATCCACCCAAACGGTTGTTTCCCAATGGCTTCTTTCAATATATAGCTCAACGTGTTTTTTATACCACGATGAAGAAATATTAACCTTTTTTTGATACCAGGCCGCTCCTTTATAATATTTAACCGGCTGGAGCCAAAATGGTACCTTGACGTTGCCCGGCTTGCGGTATTGTGCATATTCCGGACTACGAAACCAGGTGGAATCTTCGATACTTCCTGTCCAGGGGGTATGTGTTGTAATATCATCCCCTTTCCCGTTAGTGGTCATGGAACCCGGGAGGATAACTTTGTCTTTCAGTGTGCTTTCGTACCATTTTTGTGCTATTCCTTTATCAAGCGAATCAATTTGAAACGCCCAGCTACCCGAAAGATCTATTTTGTAACCTGCCGTTACCGAATTTCTTTTTGATTGGCCTTTAACAAAAGTTATAAGTGTGAGCTGCAAAAAAGCAATTAACAAGAGCGCGGTTAGTTTTTTCATTGGTATAATTTGAGGTATCGGCATTAGCCAGGGGATCTGTTTAAAATATATTTAACAGCATGATCTAATTGCCTTCTGTAAAATGAAAGCAATCAGATCATAGCGGTAAAAAAATGATTTAAGTTATAAACCAATTGGTTGTTACCAATTGGAATTTTGTTTCATTTGCGGGTTACTGTTGATCTCATTTTGCGGGATCGGGAAATAATCATACTTACCGGCCACAAAAAATTGCTTGCCAATTTTATCACTATTGGCGATCTCCTGTGCCAGTTTACCCCAGCGTTTCAGATCATAAAAACGTTGGTTCTCCCGGGCAAATTCAATCATCCGCTGGTGCATAATCTCTGCCATCATCTGGTCAGGGCTATAGCCTCCGGGCAGGTTGGCAAGTTTTGCCCTGTCTCTTATTTGTTTTACGTAAGGATATGCCTCCTGCACTTTTCCCTGCATGGTTAAAGACTCGGCCAGCAGCAACAGTACATCCGCATAACGTAAGGCCCTTTCATTATTGCTTGAAGCATAATTCGATGCGCCGCTTGATCCGGTGAGCTCGTTAGCCTGGTCATAGTTCTGGTATTTTTTGAACATGGAATGGTAGCCAAACACCAGTGCAAAACTGCTAAACGGTTTCCTGTAAAAAGTAGCTCCGGGGTAATCCCAAATTAAGGTAGCATACATCCTTGGATCAAAATCATTGGCAGTGGTTTTTTCCTTTTTAAACTCATTAAAAAGTTTATCTGTAGGGCTCACCTCAAACCACCCGCTTACTTCCGAAGGTGCAAATTCCTGCGCTGTAGTAACTCCTAAAGCCTGATTCGCGTTTTCACCTGCCCAGGGATCGGTTCCGCCAACATCTGCCAGCTGAATTTCGAAAACAGATTCCTGGTTGTTCTTTTTGGCAGCGATAAAATTATCACCATAATCAGGCATCAGCTGATATGACATGGTTGTTACCTGTTTCAGAGCAGTCTCGGCATTAGCCCAGGCTTTGGTGTAGACATAGGCCTTACCCAGATAGGCCAGTGCAGCACCCTTGGTTGCCCTGCCTATCCATTGGGAAGGATAAGATGCCGGCAAATCGGCCGCGGCCGCAGTAAAATCTGAAATTACCTGTTTCCAAATATCAGCCTCCGGAGATTTGGCTGTAAAATAACTTTCCGTTGTTGCCGGAACAGTAATGATCAAAGGAGCATCACCAAAGTTTATGGCCAAAATAAAATAATTTAAGCCTCTTAAAAACTTCGCTTCGGCTATATAGGCTTTTTTAACAGTGGCATCTAAGGTAACTTTATCAATATTAGCTAAGATTTGATTCGTCCTGAAAATAGCGCGGTACGATGTGTTCCACAGGTCATTGGCAGGCCCGTTATCGGGTGTGTTGGTAAATGTTGACAGTTTGTACAGGTCGGCCACATCGTTCCTGATAAAAAAGTCATCGCCACGGCCGTTGCCAAGCTCAATGCCCCTTACGCCCCAAAAACCGCCATTTACGTCTCTTAACAGCCCATAGGTAGCAGCAAAGGCGCTTTGCACATCGGTTTCGGTTTTCCAGAAAGTTTCCGTAGTTATTTGATTGGGATTTTGAAGTTCTAATGTGCTTTTTTTACAGCTGCAAACTATAGCAGCTATACAAAATATGATTATTAAATTTTTCATAATTTAAATTTTAATAGCGCTTTGTTAATTACAATGATAATTGAATACCAAGTGAGATAGTTCTGGCCAGCGGATAAGCCACATGCCCAAAATCAACACCCCGGTCAAGAACACTCAAAGTTCTACCCAAATCGGGGTTAAAACCAGTATAGTTTGTTATTGTAAAAAGGTTATCAGCACTTGCATAAACACGTAAAGAAGTTATCCTGATTTTTTTTGCCAATGCATTATTTAAAGTGTACCCAATTTGTAAGGTTTTCATTCTTAAATAAGAACCATCTTCCAGAAAACGGCTTGATGTACGGTTATTAAAATTTGGATCGCTGGTAATCGCTCTTGGAATATTGGAGTGATTGTTAGGTGTCCAGGCGTTAAGCATTGATTTGGAGTAATTAAAATCCAGGTTTGTGCTCTCCAGATCCTGCCTTAAACCATTATAGATCTTGTTACCCTGCGAGCCCTGAAAATACATGTTGATATCAAAATTATAGATGGATGCATTTAGGCCAAAACCATACTCAAAATTAGGAAACGGGCTACCCGCGTTAACTTTATCATTATCATTTATCTGTCCATCGTTATTGGTATCCTGAAACTTAACATCACCTGGGGCAGCGTTTGGCTGTATCAGCTTACCATCTTTAGAATAGGCATCAACTTCGGCCTGTGAATTAAATATGCCGATATCCTTGATCAGGTAAAAAGAACCTATGGAGCCACCGGCTTCGGTTAGGGTGCTTGAAGCCCCGTGGTGGGTAGGCTGTCCACCAAAAATTTGCTGAGAACCCGTACCGAGCGCTATTACTTTATTTTTCACAGCGCTTATTGTACCAGAAATACCATAGTTTAATTTGCCTATATGATCATTAAAATTAACACCAACCTCAATACCTTTATTACGCAGATCGCCTGCATTCACTACCGGGTTTGATATTGCTCCGGCCGAACCGGGTATGGGAACGTTTAACAGCAGATCGGAAGTTTTTTTTATAAAATAATCGGCGGTTACATTCAGTTTATCATTAAAAAAACCTAAATCCACACCAATATTTGACGTTTTGGTACTTTCCCATTTAATGTTGGGAGAAGCAAACGCTGTTTGAATGGCTCCGAACCATTTTTGCTGATCGGCACCAATAACATAATTTATATTTGAGGCGATGGCAGCACTGTACTGATAATCTAAAATTTCCTGATTACCCAGCACACCATAACTTGCCCTTAGTTTTAAAGTTGAAAATGTATTTTTTAAAGATTCAAAAAAACGCTCATTTGAAATATTCCATCCCAATGCAATAGAAGGATAATCGCCGTAACGGTGGGCGCTTCCAAACCTTGACGAGCCATCATGCCTGAAACTGGCAGTTAACAGATATCGGTTATCGTATGAATAAATAAGCCTTGCAAATTGAGATACCAAATTACTTTCAGTCTTTCTACCACCGGTGGTGGATATGCCGGCACCTGCATCTATCTGGTCAATTCCATCGGGCAGATCTGTTCTGCCTGCTGCAGTATAATTATATTTAGTGCTTTGATACGCATAACCAGCCAACGCCTGTATACTATGTTTGCCAAAATGCTTATCATAGTTTAGGGTGTTTTCTAACAACACCAATACGGTTTGATCCTTGTTCAAATTAATATCATTAGTTGGATGCGAGAACAACGTACCTACAGTATACCGTTTAGCATAATCATAATTACTGGTAAAGCTATTGGTATAACCCAGGTTCAATTTATAATTTAAACCGGGCAAAAGATTAACCTGAGCATAGGCATTAGTTATGATACTGGTAAACTCGCGGTTGATGTTCTCAAGATTGAGCTGGGCTACCGGGTTGGCAACATTAACCACAGGACCATAAGCCCCGGCAAAACCACCTAAAGCTGTTGGGTCATAAATATTAAAAACAGGGATCATTTTTGCTGCCGAACCTACCGGGTTACCTCCCTGACCACCCCAGCCACCCGGCATGGTGATAAATTTTTCTCTTGACAACAATACCGTTTCGCCAAACTTCAGACGGCCCTTTGTGGTTTCGGTTTTTACACGCATGTTATAACGCTTATAGCCGGTTACATCCACAATACCCTGCTGGTCGTTATACCCACCCGAAACACTGTATTTGGTAAATTCACCACCTCCGCTTACGAGCATATTATACTGTTGAACAGGAGCCGTCCGGTATATGGCATCCTGCCAATCGGTACCGGCGCCTAATTGCTCGGGGTTTTTGGCAATATCAAGCCGCGGTAAACCCGCATTATCATGGGCCGCGTTACTAACATTTGCCCATTCCTGTGCATTTAAAACATCAACCTCATTAGCTATTTTTTGCTTACCATAATTTGCAGTAAACTGTACTACAGGCGCACCATTCTTGCCGGCTTTAGTGGTAACCAATACCACACCGTTTGCCGCCCTTGAACCGTATATGGCCGCGGCAGATGCGTCTTTTAATACATCAATAGATTCAATATCAACCTGGTTTAGGTTGTTGATACTGGCCGTGGGTACACCATCAACAATATATAATGGAGCTCCGTTTCCTAATGTACCTACCCCACGGATCATAATCCGTGTTCCGGCTCCCGGATCGCCACCGGCAGATTCTATGGTAACTCCGGGCATTTTACCCTGCAATGATCTTGTAATATCGCTTACGCCCTGAGCCTTTATATCTGAGCCTTTAACCGAAGCAGTAGCACCGGTAAGGTCAGACCGCCTAACCGTTCCGTAGCCAATAACAACTACTTCATTTAAAGCAGTTTGAGCTTCCTTTAAAACAACATTAATTTCGGTGCGGCCATTAATGGCGACTTCCTGCTTGGTAAATCCTAAAAAAGTAAATTCCAGAACTCCGCTGGCATTATCAACGGTTAAGGAGTACTTGCCACTACCATCGGTAATTATACCGTTATTTGTGCCCTTTACCTTAACGCTTACACCCGGAAGCGGCTGCCCCCTTTCATCAGTTACTATACCGGTAACTTTCACCGCTTGTTTGGGGCTGTTATCTGCCTGGGTCTTTCTCCTTAAAACAACGGTATTTTGAACAACGGTATAGGTTATGGGCTGACCAGCGAAGCATTTTTCAAGAACCTCTAAAAACGGCTCATTACTTACCGAAAGGTTAACCTGCTTGGTTTCATTAAGCATCTGCGTTTTATACAGAAAATGGTATCCCGTTTGTTGTCTTAATTCTTCAATAACCTCCTTTAGCGAAGCATTTTTTAAATTTAAGCTTACAGTTTGGGCGTAAGAGGTGGCATTCACCTGCATAATGGTGGTCGTTAATAAAATTAACACAAGTTTCATCACCCTAAGTATTTTAATTGGCATACAGGAAATCCTCCTGCATGGAAATGCAATATTATCTTTATACATTTGAAAAAGGTTTAATTAAAATTGGTTGTAGAAGCAATTGATTGTTACCCTTTTAACTGCTTAACAAAGCAGATTGACTAACCGGGAGCGCTGCAATCGCTCCTGGTTTTTACGGTAACTTATTTTATAATGATATATAAGTAAGTTTATGGCATTACCGTAATCCTCCTTCCTTCCATTCTAAAATGAACTGTACCTGTTAACTCTAATAATTTTAATACATCTGTGACACTGCCAAAGCGTGATGCTGTGCCGCCAAAGTCCCTTTCGTCAACTTTTCCCTCATAAACAACTTCCACATCATACCAGCGCGAAATTTTTTTCATGATACTTTGGATGTTTTCGTTGTTAAACACAAAGTATCCATTTTTCCATGCTACTGCGTCTTCGGTATTAACCGGGCAAATATTAAACACTTGTTGCCGGCCCAGCGTAGCTTGTTGCCCCGGCTTTAAATATGCCTGCTGATTACCGGTCTTTAATTTTACCGCACCCTCTAAAAGCGTGGTTTTTATAGCATCTTCATCATTATATGCATTTACATTGAAGTGGGTCCCTAAAACCTCAATGCCCATGTTATTAACAGCAACCTTAAAAGGTTTATCCTTATTTTTTGCAACTTCAAAATATGCTTCGCCTGTTAGTTCTACATTTCTTTCGTTACCGGTAAAAATTGCAGGGAACTTTAACGAGGATGCGGCATTGAGCCATACTTTTGTCCCGTCGGATAATACTACCTGGTACTGGCCTCCCCTTGGTGTGGTAATGGTATTATATAATACTGCAGCTTTTTTAGTTTTAGCTCCATTTATATCATAAACTAATTTCCCATCGCCCAATTTGCCAACCGATACGCTCCCTTGTTTGGAAAGTGTCCCATTTTTTGAGTCATTAAGATCAATGTTTGAGCCGTCAGAAAGTGTTAAAGTTGCTTTATTAAAACCAGGTACCACCGGACCTTTACCGGCCGATGATGGGTTTTTAACCAGTTTATCTGGTGATAGCTGAACTTTCTGCTCCAGCATCAGTACCAAACCGATAGTAAAAATAGCAATTGCCGCAGCCGCCGCGATCCAGTAATTTTTAAGGGTTTTTTTTTCAGGAGGTGTAATGCCGGTATTTAATTTGTTTAATATTTCCTGCTTAATTTCCTGTTTATCACCCATCTCCGCACTCCATGGCAGATCCCTCAATTGAAAGCTATCCCGATATGCTTCCAATTGCTTTATTTCATCTGGTGTACAATTACCGGAAATATATTTCTCGTATAAATCGATAAAATCTTGTTGGGTCATGGAAAGAGTATAATCTGGTTGTTTAGGTGTAGAGACTTTTTGTGCGCCCAACACACATAAAATAAAAAATAATTTTCTGATAGTGCGCGAGCAAAATATTAATTGTAATAATCACACTTCATTACAGATAAAATCCCTAATTTTATTTAACCAATTATATGCTTTTGAATAAATACTCTGATTCTGAATTGTGGGAGGCAATAATGCTTGACGATACAAAAGCTTTTGAAACGCTTTTTGAACGTTATTGGAGCATTATATATGGCACCTCTTTTTCGTATTTAAAGGATAAGGAAGCTTGTACCGAAATTGTACAGGATATATTTTTAAATATCTGGCAAAAAAGGAATGAGTTTAAAATTACCTGCTTTAAAAACTACCTCACATCAGCAGCAAGGTATCATGTTTATAAACAGTTAAAAGTAAAAAGATCATCTGCTATTTTATATATAGAAGATTATGATCGCGTTTCAACCCTTCACCAGGAGATTAATCAGGGCGATGAAAACATCACCTACCTGGAATTAGAGCATTCCGTTGAAACATCATTGAATAATTTGCCCAAGCGTTGCCGTGAAATTTTTAAACTGAGCCGCATGGATAATTTAACAAATGACGAAATAGCCCAACAACTTGGAATATCAAAACGTACGGTAGAAAATCAAATTACACACGCGCTTAAATTCCTCAGATCTTTATTAAAGAATACTGCTATTATAATATTTGTGATCACCAGACTCTTGTTCCCATGATTGCTGGCAATTACAACATGCGGTAAAGTCTTCTAAACTAAATTACTCCTATCAAAAAAAGCGCCCCGTATCTCACCCCGGAACGCTTCACAGTATGAATTATACTATTCAACTACATCTCAAACTAAAGATCTTTAGTTGGTATAACCTTAATTTGCCCTCCTGAAATCAATATTAGTAAGTTTTATCCCTCCATTGCCCAGGTTACTACCACCCGACTTAATAACAAGCCATACAGTACCAGCGGCAGGAAATGTAATAACATTGCCGCTTCCCGCACATTTCACGGCCGACAATAAGCCATTAAAAGGTGTTTTTCCGCAGCCGGTCCAGGTATTTAAGGCCATACATATACCGCCATTACTATAATCACTACCCTGTGCTGGCGCCAAGGTACCAACGTAAACTTCAACCAGGTACCTGTAGCCCCCTGTCCCTGTACATTAAAGTCTATTTTATATTGTTTATTAACACTACTAATAGTAAAATTGTACCCTTCTATATCTTATGCTTAAAAACAGATCGCATTGGTAAAAAACAACGGCCCGGTTAATTAGCGGGCCGTTGTAAATTCAAAATATAAGATCAGTTTTCAGAATTTTTTAAGGGAACTTAACTCCGTTATAGCTGGAAATATCAGCCAACGGAATCGACGAGCCATATTGGCCATTGATAGCCTTTATAAACTCATTAGCTACTATAGCATAACCGCGCGGTGTTAAATGCACCCCATCTAATGAAAACAGGCCACCACTGATGTAGTTGGAATTTACATTTACGCCATTAACAGCCAAACCTTTAGCTTTAACATCATTTAAAAAGGTATAGGCATCAAAAATCGCTAACCCTTTTGATGCCGCTGCCGCTTTAATGGTTGTGTTATAGGATGTAACATAATCCTGAGTAAGCGCTACTTCGTTTTCATCAAGCACATATTTATTTTCAATAGGCGTGTATGGTGTTAAACCATATGGCAAAGTTCCAACTGGTGTGGTTACCGGCGATCCTATTAAAGCTGTGGTAAAAGTAAGTATCACCAGATCCTT
>Ga0193743_1001988_pt1 | contig 14747 bp, 10 predicted proteins | sample L2c2metaG_FD_143038 | JGI IMG/M metagenome (GOLD analysis project Ga0193743, IMG submission 143038) | Soil microbial communities from a riparian zone of the East river system, Colorado, United States - L2c2 | ecosystem: Environmental > Terrestrial > Soil > Riparian zone | place: USA: East River...
TTCGCTACGTGCACGGACCTTGCTTGAACAACTGCTTGCCCAATACTCGCAACCGGATTCGGCTCACAGGCTGCAGAGCGGCCCCTCGGTCGACGATGTATTCTTCGTGACCGATACATCGCGCGCCAATGCCGGCAAGGTCATCCTGGTGAACCTGCGTGGCTCGTTTGCCGATAATCATCCTTCCGGAATCGAGGTCGAGCAGCTTACGCTGGCCTCGATTATCGGCACCCTGCATGCGGCGTTTCCTGAGTTCACGGAGGTCCGGTTCCTGGTCGACGGCCAGCCGCGATCCACGCTTTCGGGACATGCGAGCCTCGACCAGAGCTATCCTCTGGCGGATACGACGATTCGCCCACCGATTCCAAGCGAGGCTGCGACACAACCATGAAAACCATCGGAGTCTTCGATTCGGGCTTTGGCGGGCTGACCGTCCTGCGCGAGCTTCTGGCGCTGGTTCCCGACGCCCGCTACGTGTATCTCGGCGATACGGCGCGCCTTCCCTATGGCTCGAAGTCGCGCGAGACGATCGCGCGCTATGCGGTCTCGAGCGCGAGGTTCCTCGCCGAACAGGGGGCCGAGCTGTTGGTGATCGCCTGCAACACGGCGACCGCGCTGGCGCTGGACGAGATCCGGGCAGCGATGTCGATCCCGATTGTGGGCGTGGTCGAGCCTGGCGCTCAAGCCTGCCTGGCAGCAGCATCGAAGAGTGCGGCGGGAGTTGCGGGATCGCACGTTCTGGTGCTTGCCACCGCGGCGACGACGCGATCGGGAGCCTATAGCCGAACACTGAATGCGCTGGGTCTCCGCGCCACGGAGAAGGCCTGCCCGTTGCTGGTGCCGCTGGTGGAGGAGGGATGGCTCGACCAGAAGGTCCACACCGCCGTCACGCTCGAGGTGCTACGCATCTATCTTCTGGAGGCGCTCGAACAGGCCCCTGACGCCAACGTTCTTCTTCTTGGATGTACACACTATCCCCTGCTGCAGCCGCTACTCGAAACGACGCTGAAGAACCTGCATCATCCCATGCATATCATCGATTCGGCGGAGGCTACGGCCCGCGAGGTTGCCGGGCTTGTGCCCGGGGGACGTTCGCAGGCCATTGCAGGCTCCGCCGACCGCGTCTTCTATGCCACCGATTCGATTGAGAAGTTCCAGCGGCTTGGCTCCGCATTTCTTCGCGAGCCGCTGCCGCCGGTGAAGCTGATTGATCTTGGCGGCTGAATTTTCTGTCGTGATCGGCCCTTCGGCGCGGTACCCTTTCATCATGCCTTACCTGCTAAAGACGGAACCGAACAAATATTCGTACGAAGACCTTGTGCGCGACGGCGAGACGACGTGGGACGGAATCTCGAACAATCAGGCGCTGCTAACGCTTCGCAACATGAAGAAGGGCGATAAGCTCGTCATCTACCACTCGAGTATCGGCAAGACTGCGGCAGGGACGGCGAAGGTGGTCTCGGTAGATGCGAGCGATCCGAAGAACCCGATCGTCCGCATCGCTCCCGTGAAGGCGCTGAAGCGCGAAAAGCCGCTTGCCGAGATCCGCGAGGCTCCCGTCTTTCAAGGATCCATCCTGTTTCGCCAGTTTCGGCTCTCGGTGGTTCCTCTGTCCGAGGAGCAATACGACTGGCTTATTCAGCCGTAAACGTAGCCGCGCGATAGCGGCCGAGAACCTTGACCATACGGCAGTGCTCCATCAGCGCGGCGACCGCTGTCTCTGCCTTGCCGGGAGTATCGAACCGGACATCCACATAAAACACATACTCCCAGGGGGAGCCGGGGACCGGCCGGGACTCGATCTTCGTCAGGTCGACTCCTGCCCAGGCCAGGCGCTCCAATGCAGCGACCAGTGTGCCGGGCCTGTGATCGATGGCGAAGGCAAGGCTCATCTTGTTGTCCGGCTCCTCGGGAGGAAGCAACCACGGATCCTCCAGCCTTCGGATGAGGTGGAACCGCGTAAAGTTCTGCGCGTTGTCTTCGATGGAAGCGAGAACGATTTCGGCTCCATACTGGACCGCCGCAAGTGGAGGGGCGATTCCGGCAACATCGCGCAGGCCCTGCTCCATCACGTACTTCACGCTGCCCGCAGTGTCGTAGAAGGGCATTACCTCAAACTGCGGGTGCGATGCCAGGAATTTTCTGCATTGCGAGAGTGCAACCGGGTGCGAGATGACTCTGCGGATCTGATCCTGCGAGACTCCAGGGGCTGCGATCAGATTGTGCCGGATGCGAAGGAGACTTTCGCGCTCGATACGGACGTTGAGTTCCAGCAGGAGATCGTAGTGTTCCGCGACCGAGCCGTGAAGGCTGTTTTCGATGGGCAACACCGCAGCATCGACGTCGCCTGAGACAACGCGCGCCATCACCTCCGCCGAAACGTTGCAGGGAAGGATGCTAAGATCCGGGACTTCGTTGCCCAGCATAGACATCGTCGCCATATGACTGTTGGAGCCGAGCTCACCCTGAATCGCAATTTTCAAAAACTACCTCCCCTGATTTTTCTATTTTATTCACGAATGGCAACCCACCCTTCATGGAAGGCACCTTATCAACAGAAGGCGGCACAGGCAGCTACTCGAAAGCTGCGGTTACGGTGCGAATCGCATTCTTATCCATCAGGAGCTAACCATGCTTTGGACGATTACGATTATTCTTTTCATCCTTTGGGTTCTCGGATTGGTCAGTAGTTACACCCTTGGCGGCTGGATCCATATCCTTCTGGTTCTCGCGATCATCGTTCTGATCTTCAATCTCCTAAGTGGCCGCAGAGCTTTATAGCCATAATCCGTCTTCACTCTCTTCTATTCTGGGCAACTGATTCTGCCCAAAACCGCAGCGGTACGTCATAACCCGCATCAGCTTTACCGGAGTTGATTTATGAACAAAGAAACACTGGAAGGAAAATTCGATCAGGTATCCGGCGCCGTCAAGCAGAAGGTTGGCGAGACCATCAACAACCAGGGGCTCGCCAATTCCGGTGTTGCCGAGCAGATTAAAGGCGCGGCGAAAGAGACATGGGGCAAGGCAAAGGATGTGCTGAACGAGCGAAAAGACGACGCTGCCTACCATGCCGAAACAGAGAAGGAAGAAGCGCGAGTCAGGACGCAGGGCTCCGCTGACGATCTCCGCGATAAGCTCGTCAATAAAGCACAGGACGTGAAGGAGAACATCAGCGAAAAGCTAGACAATTTACGCGGTCATAAAAATGACGCGTAAGTAGCCTGATTATTTTTTCAGCAGGAATGGCCCGCCGCTACCCGGCGGGCCATTTCATGTTTTATCGCTATCGGCGAAGCAATACATCCGAGGCGATGAACACGAAGAAGACGACCGAGATGATTCCATTCAAGGTGAAGAACGCCGCGTTCATCCTCCGCATGTCCTTCGGCGAGACAATCAGATGCTCGTAAAGCAGCAGCAGAGCGACTACGGCGATGCCAATCATTGCCACTTTGCCGAGACCGAACGAGACGGCCAGCCAGTACAGGGTAATCAGCATTCCGGCATGCATCGCCCGCGCAATCCAGAACGCTGCGTTGAGACCGAAGGCCTGCGGCACACTGTTGAGACCGACGCGGCGATCGTGTTCAAAGTCCTGGCAGGCGTAGAGGACATCGAAGCCACCTACCCACAGCAGGACTGCAAGCGTCAGGATGACGATCCTCGGGTCGAATGAGCCTCGAACAGCGATCCAGGCTGCCGAAGGAGCGATGCCCAATGCGAGTCCCAGGACAAGATGGGACCAGCGCGTAACCCGCTTCATATAGCTGTAGGCGAGAACAACGAAGAGCGCCACGGGAGCCAGCAGCAGCGTAAGCCGGTTGAGCATCGCCGCCCCAAGAAAAAACAAGCCCGCCGAGACGATGACAAACCCGGCAACAAAACGAGGCGTCAACACTCCCGCAGGAATTGCCCGCATCGCCGTCCTGGGATTCGCCGCATCCAGCCGGGCATCAACCAGGCGATTGAAGGCCATGGCCGCCGAGCGCGCCGCAACCATGCATACGATGATCCATGCCAGAACGTGCACCGGAGGCCATGTCCCTGCAGCCAGGACCGCCGCGGTCAGCGCGAAAGGGAGCGCGAAGATCGAGTGCTCCCACTTAATCATCTCCAGCGTGACGGCTGTACTCTTCCATAAACCCATACCTTCATCCTAAAAGACGCCGGGCCGCCGAGATAGTCTCTCAGCGGCCCAACGGGGTTCTCCTTGCGGAAGATCTTTATTTCTCCTTATCCTGCGCTCCAGCAACCTGAAGATTATTTGTCACTTTGAAGACGCCGGGAACGCCGTTGGCCTTGATGTTGGCGACCTCCTTATCACCCTCGTTGTCGACCATGCCGGAGAGCGTGACGTTGCCGTTCACCACAGTGATGCGGATTGGCTTTGCGGGGTCGATGGCGTACTTGTTCAACTGCGGAGCGCCATAAACCGCCCGTGCCGTCGCCAGGCGGATACGATCATCCATGGGCGAGACCGGGGCAACCTCGATGCTGTCTACCACGTCTTTCACGCCGGGAAAGTTCGAGACCAGGCTCAGTGCGGAGTCCTTGTCGGTGGGCCCGTAGGCGACTCCCCCCAGGGTAACCACGCCGTTCTGCACGCCGATCGTGAAGGCGTTGAAGGCCGTCGTTCCGTAACCCACACGGTCATAGGTCAATTTCTCCGCCAGTTTGTTCCTCAGCGTCACGTCGTCCACCGTCGGACCGGTAACCTCAATCAGGTTCTGCACAGCCTTTACGTTCTTACGGTGGTGAGATTTTTTGTCGGCGTCTTCCTTGTCGGCATAAAGGCTAACCGTTCCCCGCAAGGTAACCACACTGTTTTGGACCGAGATACTCACATCTTTGAATCGCTTGTTATCCAGCGCTTTTGTAACGTCGGACTGAATCGCAGCATCCTGCGGGCTAGCGGCAGTTTGAGCGGCGACGCTCATGTGCCCCAGAAAAAGAAACACGGAAAATAAGATCAAAGCGGCGCCCGCTTTTGCCTTTTTAAGGTTCATGCTCGTCCTCCTAAAATCGATAGTGCCAACCGGTTTTCCGGCCTCATTTCGGCAACGTTCGCTCAACGATAGCGCCGGCGCAATTTATATACGATGCTAAATACTCCGGATTCATCGCGTGTTACTACGATAGACGAGTTATGGGTGAGATCGTATTGCACCTGGATGAGCTGTTGCGCCGAGGTGTTGACGTTGGTGGCAAAGGTGGCCGTGATCTGCTTGGAGATCTGCTCCTGAATCGTAATCCTTGCCGAGGAGTTGCCCAGGGTTCCGACGAAGGCCGGGTCGATCTTGACGCTTCCCACTCCGAACAGTTTCTCAACTCGCGAACTGACCGTAGCATTGAGCGCGCCGCCCAACAGCGCGCTGGTGGTGGGATCGGTGCCTGCGGCCAATTGGCGCTCCTGGTAGATCTGTGCCTCTTCCTGCGTTCTGCCTAGAGCGAGCAGGGCAAATACGTCGGCCTGACTCAAAGGAGGCTCGGAACGATACGTCGGTTTCAGGTTGCTGGATGTGCCATGCAGCCCCACGGTGATCTCGTAGTTTTCAACCTGAGCCGTAGCGTCGATATCGATGGTGGGATCGATGCGGACGGGGTTGGTGAAGTAGATATCGCCGCGCTGTAGCTGGTATTTCGTGTTTGCAAAGGTCGCGCTGCCATCCGTGATCTGGATCCGGCCAAGAATCGAAGGCGCCGCCACTGTTCCGCGAATGTTGAGATCGACCGAGCCGGCCAGCTTGGCATACGAGTTCTGAAAGTCAAGCTGCGGCGAACTGGTGACGTGAACATCAAGCCTAATCTTGTTGGAGGGAGCGTCCGGATCCGGCGGAGCGCTGATGATGCTTCCGCTTCCGGCAAAGGCGGCGAAGTCAACATCCTGCCCAACGCCAAAGCGAGTAATCAGAATGTTGCCACTGAGCAGCGCGCTGCTGGCGGTGCCCTGCAACTTAAGGTTGGCGTTCGCCGTCGCGCTCAGACCGTAAAGCCGCACACGCACTGCATCGCCGGTCGCCGTCAGATCGGCATAGAGGCCGCTATGGAAACGCAACGATCCGCCAAGCCTCAGCTCTCCGCCGCCGGTCCTTCCAACAACGTTCTGTACCTGCAGACGATCTTCCGTAAAGATCAGCGTGCCGTTCATATCGCTGAGGCCGTTGGGCACGCCATCGAGAGCCATGTTGACATGCTCGAGCTGAACCTTTCCGCTGAGTTTGGGATCGGTCACCAGACCATTCGCCGCAACCGTGAACTGCACCCTGCCGCTCGCGATGACGTCGGGGTCGATGGTGTGGAACAGGGTCATGCTCACACTTCCATCTCCCTTCACGTTGAGCCTGCCTCCCTTGGGATCGTTCGAGCCAAAGAGCTGCGCCGTCCCGGAGAAGCGCGTGTCCGTGTCCTGCCCGGTGATGTGGACCTGCTCCAGCGTGGCAAGACCGTTACGCAGGCTGATTCGCAGCGGCTCGGCGGCCTTCAATTCGATTCCCTGCAGCTTTATGTCGACATTGTTCAGCTCGGCCACTCCGCTCAGAGCCTTCGGCGTCTTCAACGGACCATTCACAGTAGCCACGCCACTGATCGAAGACTGCGCCTTGATCTTCCCCGGCGCGAACATTGCAAGGGGCCGATCTACATCCAGGTTGGCCAGCGTCAGCTTCGCCTGTGCCTGATAGTCGCCGGTAAGCTCCATCTGTCCCTGGAGATTTGCCTTCGCTCCCACGATGCTGGAGTCTGCGGTGAAGAGAAGCTGACTGCCCTGGCTATGCCCTTCAGCCGTGGCCTCTCCCACGGGCTGGCCGGCGTAAGTAACATTGCTCAATTTGAGGCTGGCTCGCAGCGCCGGCTCAGTCATTGTGCCGTTCGCATCTGCCACCAGCGTTAATCTACCGTCGGCATCCACTCCACTTCTTCGAACCGTCTCGAACTTCGACAGGATCAGGTCATGACCTTCGAGATGTCCATGGAGATGCGTGCTCCCCATGTCATAGCCTCCATTGCCCGTGATCTGCATGCCGTGCAGTCTCAGCGAGACGTTCGTGGCATCCACCGCCTTCCCTCTCGCAGTCAGATCCGCCGAGACAGCTTCGTATGGCTCACCGTATGCAATGCCATCCTTCAGCGAGACATGCCCGCTCCCGTTCAGATCGTCCATCGTCCCGGCAACATGCGCGTTTGCCGAGATCGCTCCCGTCAAAGGAACCTTCTGCTGTTGCCCGACAATCTGGAGCAGATCGGCAGCCTGTGCGTCCGCGAGCTGCACCTGTACGTCGATCGCAGTGCCGTTGTCCCAGACATACGTCGCTATCCCCCTGCGCGACACTTCACGTCTTGGCTTAACAGTCCCGGCCGCCTTCAGCACCGCGGTTCCACGATGAATGGTCGAGGTCGTTACCACTACTCCTGAATTGGGAGAATACTCGGCATCGGCGACCAGAGAATCCATCAATACATCGGTCGAGCCCATCGCGAACTCAAGATTAGCTGCCTGAACATGCCCCTTTACGTCGAGATCCCTCGCCGCGCCCTGCGCAGTTCCTGAAAAGTGCAGGGCTCCGTGAAGCTTGACGGGGATTGCGGCGCTTCCCTTCCTGCCGTTGCCTTCAAGACCGATCGACGTCAAAAGCTGGTTGTACTCCTGAAGATCGCGAACTGTCAGATCCACATGGAGCGCGGTCAAGGGATCGCCCAGGTTGACCCCGAGAATTCCCGACGCCTGTACCGTCGACTGCGGAGTTTGCAGTTCGAACTGCTGGATCTTTACCGTCTCGTTCTTTCCTGTGTAATGCGCCAGAATCTGTCCGGTGACTGGGACATTCGATGCGGCTCCCCGCCTCGCTACGCCCGTGGGAGCCAGCCTCAGATTGCCATCCACCTCGACGGTGTCGGCTACATCTTTCGCCAGTCCTCCCCACTCCACCTTCACAGGGCCGCTCGCCGCTGTATCGAAGCCAAGATCGCCGTAGTGCTCTGCCGTGATGTCCATAATCGAGCGCAGCGGAATGCCGTTCAATATAGCGTTCAGATACGCATGCGAAGGCTTCTTCTCGGGCATCTTCGCTCCGGAGGTTTTTGCACTCTGTGTCGTTGTAGCTTTGTCGTTGTTCGCGGACGTTCCAATCCAGTTCTCAATCCGCAGATCTCCTGTGATTGAGCCGCCTGCGCGGAGCCTTGCATTGATCCCGGTCACGGCAAGCTCAGCCGGCGTCATACGGATCTGTGTCTCCGCATCCACATCTCGAACATCCACATATTCGTCGCGATATCCGACATTCCGCAGCTTCGCGGAACCGGCCACGATGAACATCGCGGGACATCCTGGCTCCAGTGTGGACGCCGGCTGCGCAGTCTGTTTCCGCAGCGCCTTCGCGCGGAGCCGCTGCCAGAGCGGAGGTTGCTTCTCCCATTGCGGCGTACTGGCGACGCAGTTTCTTCCACGAAGGTCGAGGTTAATCACACCAGACTTAAGGCCGTCTACCCCGGTCAGTGCCGCGATCTGACTCAGCTCCAGAGAGCCCCTTGCCGTTGCATTCCACTCCGGATTGGAGAAGTGTGTCAGCGTGCCCGATGCTTGAAGTTGCGATGTCTCGCCTGTGCGAAGATCCAGACGCTTCAGATCGGCTTCGTCTCTTCCCAACTCGGCTTCCAGATGCAGCGACGACTGAGCCTCGGCCTCCTTCTTAAACCGAGTGCGCAGGTCCTTGAGATCGATCGTGGCTGCGTACCGATCCGTGTGGAAGAGGTAATGGACCTCGGCATCCAGATCGCGCGCGGCCAGATCGAAAGGGATCGCATGGTCGTTGATCAAAGCAACCCCATCGGCTATCTCCACACTGCTCGCGCGAAGGTCGAGCAGCGTATCGGTAACAGGAGTCTTGCTGGTGCTGGGGCGCTTCGGGACAGGCTGGTTTGTATGACCGTCCTTGTCCACGATGAGATGAAACCGAGGGCGGTCCACACGCAGGTAATTCAACGAAACATGCGATGCGAGTCCCTTGCTCACTACCCGCGAGAAGAGATTCACGATCCTGACCCGAAGCAGGATCCTGTCCACCGAAAGGTACGGCTCCTTTTCCGGACCTTCCAGCCCATGAATCACCAGCCCATCGGCCTGAACGGCAAGATGCCACAGATCAAACTGAACCCGCTTCATCTCCACACGTCCGCCGGTCGCGTCTCCAAGCACGGTAACGATCTCCGCTGCCACGCGGCGCTCAAAGTCGGGCGTAGTGGTGTACCAGGCGAACGTTCCGAAGAGGACCAGAAGGAGCAGAAGAATTCCGCCAAGCGTCCACATGGTGCCGCGTGTAATGCGCGCAGCGATGGAGCGCTCTACCTGTTTCAGCTTCTGCTCAATCTGCTCCTTCTTCTCCTCGAGCTTCTGCTCGACCTGTTGGCGCCGTTCTTTTATGCGCTCTTCAAGCCTGCTGCGGTCATCTTCGGGGGGAGGTGTCGGTGGCACCTGTTGATCGCTCACGGGGCCACCTCGCCTTGTTTCATGATCCACACATTGCCCTGCGCCCGCAGGCTTTGCAGCCAGTCACGAAGCAGGCTTCCTACGCGCTGCTGCAGGAGCACCTCTTCGATGCGTTTCGAGATCGTCTCCAGCTTGGGCGGAGTTACCTTCTGCCTGGCGTACTCCGGCAGCATCGTCTTTTCGTAGTATTCCTTGATCTCGTCGTCCGAGATGTGGATGCCGTTGCGGAAACGTATATCGATCAGCCGCAGCAGCTCCATCCTCTTCTCCCATCGTTCGCGGAACTCTGGCACGGTGAATCCGTTTGCAGTGAGATACCTCTGCCAGCCGTCCTCGGTCTCGCAGTGATACTCCCGGCATCCGGGAATATCGCGACGAAGCGTCTCGATCTGCTGATCGAGCTCTTCCTTCGATACGGCGATCCGATCCGACTCGAGCTTCGCCTGTTGCAGGATCAGCGCGCGGTCGATCAAACGCTGGACGGCGCGATCCCTGGAAAACTCAGCCGAAGATCCGCGATACGGCTGGATCGCCTCGAACCTGCGCTCCTCATCCACGTCGCTCTCCAGGATGACCGCTCCATTCACCACAGCCACAACGCCATCGATCTCGGTTCCGCGGTCCTGTCCCGGGACGGTGGTCAAAGGAGCCGAGGGCGGAACGGCTGGCTGCTGTGCGCCGACACAACCAGTAGTAATCGTGAACGCAAGTATGCCCTCGATCCACCACTTCACCGGATTGTGCGTCAGGTCGCGCATTTGTCAGAAGCTCTGTCCAATGCTGAAGAAGAAGTTGAAGTGACTTCCCTGGCCTACATAAGGAGGCTTGCCGTTGTAGTCATTGATCACCGGATAAATAGGTGGATTCAAGTTATAGCTGAAGTCGAATCGCACAGGGCCTACCGGGGTTCTGTAGCGCGCGCCGATTCCGACCGCATGAGAGAAGTAGTTGAAATTGCAATGGCCGATGGTCCCCGAGACATCACGGCAGATTCCACGATTGGGCTGACGGAAGCGCAGAAAGCTTGGGAACATGTCTTCGGGGTTCTGGAACACGTTTCCCATGTCGTGAAACAGTACGAAGCTGACGCTCTCGCCCACGTAAGGAAGAGTAGGCGGAGGCATACGCAGCTCGAACGTGTTGACGAACGCCGCCGAGCCTCCCACAGGATACCCAGTCTGCAGATCGCGCGGTCCGGCGCCATTGATGCCGAACCCCCTGTGCGAGTTCGCGCCGCCCGCGTAGAGCCTTTCAGGCAGAGGCACAGCGTTGCAGGTCGGGTTGGTGGTCCGCAGATCGCCGACACATACGACGCTATCCGCGTTCGGATTTGCGCCGGAGGGATGTTCGTAGCCGATGCGCGTATTCCGCGCCAGCGTGTAGCGATGGTGGAACAAAGGATAGTAGGTCGAGTTCGTCCCATCCAGCTTCCAGAACTCGGTCTGCGAGCCGAACTTCGACGATGCATAAAAGCCCTGCAACGATGAGTAGGTTCCCTTGGTCGCGTCAAGCGGCGTCGGCTGCCTGGTGTCGTGAAACCACGTAAAGTTAGGGCCGCCCACACGGACCGGCTGCGAGAGCAGGGGGATGAGGTCCGAGGAGATTCGCAGGCTGTTCGGATCGACCTTGACCCTTCGATACAGAAACTCGTAGATGAAGGTGTCGGTCTTGCGCCACTTCTGGGTTACGCGAAGGCTGCCCTGCAGCGTCGAAGACGCGAAGGTAGTGATGTCCTGAATATTGGTGTAGCCTCCGGAGACCGCGGTCGAAAAATTTCGTGCCCCAAACGAGTTCGGATTCTGGTAGGTCAGAATTGCGATCTGTTCCAGCAGCCCATAAGTCGTGCGCAAGCTCACCGAGTCCTTCGTGCCGCGAAAGTTGATCCGCGAGACATCCAGCGACACGCGAGGACTCACGCTCCCTCTTCCCTCTGGAGAGTAGGCCCCAAGATTGCCGGAGTTCCCCTGGATAGTTCCTCCCGGGTTTCCCGTCTCCGCCTCAAAGCCAACGCCGTAGGTCACATTCCAGCGCTTTGCTTCGGTCGTCTGAATCAGCACGTTCTTCCTGGGAGCATTCCCGGACGGATTCTGAACCGCCGTCACGACCTCATTGAAGAGCGCAAGGTTGTACAGATTGCGCTGGGTTTCGAGCAGCGCGGTCTGGTCCAGCGGATCGCTCGGATGAACCAGGATCTGGCTCTGCACTACCTTTGGCCTCGTAAAGTTCAGACCGGAAAGCAGTACCTTGTTTACAAAGACCTGCTGCCCTTCGGAGACGACAAGCGATATGTCGGTCCGCGAGGGGTCGTTTTCCTTGTGCAGTTGCAGATCGACCTTGGCCTGGTCGAAGCCATGACTCAGATAGTAGGTCAGCACGGTATCGCGATCTCCCGATAGCGTCACGAGCGAAAATGGCTGCCCCTCCTGCGTGTTCAGAAGAGATCTCACATCCTGCAGGCGGCTCGGATCCACGCCGACTACATTTACCGTCCCGAACGTCTTCTGAGGCCCTTCTTCCACGTTGTAGACCACGGAGATCCGCCCCACCTTCTTCTTGCCGGGAAGCCCCTGGTCCTCGTCCTTTACATCCGTCGTCACCTTCGCCTGATCGAAGCCGTTTGCCCGGTAGAGCGCCTGTATCGCCGCAACATCACTTGCCACCAGACCGGGACTGTATCGGCCGCTCCGCTGATAGGCGTCCGCCTTCTTTACCTGCATCCGTTCGCGAAGAATATCTTCGGAAAAATAGTGGTTGCCCTTCAGATTGACCGAGATCACCTTGTGCTTGATCCCCCGATCGACGGTATAGACAACGCGCGCGCTGGGTGAATTCTCGCCGATCACCTTCACATCGACCGTGGCGTCGAAGTATCCCTGCTGCTGCACGAAGTCGCGAATGTTGTGCATCCCCTCATTCAGCAGGTCGTTATCGATCGTCCCCTCCTCGAAGATCGGCACCAGCAGGTGCAGACGGCTCTTGGAGACATTGGCCCCTTCGACCACCACCTTGACCTCGGGCCCCTGGTTCACACGAAAGTCATAGTCGACCTGGCGCCGCTGCGGAACATACGTCTGCTTTTGCAGACTCACGGTCGCCTCCAGCCGATCCCGTTTCTGATACTGCTTCCGCAGCTTCGAAAGCGCATTGCTGGTCGTATCCCGGGTTACTTTGCTTCCCCGCTTCAGCTTTCCCTTCTTGCGGAACTCCTCCACCGTCATTCCCAGGTCCGGGCTCTTCGCCGCGACCTCGCCAATGCGGGCCTGGGGACCAACTTCCACATCGTATTCGACGCTGATCTGGCTGTTGGGACGGTCCAGCGTCGTGCCGGCGTATACCTTCGGCTCGTGATAACCATTCGACCGCAGGACGTCGCGGATCCCCTCGGTCCCTGCCGCCACCGAAGTATCCGTATAAGCCGTGCCGGCATTCAGTTTGGTCGCATACTCAAGCAGGGACGACAGGCGGTCGCTCTTGACACCCGTGATCGTAACCCGGCCAACATAGTAGCGTGGCACCCCGGCGAAGATCAGGGTCACTTCGCTTCCCTCTTTCACTCCGCGTACCGTGATGTCGCGATATCGTCCGCTCGCGAAAAGCCGTCGAGTGCTCTCGCGAACCTTCTGCGGGTCCAGCGGCTCACCCGTCTTCTGGGGAAGCTCGCCCGGCAGGGTGTCGGACGCATCGAAGGTCACGCCGGTGAACTCGATCCGGTTCACCAGAAGTCCCTTCCACTCCCACACGGAGGTCGTAAGGCCCGGCCCGGTCGAGATTTGCGGCTCTTCATTGCTGCGCCGCGGCTGTTGCTGCTGCTGCGACGGGGGCCGCAGAGACCGTGGAAGCCTTGGCGTCTGACCGGCGGTTGGGTCTGCCTGGATGGCCGGAGCAGGGGCATCGGGAATGGAAGCAGGCTCGCTCTGCGCCCGGCAGCACGTCGTCAGTCCTATCCAGAAAAGAAGGACTGCCATTGCGGGATACTTCAAAACCTTACCGTCCCCGCTCGCTGCTCGACCTCTTTGCCGCTGCCCCAAAAACACCCTTCCTCTTTCCTGACTTCACCGCCCCCGACTGCACAACTTCCCCGTCGTCCATTCACGCTGGACACCAGTCCTTCGAACCTCAGCCCACTCACCTTTCCTGTCAGATGCGACCGCGCTCTTCGCGCGCGAGCTACCCGTACCGCAGTGCACTTCCCTATACTACGAAAGAGAGTCCTCCAGGACACGGAAAGCCGTACCTATGCAGCACACATCCTCCGAACCCGTTCACGCCGCGTCCTCCGGCAAAACCCCTCCCATCGACGATCAGGAGCGCTATTCCCGCCAGATTCTCTTTCCCGGCATCGGCCCCGAGGGACAGGCACGGCTCACCGCCGCACACGTAGCGATCATAGGATGCGGGGCCACAGGCGCCGCAGCAGCGTCCCTTCTGGCGCGGGCCGGCGTGGGAACCCTTACCCTCATCGACCGCGACTTCGTCGAGCCCTCGAATCTGCAGCGCCAGGTGCTCTTCGACGAAGCCGATGCTCTCGAGGCGCTTCCCAAGGCCGAGGCAGCAAGGCGCAAGATCGCTCAGTTCAACTCGCGAATCGACGTCCACGCCCACATCACCGACCTGGTCCCCGACAATATCGCCCCCCTTCTCGGCGACAGCCACCTTATCCTCGATGCGACCGATAACTTCGAGACCCGATACCTCATCAACGACTTCTCCGTTCAGCAGGCGAAGCCGTGGATCTACGCCGCGGCCATCGGAGCTTACACGGCTACCATGAACATCCTTCCTCGATCCGAATCCAACGCGGCCTGGCAGCCGACCGCCTGCCTCGCATGCTTGTTTCCCAAGCCGCCTTCGGGTCCGGTCGAAACCTGCGACACCTCCGGAATCCTCTCTATGGCGGTCAATCTCGCCGCTTCTATCCAGGCGACCGAGGCACTTAAATTTCTCACCGGTCAGCCCGCGCTCATGCGCCGCACGCTGCTCTCGTTCGATCTCTGGACCTCGGAACGCTCCGAAATCTCGGCCGCCGGGCCGCGCCAAGGGTGCGAGGTCTGCGGCCATCGCGACTTCACGCATCTGGCGGGCAAGAACCGCCCTCACATTACCCTGTGTGGGCGAAATTCGGTCCAGATCCATGAACATGACCGTCCCGTGGACTTTGCCGCCATGCGCGACCGGCTCGCTCCCCACGGCCAGGTACGCTTCAACAATCTTCTGTTGCGATTCGAGCGAGCTCCTCACACCATCACGCTCTTCGCTGACGGCC
>Ga0193743_1001989_pt1 | contig 14730 bp, 24 predicted proteins | sample L2c2metaG_FD_143038 | JGI IMG/M metagenome (GOLD analysis project Ga0193743, IMG submission 143038) | Soil microbial communities from a riparian zone of the East river system, Colorado, United States - L2c2 | ecosystem: Environmental > Terrestrial > Soil > Riparian zone | place: USA: East River...
CTACAAAGTGCTAGAATAAAATAAATTACCCTCCTGAAGACCAAAATGGGTGGTTGGTAGTTGAAGTGGGTGGTAGGTGATCCAAAACGGGCAGTTAGTGGTTGAAATGGGTGGTTGGTGGTGAAAATGGGTGGTAGGTGGTAAAAATGGGTTAGTGGTTGAAAACGGGTGGTAGGTGGTTGAAAACAGGTGGTAGGTGGTTGAAAACAGGTGGTAGGTGGTTGAAAACAGGTGGTAGGTGGTTGAAAACAGGTGGTAGGTGGTTGAAAACGGGTGGTAGGTGGTTGGAACAGGTGGTTAGTGCTGAAAATGGGTGAAGCTAAATAAATAATCAAAAAAGAAATAAAAACAAAAAAACCCACCAAAGGGGTTGTGATGTGGAAGTGGTGGTGGTGGTGGTGGTGGTGGATTGAACATTGAACTTAGGCAAAAATGTGAACCATGTCACAGGGACACATGTGTCGCTTTTTTGTCAATTGGTCACAGAAGGTACTGTAAGGGGGAAAAAAGAAAGAACAAGAGAATAAACACACCTATTGCGAAATGGATTTTTGTGCTAAATTTACCTAGCTTTAAGGTGTTAGAAAGAGCCATTGACCATCCAATCTGGTCAAGGATACCATTATCACTAATTATATGCCTGGAGGGGAGGAAATGAGAGAAAATGCGATATTAAAAACTAACGAACACACCAATTGCAAAACGGAGTTATGCGCTGGACTTGTCTGGCTTCTGAGTGCTAGAATGAGCCATTGATAATCCGATTTGATCAAGGATACCAATTTCATTAGCTATATGCCTGGAGGGGAGAAAATGAGAGAAAATGCGATGTTAAAAAATAACAAACACACCAATTGAAAAGCGGATTTGCGCGCTGGATTTGCCTAGCCTCTAGGTGCTAGAACGAGCCCTTTATCGTCCGATTTGGCCAGGAATACAGTTTTCACTGCCTATATGCCTGGATGGGAGGTGTGAGAGAGAATAAGGTATTAAAAAGGAATGAACCAACCAATTTAGAAACGGATTTGTGTGCTAGTTTTGTCTAGACCCAGGGTGGTAAAACAATCCCTTGACCGTCCGATTTGGCCAGGAATACAGTTTTCACTGCCTATATGCCTGGATGGGAGGTGTGAGAGAGAATAAGGTATTAAAAAAGAATGAACCAACCAATTTGAAAACCGATTTGTGCGCTGGTTTTGTCTAGCCTCAGGGTGTTAAAAAAAGCCCCTGATAGTCCGATTTGGCCAGGAATACAGTATGCACTGACTATATGGCTGGATGGGATATGAGGGAGATTAAGGTATTAAAAAAGAATGAACTAACCAATTTAAAAACAGACTCTAAATATTGATTTAAGATGATTCCTGTATTTTCATGGTTATAAAGGCTCATACAGTTTGTGTGACTTTCTAAAGTCTCTTAGGTGTGTCTATGAGTCTCCTGGGAATGTCTTGTTGGAAATATTTTTAGGTACGAACCGATCACTTTGCATAGTTGTACAGATAGTAGATAAGGATATCCGGCCAATGGCAATATTAGCGTAGATAAGTATAGCCACACTTTGTAGTATATATGTAGTAAGTCGGTGGGACTGGATCCCCATCGACTTGAACCAATATACCGGCTCCTCCCTCTTCTATATCGCTCTCATATATATGTAACCGTCTTAGAAGACGCGTATACTTCAACGTCGACCACTTAAATTCAACATGTCTGGGGAGTCTCTGAGAGTAGTCTGGACGCCCTGGGAACATCCATCAATCCCGTGACTGTCTGATACTCAAAGTGTTTTTCCTGATGTATAGTTGCTGATATTGTCTGCCCAAATGGACATGAAACACACACCTGTCCACAACACTCACGATCAACTCACTCGCTGTCACTGCAGCTTGCCTCAACACGCCCACACGAGCCCCTCCCTCACTGAGGGATGTGGGCTATGTTTTTCTGCTAGAATTGGGGGAGGATAAGGGAACAACAGCGGGTCAGTGGGTGGGTGAGCCAACGAGCATGGTGCGTGCTCACCTATTGTCATTTTTCCTGTCCTGGCTGACTTGCATGTTATTTTTCCCACCAATAACCCAGGTCAACCACTGAATGCACCACTTAGCCAACACTTCAACATCAATGATGTTGACTGCAGCTGCACCATCAAACCTCACCAGCACTGTTGACATTCATTTTGGCTAGCAACAACCCCCAATTCTGTTGCTAGTTGTATGCCGACGGTGCCCCTCGACTGTAGTACCTCTCCTCAAAGTCTATTGATGCCTGCCTACCTGTCGACCGCTGTCTTGTTGGAACATACCACAAACTGAGCCCATACATGTCAAAATCAGGATTAATGCTTGCAAACACCCTACCTTTGCTACCTACCACCTTCCATACCCTTGCAAGACTGCATTGCTATGTCAATTGACGCTTGCACCGCTCTTGCAAGGCTTATCGGTTGGTTTTTTGAGGAATACCTGTTGACAGGTCAGTGTATCCTGGAAACCCTTGCCCTAACATGCTCATGTAATGGCAGGATATTTGTGCCCAAAGGCAAATGAGTATATATAAGTGAATGGGTACATGTATAACTATGTAATAAGTACGGATTCACTGATGAACAGTAGTCCAAAAGAATATAAAGTCCAAATATAAATGAAGGTGAATGGCATCGAAACACACTGGAAGTGCAGGTGGAGTCGGAAACCAAGAACATGGAGAGTGGGATCAGGACTTGCAATACGGTATAAAGACCATCAACAAAGCAGGTTGGTCAATAATGAACCATACATAACACCTACCAGCTCAGCGGCGCTGTCGTGATACCAAACATGGTCTGAACTGTTTCAATCGTCTTCCAAATCAACACCTCCTCTTTTCCGAGACCAGGGCAAGAGGAAATCATCCACTCAATTGCACAAAGCTTGCAGGCCGGATTCATTCCAATATGGACCATATCTGGAGGGCACTGATAGTTTTCAATAATGGAAAATGCCAGGTAGGATGGTGGATGCACGGAACAATCCCCTTTGCCCATTTTTCATACCAAACTCGGGTACATGTCGTATGGTAGGTGCAGTGGGGAGCGTCATCGGCACTGGAGTTTGTTGGGTATGGCGGGATCACAGCTAGAACTCTCCGCTGTTGTTGGATTTCCTCTTTGGCACAAGCAATGACAAGGTGTTATGACTCCATTTTTACTTTTACTTTCTTACCTATTCAGACGACAAACATTTACTTTTTGTTTACTTCTTTCGAATGAACAATGCTTTTGCATTGTTCCCTCTTTTGATCGAACAATAGAACAATGCACTTGCATTGTTCTCTTTTGCTTATTGTCCAACGACTTGATCGAACAATGGTTTACCATTGTTCTCTCATCTTGAACTCAACGAACTTAAGACAATACCTTTGGCAACAAAGGCACTCTTTTGTCTTGAACAAACTCGATCTCAAACGACTGGCTAAGATCATGGCTGCAAATTGCCTGAATCTTTCGAAGTCGTAACACAAGGTAGCCAGTGAACAAGAGGTAACAGATGTCCTGTTCTGTGTATTCATGGAATGGTAGGAGAAGGAGTGCGCGAACAGCCTCTGGGACCCAGCCAGGGATACTGTATTTTTGAGCATAATAAAGTAGTTTTGCTGGTCGCAGGCTGTGTTTGCCGAGCTGGTGAATTGCATAATCAAAGCCTGGACGGATTTGCCACATATGTGAGATGTGCAGAATATCTAGGAGCTGTGCCTGCTCCCTGACTACCATGGGCATCCAAGCACTGGAGTAACCCAAGGATTAATAATTATGTTTGAAAGGTTGAATAATCTGACTTACTTATGATTAAGCCATAACATGAAGTTCACAAAGCTTTCCTTGGAGCACCCTAGAACAATGATGGGATTATCGACAGTGCCTTCTTTAGATGTGCCAATATCAAGGTCATTGTGCAACATGTTGTAGAGGAATTCTGAGTGCATTGTAAGGCGGGTGGAATCAATCTTGAATCCTTCACCCTCCACCTAAACTGGGTAGTTGTTGTTAAATAGAGATTCTTGAGTCATGAACTGAAAGCGAGAGAAGTGCACTGAAAATGCCACACTAACAACCTCTTTATTGAAATCAGGATGGAAACGTGTCTGAGAGGGAGGAGGAGCTAGTGGAGGCATTAAGAGCAAGAGCGAACCAGAAGGGAAGTGGAAATTCTAACAGTGGTTTTGTAGTGCTTGGTGGCTCATGATGGGTCTTACATGTAATAGAAAATAAAAATACACTTCTTCGAGTTAGGCTCATATTATGATATGTTCCAATCGACAAAATAATCACATGCCGGCTCTTCTTATCTCACTGCATTGATCATGGTCCAACTTCCTCTCCTCCCTGCAACGGAGATGCCCTGGTCGCCTAATATTAGAAATGCCTTCTTACAATTGAATTCAATCTACAGCACAGCATCAACATATCTTGAATCTGGAAGCATGGAACCGCACCGCCTTGACCAATATGCCACTGCTGTTGTCAGTGATGCCTTCCCACTTCTTCTCCTGCTGGATGAGTCTGCAGAGGAAGAAGGTCTGAATTTAAGCTGGTTAGAAAATGTGTCCAACCTATATGTTGAGCTTCTTGTGCTCCTTGATCAGAATCTGGAGCATACCAGGGGAGAGTATGTTGTATCCTTTTCCAACATTTGAGATAAAGCTTATTCATTGGACCCTATAGACAAGATTCAAATGTTTCTATTCCACAGCCAGTCTCTATTGAGCACACTGGACGTCCGGGTCGCCCACAAAAGCATGTTGACATTGGCATCCTGAAGGAAGCAACAAATTCTGGGAGACGAATTCCTGCCATTGCCCTGTCCAATATCCTTGGTATTCACCACAATACCTTACATACCATTGTCAAATAAAATGGAATTGATACCAGCTTCAGTAACATCTCTGACCAGGAACTTGACCAAATCATACGCAACTACTGAAAGGATCATCCAAGTGCTGGAAGGGGCTATATTGCTGGACATCTTCGGTCGGCTCACAATCTTCGAGTTCAGCAGAAGCGCATCTCATATTCAGTAAACTGAGTTGATATTCTTGGTCAGGGTATGAAGCAAAAAGCTGTAAAAAAGAAGGTGCACCAAGACTATTCTGTAGACCATCCTAATGCCCTGTGGCATATTGATGGCCACCATAAATTAATTCTTTGAGGGATAGTCATACATGGCATAGCAGATGGTGATTCAAGGACTGTGCGTGCCACAATTTTCAACCTTGTGAAATTTCCTTACACTCTTTAGGCCACGGGATTACGTGCTAGCAACAGCAACTCAGCTGAAACAGTATTTGAAGGGTTCATCAAAGCCATTCAGGAGTATGGAGTCCCTTCTCGGGTGAGAGGTGATCGAGGTGGTGAGAACCGTGATGTTTCAATTTTGATGATTCTTTCGCGTGGCATCAACCATGCCTCCTTTATGTGGGGAAGCTCTGTCTTTAACACCCGAATTGAACAACTTTGGGTGGAAGTGGGAAAAAGGTTTGCATGAGCTTGGAGAGCTTTTTTCATGCGCTTGGAACGACTACACCTTCTCAACTGGAAGAACAAACGGCAACGGTGGCTGCTCCATTACCTCCATCAATGAAGATTGTGACAAATTTTGTCAGGAGTGGAACACCCATCCGATCACAGGCAAGGCTGGTGGGTTTTCTCCAAATGTGATGATATTTTTTTACTTTCAGTTCTTATTAAAGTGGCTGACATCTGGTGACAGGACATTTTCCTGATAGGGCAACTGCAACATGGTGTCTACGATGACAACTGCACTGGAATGTCACCAGCAGAAGTTAATGCACATTATGGCTTTGATGAAGATGGATATCTACTCAATGGTGTGATGTACATATAGGTTTTAGAGACTTGGCTAATTAAAAATAAAGGAAATGAGGTCTATGATGACGACAATGACATGGATACAGAAAATGAAGAAATACAAGATGAGGAAAGTGAAGATGAGGAAAGTGAAGATGAGGAAAGTGAAGATGAGGAAAGCGGAGATGATATAAGCAGTGTTGCAACAAGAAGGGAAGAAGAATTTAACATGGAAGAGGTAACTTTTTGTCATATCCTTGACTCATTATAAAATACTCATTTACCCTGCAAGGTTGTGGAATCAAATATACAACATGACCCAGTCTCTGTGCCTTGCGGTCATTGCCTGTTTGATCAGACTCAGCTACAAACATTTGAATCTCCCCCAAGGCTTTGGAATTGAACCAGCAGAGTGGGGACCAGATGGGTATCCAACCACAGAAGAAATTGTCATTGGTCATCGCAAAAAATCTTATCCTATTTCGCTTCCAGATGATATTTGGCAACCTCATGCGGAGCGATGGGCATGGGCATGTTATACGATGGATCTGATTCTAGTGACATGATATATTTGTATATATATTGTTGGAAAATTTACATTGAATCCCTTCCAAATTCTTACCTGGTTTTCTAATGCCAACATCTCTTTATTTCCTTCATTTTCAACTTTCTTTAATCTTCTCATGGCAAACAGCAAGTCCTCCAAACACCAGAAGGGCAAACGATGTGCCAGCCGCACACCATCACCTGACTCACTGACACTGTCTTCTGATGATGCTATGGAGCTTCCTGCTACTCAACCCACTGCTCGCTCTTGCAAGAAGTTGGGTCGACAATCATCACCAGAGCGGGTGATGGGTTCTGTCCTATCAAAAGCTACAAAACTCCCTAAGAAAGGTACTGGTCTGGTTGCTCTGGTTGCTCTGGTTTCTACACGTGGACTAGCAGGCTCTACTGCGGCCAAGGAGGAAACCAACAGGGGTATGAAGACTGGGGCAAAATGACTGAAGGCCAAGAATGGCTCCAAATCAGCCACCACTGTGCGTCATCATTGGCCTCTTGCTTCTGTTGTGGTCTGACCATTCTTTTACACCAGGGCAATGGGTTCCGAGTTGGTAAAATTGCCTTTCTTAGGGAAGGTGTTAAAATTGTGAGCATGATTCTTCTGGATTTTCTATGTGCTAATATTTGTTCCAGACAGAATTCTGTAACGATGAAGATGACTCTGACTCTGATGACCTACGACCTTTCTATTCTACACAGTCAGAGGTCTCAGCAAACACCAATGACTTGGCCACTCTGCACCAGCATGGATTATGTGTCATCAACACAGAGGGCTTTACATTCAACGGTACAGATAGCCACCAAGACATCAACAACAAGTTCCGTGGTCTATTTCCCGAGGTCTTCCTCTGGTTTGATGACAATCCATCAAAAAATTATCCTGACCGCTCACAGTGGTTGGTCTGTAGCAAGTGCTGCAACTACAAAAAGGGAGTTATGGTGAACTCGGATGATAGAAAGTTGCCCGATGGCTCCGATATCATTGCAGCTTGTCAAGGTGTTGCAGCAAAAGTAAACTTCATGAATTTAACCCTGTTTCTCAGTATGAGCTTGTTTTCTTGTCTGGCATCGGTCTCAATTTAACCTTTCCCTCTACAGTTACCCATGAAAAGATTCCGACAAAAACTATACAATCTTGGAACTTCCCGAAGGCAAATGACAACAGCACAGATGAATATGAAGGCACTGAAAGTTCTTTTGGAGTTAATGAAGCTACGGCTAGGCCCTCTAATCCTCAGGCTTATAATTTGCGTCTACAATCTGGAGACTGCATTAAACATGAGGACACCATCAGCATTTCCAGTGACTCAAGTATGTTACTGCCTTGAAGTATTCTGATGGTCTCTCACCGACTTTTTTTTCAGGTTCAGAGGGATCTAATCCATTCATCATCTGGGCATCACCAATCAGAGAAGGTACCATAACCCCTCGCTATCCAACCCCACCTCAAGAAGACGGCATTGAAAACAGCTTCACAAGCTCTCTCGTGTTTGACTTGACTATTCCAAACCCATGGACCACTGCCTCTTGAACGATGTGATACTTTTGCCACCCATGTGACTGACCACAAAGCGTCATTGAACTATCTCTATCTCTGTTCCTCTTGAGCTTCTTCTCACTTACTATAACACTGAAAAGTCACCATTAATTACTCTCAACATCTCCTTATTCATCCCCCTCTCGACATCCCTCATTTCTGGTTCAAGTTACTGATCTGTCTCCACATTCATCACCTACATATATGCCAGCAACCCTTATAATTTCAAGCACTCTCAATCCCTTTAGCCTATTTCCCAAATCCCTTAAATATTAGTTCTTTGGCCATGGATATACACCATACACATCATCACAGGTACACTCCTTTCTACCTACTTTCATGCTCTATTCTATATACACACTTCCTACCTTTTATAACCCTTGCCCAAGTGAATGAATTGTTTTCGCTGGTTTATGAGAGGGCCACAATGAGGCTGGTGTGTTTGTGTCCATAAACACCTTTGCGATAACATGACATGTCATGGTCGTAACAAGCTTTCATTGAGAAAATGTTAGATTTATTGTAAATGAAGATGTAGATGGCACGTCAGATGTACTGAGAGCATCCGTTCGCCATGACCTCATCATCCCACCCAAGCCTTCCACACCTTTTCTGGCCACCACAGGCCTCTTCTGTGATTTTGCCTGCTCATTGAATTCAGACAATGCTGCTGCAGAAATTTCATCACATCGGACTTGAGCCCACAGCTCCTGCTAAGTTGGCAGGTCAAGGTCCATGTTTGTCTGCACTTGTTTCTACAACTACCTTTCAGCAGGTCTTCAAATAGGAAAAGTAGGCAAAAATAAAACTGACCCAAATTCCCTCCATGTAATGGAGATGATGACCAAGGAGGAAGGGATATTTGAATGCGAGAGAGGCAAGGTCAGGCAAGAGTGTGGTTGGTTACCATCTTGGATGATGGAGTTTTCTTGGATGTGAATAATTAGTAGGCAGAAAGAAAAACAATAGAAGACATATGTTGTATTTAACTTGTTGACTCACCCACCTTGTCCCGCCAAGACTTCCATGACCAGCTTTCCTTCCTTCATCCCCCCAGTGTCAGGTTAATCAAGGCACAGTAGTACAAACACCATTTTGTTGTATATGAACGGAGTGTTGCGAATGTCCATGGAGGTGTTGCACAGAAGCTTGAAAGAGCAGATGCTAGGTATTCGGAGTGCGGTGGAGGCCATTCTGGTGGTGGAAGTAATTGTTGTTGGAGAGATGGCAGCATTAGTTGTGGTGGTAATGGAGGCAGCTCTAATTTTTTGGAGATGGAGAATGAGGCCAAGCAGCTCTTGGCGATTCTCTCAATCAAGGCCAAGGGTTCCAGGATGAATGTGAGGAAGAACAATGAGGCAGATTATTGGGCCTTAAAAGTGGAGGTAGTAGTCAAGGTATAAGGTGGTCGTGGGCTGAGGCGCAGAAACTGGTTGATGGGTTGGTGGCAGTGGTAATATCACAGGTTGCGATGGCGGTTCTAATATTGAGAGTGGCAGAGGCGGCGGTGACACAACTGGAGGCAGAGGTGGGATGGGTGTGGTCATTGGCAGGCATTGGTGAAGAAGGCTTTCTTACACACCTGCTGGGTTTCTCACAACATGGGTCTTCCCTCTTGTTCTCTACCCACTGCCCCCAACCCATTATCATATGCCCACCTGAAAACCATTGATATTGACATTGTGCAGCCTACATCCCTTGCAGGAGGGAGAGGCCAAGGCATATCTCGACACCCCCTCCCCCGTCAACAATGCCATCATTTCCATCCACGCTAACCCTCGTACACTTGGATGAGGACACCAGGCTGGTTATCGGAGTAGGTGAAGGTCTCTGAATTTGTGTTGGGAAAGGGGGTGTTGTGTTTAATGAGGGCAGTCATGACACCACCAGCGGTCTTGATACCAAGGGAAAGAGGGGGGATGTCGAGAAGGAGTAAGTCCTGGGTCTTCACAAGGGTCTCCAGAAAGAATGGCGGCCTGGACAGCGGCACCATAGGTGACAGCCTCATCGGAGTTGATACTCTTGCTGGGCTCCTTGCCATTGAGGAAGTTGCACAAGCTTGGTGATACAGGGCATACAAGTGGAGCCACTGATGATAATTTTGTGCAGGTTGCTCTTGTCGATCTTGGAGTCGCAGAGGACTTTCTCGATGGGCTTGAGGGTGCTGTGGAAGAGGTCTTGGTGAAGCTCCTCAAAGCAAACACGGGTGATGGAAGTGTAGAAGTCGACACCCTCATACAAAGAGTCGATCTCAATGGAGGTTTGGGTGGCAGAAGAGAGGGTACGCACAGAGGTGACAGATGGCACAGGGTTTAGAGGAGATATCTGGCAAGATAATAATAAGTGAAACATTGGTACAATAGTAATAAAAATACGAACCTTTCTTGTACTTGCGCTTGGATCACTGCATAAAGTAGTTGACGAGACGGCTTAGTTGACGAGACGGCTATTGAAATCTTCACCTGCCAAGATGGGTATCACCAGCGGTGGCCTTAACCTTGAAAATACCTTCTTCGATGCACTGCTGGCGCCGGGTGGTGTTTCCCCCAGAAAAACCCATTAAGAGACATGTTTTGTGATTTTCAAAGGGTTTTTCCCATGGAAAGAAAATCCGGGAAACACATTATGTGTTTCTTTCAGATTTCCCATAGATAAATTTTTTGTTTTTCTCAAAATTTATCTTTTTGAAACATGATAAGTGTTTCTCAAATTTTCCTTTCAGAAACACCCTTTGTGTTTCCATGGGAAAAACCCATTAGAAATCACAAAACATGTCTAGAAATGGGTTTTTCTGGGGGAAACACCACCCAGTGCCAGCAGTGATGGTGAGGGACACATCGAAAGTTCCTCCTCCAAGATCGAAGATGGGGACGACACCGATGACCTTTTGTGGAGCTTGTAAGCAATGGCAGCAGCGGTGGGTTCATTATACCTAGAAAAAATATTACTAGGTGACTTTTAGCTAGAGTAATAAAAGACTGTAGTGTATGTTGGAATAATGCTCACACCCAGGACATAATAAGTCTCAACTTGAATAGAAATTTTTGATCTATTGATATGTACCTAGGATATAATAACTAGGTATCAATTAGTTAGGGTATATAATGTAAGTAAGAATCCACTCATGTCTCAACTTGAATAGAAAGTTGAGACATGTACAAAAATTTGTCACTGTAATGTTGATGTGATTATGCAAGGGGGGTTGAAGAATAAAAAAATGGACCTGGGGTTCCATTTTTTTTTTAGTGGACTTTTGCTGAACCAACCAGCCAACATAATCATGCACACATCTATATTAGGAAATATGATGTCATCACCATGCTATTTTTCCACCTTGTCCTCCCCTTGACGTCCCACAAGCCTCGCAAACCCAGTTTCTCTGTGCTTGCTCAAGTGAAACTGTTAGGGCAACTGCAGAGCAACTTAGTTGAGATCTAGCAGGGGATCCTAAATATATATATAAACATAAAATACGACAGGAAAGCACACCTAGCAGGGGATCCTAAAAGAAAAGGATAAAGCCCTGCTAAGGTGGGATGCATGTCTATATACCAAAAATCAGAGTCGAAAATGTGTTATTCACATGTTTTGTAGTTGTTTCTGACGACACAACAGTATATGACATTGAGCTTGCCTTGACTCATCGCCTGATCTTTCCACGATCCCACCAGTCTCTGTCGTACATTTCCATGAACGGCTTACATTCATGTCGCTTCAAGAAGTCAGATACCATGAAGGACATTTTGGCTGGTCCTCTTACTCATTTTTTTATTCATTGTTCGTTCCTTGGTGGATCCAAAGGTAAACACTTGAACTGTTTCTGCTAATGTTTGATGTTTACATCATTGTTAGGTGGAGATGCACTTAATGCTGATGGAACTTTGAAAGATGCCAGGGATATGGTCTGGTATAATGATAAGGATGACATGACACCTATAGCTTCTGGAAGTAATCCTCCTCATATGTTCAGTTCCTCATTTATTCTATATTTCAGTCTTATTCCTCTTCCAGGTACATCCTCTGGACAAACACACAACTCCACTCGTATGGCTGAAATTATAGAAGCTGAGGCTCAAAATTCAGACACAGAAAGAAAGAAAAAGAGACGCAAGAAGAAAGCAAAATCAAAGGCCAAAGGAGGTAACCCCAATGCAGAAGATGACGCCGCATATACAGGATCATCAAGTGAGGGTAGCAGTTCACCTGATGAGGATGATGAGAGTGATGAGTTTGAGATTTCAAACAAGGAGGTAATTCAAAAGCTTCCTATTTACGATCATCTTTCAATAATTTTATAGATTGCAGATTCACTTCCATCCAAAACTATTCCAGCTGGCAAGAAGCGGTCATCAAAATCAGATGGCAAGAAGTCACAACAGTCAAAAAAACGGCAGCACTGTATGGTGGTAGATACTGCAGATGATGACGTCCCTGTAGTTCCATTAGCCTCAAAGGCTACCATACCGAAAAAGGTATTACAATCCAGCCTTTTATTTGACCATAATACTCACTTACTTTTCAGAACAGTGTCAAACGAAATCCCATTTATTTTTTCTATGAAGTATGGGATGTTAACAGCAATGGAAACGCAGGACAATTAGGCGACAAACATTATCGGTGTTACCATGGTACTCGAAAAATATTCACTGTTTCGAAGGCAATGAATCACAGCCTTCACGGTAAGTTCTTTCCACACACTGAACCATTTCCATCCTAACTTGCCTTGTCAGGTATGGTTGGGCATATCCGTTCTCACTTCAAACCTATGTACAATTTGTATCTCGTCATGAAACAGCGTGATACTCCAACAGATGATGAGATACTTATGGCCTCCGCAAAGAAACCATTTGATGATTTACTTCAAGCCGATTACCTCAAGATTATTGAAGCTGAGGCAGCCGGTATTAAAGAAGCATTTGAAAAGCAGAAAGCTAAGTCAGCGGTACACAGTGTTCTTCTTTATATGTTAAATCACTCTTGACCTTTTTTCTTCTATCAGGAGCCTTGGGATCAAGACAAATTTGAACAGCTTCTGGTCAACTGGATGGTCGCATGTGATCAACCGTTTGATGAGGTGGAAAAGCCTGAGTTCATGGCCACTATGAGTTATGGAAGATCACCTGCAAAATTTACACTCCCAAAAAGAGATGGTGTTCGCAGGCGTGTCATGAAACTGGGTGAGGAGGCAGTTGAGGAAACAAAAGCTATGTTTTCCGTAAGATCTTCATTAATTTTAACAAGTACTCTTTCTTATATGTTCCTTTGCAGGCCTTGGAAAGCAAAATCAGTCTCTCTCGATGCTTGGACATCAACCAACTGCTATGCATTTTTAGCAATTGTAGCTCATTATATCACAAACGATGGACAATGTGGTGAGTTTTCAATACATATTCATGTACATATAGCTCATATTATCTCCAGAAGAGCTACTTATTAATTTTCAAGAGTTACTTGGAGAGCATTCAGGCGAGAACATGGCAGCTGTAGTCTGGTCGACATTAGAGACATATAGCATCCAAAACAAAGTTCGTAGATATGATGTCTTTCATTCTCTTCATTTCACTAAACTGATCCATCATTATATTATCGCTGTAATGATGGATAATGCAAGCAATAATGACACATTGATGGAGGCATTAGAAATCAGATGTCATGAAGCAGGGATTGACTTTTCCGCTTCGGATTCTCGATGTGCTGTATCCCTCATACAATCCATCTCGCAGCCATCAAGGTAGGTTTCTGTTGCCAATTTCCTTTATTCACGTTCTGATTCAATTTAAGCTACTTGAAGGTATAAGTGTTATGTCAAAATCCGCAGCCAAGAAGGCAAGCTCCAGCCTTAACTATCAAGATGACATCAATTCAAATCTCAACCGCAAGCATGATATTGATGCTACAGCTGAAGATGAAGAAAATGATGATAAAGACGATGAAGAAAACAGTATAGAAGCTGCTAGTCGGGTAAAGGAAGCAGTACTGAAGGTGATTTTTCATCTCATGGCTCATTTTATTGATTTCTTATTGTCTGTGCTTTTTAAGCTTCGAAAAATCATTCGCTCAGTACACTTGACTCCTCAGCATCGTGAAAGTTGGGCTAGGCAGATCCAAACTACAAATGCCCAGAATGGCACATCACAACCCAATCTTATGCTCATCCTCGACGTCAAAACTCGCTGGTCATCAACTCACCAAATGCTTTGTAAGACATCTTTTTAATCTATTTTTTCTTCCCTCAATTATCCGCCAGGTCGTGCACTTGACTACTGTCCTATTGTCGACTCGTTCTCTCATATTCACTGAGATCTTTGGCCGTATTCCTTGACAAATGAAGAATGGCAAGCAATTGAACTCGTTACAGATTGGTTGAAGTCATTCCGAGCCGCTACCATGCAGATGTCAGCAACTCGTACTCCAATGCTTTCTATGACACATGCCATTTTTCAGGGCCTTCAAGAGGACCTTCGTGACATCCTTCGTGAACTCCCAGATACAGTCTGTCCTTGCCTGAAGATGGGACTGATGGATGCGCACCTCAAACTTAGCGACTATTATTACAAAATTGATGAATCCCCATTTTACCTGTGGTCATCATGTAAGTCCTACCATCAACTCAAGTCATCGACATACTTATAAATATCTAAGTATTGGACCCTTGTGTATCTTACGAGGCTTTGAGGGATGAGTTTGTTCAAGACAGGACTCTACTGGATCAACTAGAAGATGCAAGAGCCAGTCTCCGTTCACACTTTAATGCCAAGTATATGTCAGGACCTGCTCATCT
>Ga0193743_1001990_pt1 | contig 14728 bp, 13 predicted proteins | sample L2c2metaG_FD_143038 | JGI IMG/M metagenome (GOLD analysis project Ga0193743, IMG submission 143038) | Soil microbial communities from a riparian zone of the East river system, Colorado, United States - L2c2 | ecosystem: Environmental > Terrestrial > Soil > Riparian zone | place: USA: East River...
GACGCGAACGAATGAATTGTCAGCGTGGTTGCCGGATCAATGGAAGCGCCTTCAGACCACAAGAATGGCTGGCCTGCAAATCCCCGTCATCCCAATGCCATAAATATGCCGTTCACGTAACGCTCACGATGTTGGGGACATCCCTCGGCAGTGGCGGCGATAGTGGCGGTCTTAATCCGCTGTATCAAATCGGTGGCCCGCGATCGGTACAACTAGCGCTGAAGCTCCTGTTCTGAGCACGCAGGCGCCGCTACTTCAAAGCCGGATCAATCGACGATGGCGGAGGTTCCACGCGCTTGCGGCGTCGGCGTTACCACAGTGCGGAGGGCGTACTCTTCAAACCGTAGCGAACGAGGGCTGCCAAAATCCACGGCATGCTATTGGCAAGCGGTTCTCCGACTTTCAACCAAAGGACGCTCTGCGACCAAGGTGAGGATCCTTGAATGTCTACGTCCATTCCGCGCTCGGTTTCCAGGCGGCGCGTAATCGACGAGCTGGTCCGCCGCGTACACGGCTGTTTTTGTCATGCCAGTATTCCGAAACAATACGAAACAGGTGGAAAATGAAACTTCGTCTCACTACCTGAGAACTTCACTCCGCCCTTGGCGCGCGCTTTACGAACAGCACGACTCCGCAGCGAACTCGGGAGCTTCAACCCGATATCGATATTTATCAATGCGCAGGCTCTTGATTTTCGATTCCAGAGTCGTTCGCGGAATCCCGAGTCGCCTGGCAGCTCCCTCCGGGCCCGAGACGCGACCGCGACTATTCGCCAGAGCACCTTCAATGACTTCTCGTTCCCGATTTTCCAACGACGGCCGAAGGGTGACTTGACGCTCTGACTCCAGCCGCAACCGTGTTTCTTCCACAAACAATATGTCCCCGTCGGAAAGGATGATGGAGCGTTCGATCACATTCTGAAGTTCCCGGATATTACCAGGCCAATGATAGGCCTCAAGGAACTCCGCTGTGGGCCCATCTATCCTTCGAATTCTCTTGCCGAACTTGGCAGCATAGTGCCCGATGAAGTATTTGGCGAGCAACAGAATGTCTTTACAGCGCTCGCGAAGAGGGGGGACATGGATCGGAATTACGTTCAACCGATAGAACAAATCCAAACGAAACTTCCCCGAACGAACAGCGGCCGGAAGATCGCAGTTTGTTGCTGCGATGACGCGAACGTCAATTGGTATGCTTCGAGTGCCCCCGACTCGCTCAAATTCGCGTTCTTGAAGCACCCGCAGCAAGGCGACCTGAGCCTCGGCCGGCATATCGCCGATCTCATCAAGAAAAATCGTCCCGTGATGGGCGGACTCGAATCGTCCCACTCGGCGGCGATCCGCTCCGGTAAAGGCGCCCCTTTCGCAACCGAAGAGCTCGGACGCAATCAGCGACTGCGGAGTCGCGGCGCAATTCATCGAGGCGAAAGGCAACCGCGACCGGTGTGACCTCGTGTGAATTGCTCGCGCGATCAGTTCCTTTCCTGTGCCGGTTTCTCCTGTGATCAACACTGTCGCGTCGGTCGGCGCCACGGCCCGAATTCGCTCCAGGACATTAAGGAGCGCAGTGCTCGATCCGATGATTCCGTCAACTTCGTGGGGCGACGACGGCTGAAGTTCTTCGTCAAGGTCCACACACGATGCCTGAATATTCGAGATGTAACCGAATTGAACCGCATTCATTGCTGCCATTTTTCCTCGCTCGCTAACGATTGTGGACCAACTTCATGATTCGGCGAATACTCGATTGAGATGAATCCGCCGGCTCGATGGTGATAGCCGCCAGCTACCCTTTAGAGTGGACCCCGCCGCGGACGCTGTCTGGTCACAAACAGCTTCCTTCCAAACCGGCGCGCATCCACTGACCAGGCGCCAGGCCCGAGCAGAGCTAACGACGCGCCGAGCACTCCCAAGAACATGTCATCTAGAGGGTAAACGTGGTTAGCCCAAGACTGAGAAAAAAACGTCCATAACCCGGCAAAGGCGGCGATTCCGCCCGCCACGGGTGTCCACACGCCAAATAACAGAAGAATGCCGACACAAATTTTCACGATGCTGAAAGCCACTTTGGCAGAGTCGGGCGCGACCAGCAGGTCTTCGCTCGCAAAATAGATGAGAGGAACCCCGGCTCCGAGGCGCAAGATCAGCAACCCGATTCCAGGGAAACTCGCCGGGAATGTCGAGAAAAGACGTTGCAGAAACAGTTTCCCGTGACCATGTTATTCAGTCTGTCGTGATGATCGAACGACCAAATGGAGTTGCGAGGCACAACCCTTTCGGGGAGTATCGCCTCGTCACAGGCTGAGAATGCCGCGCCTGAGCGCGATTGTCAGCGCGTGAGCCCGATCGTTCGCATCCAGTTTCGCCAGGATGTTTTTGACATGTCCCTTCACAGTGTCCTCTGTCACGGACAACTGTGCGCCGATTTCTTTGTTCGCATTCCCGCCTGCGATCAGCCGCAGCACCGCGATTTCTCGCGGCGTAAGGAAATCAGAGATTGCGTGTTCAGCGAGCTCGGCGGCGATCTCCGGCGTAAGTCGTTTTTTCCCGGCGTGGATAGCCCGAATCGTCTCGAGCAGATCATTTCGCAGCAGGCTTTTGAGCAGATAGCCTCGTGCGCCTGCGCGCATTGCGCGGACCACCTGAACATCGCCGCTATAGGTCGTCAGCACGACGATCCGCGCGTCCGGAAACTCGCCGTAAATAGCGGTGATCGCATCGATGCCGCTCATTCCCGGCATCTGCAAGTCCATCAGCGTGACGTCGGGACGATGCTTGCGAAATTGTTCGATCGCCTCGCGGCCAGTGATGGCTTCCGCAACCACCTGCATGTCCGGCTCGCTCCCCAACAGGGACGCGATGCCTTGCCGCAAGAGCGCATGGTCATCGACCACGAGAACCCGAATCACGTTGCTTTCCTTCGTGGTTCCGCTCATGTTCTTGCCCGTTCGACCTTGCTCTTTCGCTGCGCGCCCAGGCTCTTGTATGCGATCGAGCCAGGGACTGTTAATTGTATCTCCGTCCCCGCTCCTTCCCGCGTCCAGATCTCCAGTTGCGTTCCTATTGCGGCAGCGCGCTCGCGCATGCCGGGGACGCCGTAGTGACCGGTGCGTCCATCGTTCAGGATCGCCGCTTCGATACCGACTCCGTCGTCCCGGATGCGCAGCGTCAGCGCATCGTCTCCGTAGGTGATCTCCGTTTCGATGACGCGAGCCTGCGCGTGGCGGAATGCATTGCCGATCGCCTCGCGCGCGATTCTGTAAATCTCATCGCGCAGGATCGGATGCAAATCTCTCGGCTTTCCTTCGACCACGAATCGAAACTCGGCCGCCTCCCCAGAGGCCTGTTCAGTGGATCCCTCGGAGGCGAGTTCGTTCCCCACTGCCCGCACCGCTTCCGCCAGGTCATTCGTCACCACCGTCGAGGAGCGCATATTCTGGATCGCTTCCCGCCCCTCAACGATCGCGCGGTCTGCTTGCGCGAGGGCGGTGTCGAACACCTCCAGTGCTTCCGTGGGACGTTTCGCAACCATGTTGCGCGCAGTCTGAAAGCGCAGCATCAATCCTTGAAAACTCTGTAGCAAAGTATCATGCAGCTCTCGCGCAACCCGCAGCCGCTCATCGACTCGCCCCTCCAACTGCGCGTTGAACTCGCGCGACACCTGATAAAGCCGCAGCCTGTACAGCTCCCACAGCACGAGACAGAACGCCACAATCCCCGAGGCGCGGAACCACGTCGTCTGGTAATACGCCGGCGCGATCGAGAACTCCACGCTGTCGCCGGTCTCGTTCCACACGCCGCTGTTGTTGGAGGCGATCACGCGGAAGCGGTAGCTTCGCGGCCGGAGATCGTTGTAGAAGGCCTCACGTCTGCTGCCGGCGTCCACCCAGTCGTCATCGTGGCCTTCCAGTTTGTATTTGAAACGGATCTTCTCCGGCGCGACAAGGCTGAGCGCGGTGTAATCGATCCGCAGATCGCGGCTCAGTTTAGGTAGGCGCAGATTTGAAGCCGCCGCGCCCGACAAGTTCTGCCAATGAGTCTTGCGATCGGCGGTGATCTCCTCGACGAGTACCGGCGGCAGGAGCCTGTTGAAGGGAATGTGGCGTGGATCGATGATGCTGACGCCGTCGCCGCTGACGAACCAAATTCTTCCATCCGCGGCCTTGGTGACCTGTGGGTTGAAAAGAGTCCCTAGCGCGAAGCTCGTGACACCGTCAGAAGCATCGAAAACCGTAGTGGGAACGGTCCGTTTGGGATCGCGCGCCCAAGCATCCAACTCCGATCGGGCTATGCGCACCAGGCCGCAAGCTAGGTATACCCACACCGAGTGTTCATCGTCTTCCAGCATCCAGTGAACGGCGTCGCACGGTAATCCGTTTCGGCTGCTCAACGTCGCGATCCGGCCGTCTTTGATCCGGCTCAGCCCGCCTTCGGTTGCTGCCCAAACGGCGCCGTCCCGCTCAAACTGGAGAGCCTCGACGCGGCCGTCGCCCAGCCCATCCTCAGCCGAGTACGATCGGCGAACCTGACCGTCTTTGAAATACGCCACGCCCCCCTGATAGAAGCCAAGCCACAGGCCGCCCCCGTAGGGATCGGGCAGCAGAGCCAGAGCGAAATCCTGCCGCCCAAGGGTTGCCCAGGCGATCCGCTCGGCAGAAGCGCCTTCGGTCAGATGAAACAGGCCATCCCCGCGGCTGATCCACACGTTCCCCGCATTGTCCCCCTCGATCGACCAGGGAACTGGACCCAAAGGTAGCACTTTAATCGGCAGGAAGCGTCCATTTTCAAAGGAATCGACAGGTTCGGTCCCGAACCAGCCGGAGATCCAGATTCGGGCCGCGGAGTCTTGAAAGCGTGGCGACGCAACACTCTGCCGCCCGCTCGGCCTGTGATAGCCCACGATTCGCCCATCGCTCCACTGGTTCAAGCCCTTTTGCGTGCCCAGCCACACACTTCCATCCCCGGTCGTCAGAACCGATCCGACAACCTCGCTGGACAGACCTTGTTCGACCGAGATCGTCGGGACGGCAGGATCGCGAAAGCGATCCAGCCCCTGAGTGGTCGCTACCCAGATATTGCCTTCGCGATCTTCGAAGAGACTGAAGATGAAGTCGTCCGAGAGACCGCTAGACCGGGCAAACACGTCCGTCCTTCCGTTGTAAACATGCAACAGGCCCCGATCCATGGTTCCGACCCACAGGCCGCCGTCGCGATCGCGGAGCAACACCCGGGCTTGGAACGGCTTTCCTCCAAAGACCGGATACGCCTCGATTCTGCCGTCAGAAAATTGTTTAACACCCGTAGTGGTGGCGATCAATATGTCACCGCCGGCGGCCTCGCTTAACCTGCCTTGTCCATCCTTCATCGGGTAGAGTCTGGGCGGCCCGGGCTTCCATCGCCAGAGCCCGGTTTCCGTTCCCACCCACAAATTGCCCCGGCTGTCCTCATAGATGCCATCTGGTATGGTTCCGAACTTTCCATCCTCTCCGGAACACTCGCTGCTCCCGCTCCGGATCGCGCAGACACTACCCGAAGGCCGCCCGGGCAGACCGGCCCATACCGTGCCTTCCCGATCCTCATAAAGCGAATGAACATCGTGGCGGGCCAGGCCGGGATGGTGGGTCAGCCTGCCAGCCTTCCAACTCGCCAGTCCACGGTTGGTGCCGATCCAAAGAGTTCCGTCGCGTCCGGCGAGCAGGGAGCGGATGAAATTGCTGGGAAGATGTTCACCCGCGGGCGGCTGCCACTCCACAATCCGAACGCCATCGAAACGAACCAGGCCGGAATCCGTGCCGATCCAGAGATAGCCGTCCGGCGTCTGCGCGACGGATAGCACCTTCGACTTGAAAAAACCCTCGCGAATGGTCCACGCCTTATGCGCATATTGATTGATCTGGAGAGACGGGTTCAAGCCGAAGGCGCACGGACACAAACCCGCGAGCAGGCAAAGCACAACCGCGGCTTGTCGCTTGCTGTTACAGCCCACGTTCGACTTATGGCCATCCAGCCAATGCGCACGTTTTGCGCGCGCGCTGCAAAGGACTGGTGAACACTTTCCCGAAGGTCATGCCGGCGAGCCGCGCAGCCAGGGCGCGGGCATTCCGTTCACCTGAAGGCGTCAAGGGCAGATCCGTCAAGCCCGTATGTTGGCCCGTGATCGTCCATGCGGTTTCGTCGTGTCTCGCAATATAAACAACAGGGAGCTGAGTATCATCCATCACTTGAGTACCGAGATCCCCTTAATTACTTGCCGGAGGCGGAAGCGTTCGCTGCTTCGCGATGACCAATTGAGGTTAATGTTGAAACGAAATTTTGGGCGGCCGTCGGGGTCTCAACGCCCCCGGCCACGATTTCGGCGTTAGTCGTGTTCTTACCGTAGAGAACCTTGATGCCGGAATGATCCGGTTCCAGTGTTGTACCGTCAAGATCGAAGCCGGCGAACACACCTTTCATTTTGCCGAAGAACAGAACTTTCGCGTTCGGATCACCATGTGCCGTCTTGCCGTTGCCCCAAGCGGCGGATGCGTCTGACCCGAAGGTAAATCGATCCGATAACAGCTTCGCTCGGTACTGTTTGTCGAGGGATAGGATGACGATGTCAATCTTCTCGCCGCCAATTTGGGCCCCTAGACTCGAGCCACCCAACGTGATCGCGCCCGGTGCGGACCAGTGATCGCCGTTGCGGCAGGAAATGAAACCTTTCCCATAACTTATGCCCACCACCGCGGCGCCTTTCTTTAGTCCTGGAATGATCGCCACGCAATCAGCGCTTGCAATCTCCTCCGTTTGAATATCATGAGATGAAGTCAGCTCGTTTAGAACGCCGATAGCATTCTTGAACCTGGCCGACAGATCGTCCGCACGTGCAGGCCAGCCGCCGACGGCCATTGCGAGCGCGACAACGACATACGCCGTACGAATTCCTTTTTGTGCCCGAAATCGAGTAGTTTGCATTGAACAAAGACCTTTCCACAAAACAGGAGCCTGGAGCCCGGCGTTTTGTTTGACGACCTCGATTGAATGCGGAGATCGCGTCAGCGATGGTGGACCTTACCACGCGTTGCAGTAGCCGCAACTCCTGCAAAAGTTCTCCGTTTATCTCGGTGCGCCTCTAATGAAGAGCGTAGGCGAAGAGTTATGCTTCTGTGCTTTTGTTGGAAATAGCCCACATCTGTGAAAGCCGCGGGACGAGAACCCGTTGCAATGATCACGAGATTAAGTTTTTCTAAGTCCGAGCGCCCTCGAAATAAAGGAGCAGGAGGTTCTCGGTTTCTTGGAGAGAGCAAAAGGCGCGGATGCTCGCCGCCAGCCCAGAGAGAAACTCCTGGCGCCTTTGGGCGGCGTGCTTGAGCCGAGCCCGCTTTTTACGCGAGTTTCTCCAAAATGACGAAAGCTCGACAAATGACGCTTTACCACCATTTCCTTATTAAGACCCGCACCCGGTCAGCGCCAGCTAGCTGTCTATTGGGCAATACCTTGCGCAAATGGCCGTTCGATTGCCTGCCGCCAAGCATGACCGCTACATCGTCCCATGACGAGGAACTCAACCGAGTTCAAATCCTACTAGAGGCGCTTGCCACGGAACTGGAACGTGGAATCCATCATCGTGAGGCGATCGCGATTGAGCAGAGCCCGGATCAGCTCGACGAGATTCGAACCGCTTCCGACCGCGATTTAACGATTTCCAAAATTGATCGCCGATCAAAGCAATTACGCGATGTGAGGGCTGCTTTACGCCGCATCGGTGATGGAAGGTTTGGGATCTGCGAACAATGCGACGAGGATATTGTCCCCAAGCGGCTCGCGGCCACTCCCTGGGCATCGCTTTGTATCGTGTGTCAGGAGGCCGAAGAGCGCAAGCTCCTGAAGACACGGATATCCGCAGATTCTCTGATGAGTGATGCCGCGTAACCGGCATGCGAGCAGTCCATATTGAACAGCGTAGTAGCAGCGTCAATTGAAGTACTGAGCCTGTTGATTGCCGAAACCGTTGGCGTGTCGATCTTTTCCACGCGCATACTTCGACTAACTTCGTTCTTGTGTATACGTTCGGAATCGCTTGTGGCGGACTGGGAGCAGGCTATCTGCGATATGGCGAGAGCATGGGAAAGGACAGCGACCAATTGCCCTTAGACAGGGCAGCCTGAAGCGGCCATTTACGATTGGCATACAACCTTAACAGCATTGTAAACGGCACTCAATTCGTCGATGGTGAATGCGGCCCTGTTCGATGAGTTCAAACATCGACAATAGCACTGCTCGTTGCCGGACCAGAGACTAGGCGAGCTTGCACTCGCCGGCTTTTCCTTGCTTGTTAATCTGTGTCGCGCTACTGGAAACGAAGTCGAAACCCAGAGTGAACGTGAGTTTGTTGCGATTCATTCGGGCGATGCCCCCCTTTCATCGGTGACGGATCTTACTAGCGTTCGACCAATTCGCAACAAACAAATTGTGGATAACAATGATCTATTTCTAAGGAGACAATATGGTATCGAACAATGTATATGTAAAGCGCAGCGAGAAAGGATTACTAACTCCCGATAATTGCGTAGTAGCTCTGATAGATTATCAGCCGCAAATGCTATTCGGAGTTAGCAACTTCGATCGCCAAACGATCATAAATAACACGGTGGCATTCGCGAAAGCTGCCAAGCTTTTCGAACTTCCGGTCGTACTGACGACAGTAGAAACGAAAAGCTTTAGCGGTAATCTTTGGCCCCAAATAAGAGCCGTATTCCCAACACAGGAGCCGATCGAACGTTCCTCTATGAATTCTTGGGATGACAAGAACTTTGTCGCGTCGATCGAGCGAACAGGTCGCAAGAAGATTGTCTTGTGTGGGCTCTGGACTGAGACCTGCGTTGCCCTTCCTACCGTTCAAGCCATTCACGACGGCTACGAAGTTTTTGTCGTTGAAGATTGCTGCGGAGATGTTAGCCAGCTTTCTCACGACAATGCGATGAAGAGAGTTATCCAGGCTGGGGCTAAACCCGTGACCGCACTCTCAACACTACTGGAATGGCAGCGTGACTGGGCACACCGCGACACCTACGACGCGGTGATGGACATCGTGAAAACACACCTCGGAGCGTACGGCATTGGTGTGGAGTACGCGTACACCATGGTTCACGGCGCTCCAGCGACGATGTTTCCCGAATACGTGATTCCATCAGCTCTCGCCGGAGCGCATAAGTAACGAGCACACGAGTCAAGGAGGCCAGAGGGTTGTGAGCTCTCTGCCCTCTGGTCAAAAAGAGCGTGAAGGAACTATTTGCGCCAAGGAGATATCTATGCCTGCCGACACGATACTGCACAACGCCAAAATCGCCACGAATAGCGTTCCATCATTCGTGGACGCTCTCGCAATCACCGATGGACAAATCACGGCAACCGGCAATGAACGCGATATTGTCCGATTGCGTGGTCCTGCGACCAGAGTAATTGATGCGAATGGCCGCACGGTAATTCCGGGTCTTAACGACTCACACATGCATCCGATTCGCGGCGGGCTCAATTACAATATGGAACTGCGCTGGGACGGAGTACCGTCTGTGGCAGATGCGTTGCAAATGTTAAAGGATCAGGCGCAGGGCACACCGCCTCCGCAATGGGTCCGAGTAATAGGTGGCTGGACTGAATTTCAGTTCGCCGAGCGCCGGATGCCCACGTTGGATGAGATCAATGCGGTCGCTCCTGATACACCGGTCTTTATTGTTCACCTATATGACAGTGCATTACTGAACGGCGCGGCGCTTCGCGCTGTGGGTTACACCAAGGAAACTCCTGATCCTCCTGGAGGAGAGATTCAGCACGACAAACGCGGAAACCCTACGGGACTGCTGATTGCGAAGCCGAACGCGAGCATCCTGTACTCCACTTTGGCCAAGGGCCCAAAGCTCTCACGCGAAGATCAGTCCAATTCAACCCGTTTGTTCATGCGTGAACTAAATCGCTTCGGCCTGACAAGTGTCATTGACGCTGGTGGTGGCTTCCAGAATTATCCGGACGACTACGCAGTAATCGACGAGCTCCACCAAAGAGGTGACCTGACACTCCGATTCGCGTATAACCTCTTTACACAGCATCCCAAAGCGGAACTCGCTGATTTCAAGAACTGGACGAAGGTGGTGAAACCGGGCGCGGGCGACGACTTCTATCGCGCGAATGGCGCCGGCGAAATGCTGGTCTTTTCCGCCGCGGATTTCGAAGACTTTCTCCAGCCGCGGCCGGATATGCCGCCGGTGATGGAAAGTGAATTGAAAGCCGTGATTCGCCATTTGGTTGAGAACCGCTGGCCCTTCCGATTGCACGCTACGTATGACGAGACGATTTCTCGCGCTCTGGACGTCTACGAGCAAGTTAACCGGGAAATGCCGTTCCAAGGTCTGCACTGGTTCTTCGATCACTGCGAAACCATTTCTGACAAAAACCTCCAGCGCGTGAAAGCACTTGGCGGAGGAATCGCAGTACAGAATCGGATGGCATTCCAGGGTGAGTACTTCCTTGATCGATATGGCAAAGCGCAAGCGCAACGCACGCCGCCAATTCGGCGCATGCTCGAATTCGGCATCCCGGTCGGTGCCGGCACGGATGCAACACGGGTTTCCAGCTACAACCCGTATCTATCGCTCTATTGGCTGGTTACCGGCCGAACCTTAGGAGGATTGCAACTCTATCCAGAGACGAATCGGATGGATCGAAGTGAAGCTCTGCGGCTCTACACCGTGGGTAGCAGTTGGTTCTCTAGTGAAGAAAACAAAAAGGGAGCTCTCGTTCCGGGACAATTTGCTGACTTGGCGGTGCTCACGGCCGACTACTTCTCAATTCCGGAAGAGGAGATTAAGGGCGTTGAATCGGTGCTGACGATCGTCGGTGGCAAGGTTGTGTACGCCAGTGCAGAGTTTTCAAAGCTGGCGCCGCCGGCGCTGCCCGTCAGTCCCGACTGGTCTCCGGTGAAGCGTTACGGCGGATATCAGCACGCGAACGAGGCGACAGTTCGAGATCCGGAGCGCGTTGCGTTCTCGGCGACTCGTGACAATGCTCCTCACGGAGCGCACCGCTGGGTTCTTGGCGAGAAAGATATCTGGGAGCTTGGATGCGATTGCTTCGCATTCTGAGAAGAAGAGTATGACTGCCACCGGGCCATCACGAGTTTCTGAACTAACGTGGCACAGTGCGATTGAGATGATTCTCACCTCGATTCTGCTTTTCGGGGTAACGACGATTGTGAGATTTGTCGTGGGCCCTTCGCCGATTTCGCGCGCTTTCCCGCAGATCCCTGTCGAACTACTGATCGGCGGATCGGCGGTCGGCATTCTGCTGACCAGACTCATTAAGAGTCCGCTCGGCAAGATCAGCGGCGGGCACATGAATCCCGCGATGTCGCTGGGCCATGTGGCGATTCGATGTGCTTCCCGTAGCCCGAATACTGCCTTATATCGCTGCACAGTTGCTCGGTTCAGTATTCGGCGTGGTGGCCGCTCGGGTAGTGTGGGGAAGTGTCGTGGAACAGCCCCCAGTGTGGTACGCCGTCATTCAGCCCGCTCCCCGATGGTCAGCGGCGCCGCTGTTTTTTGCTGAAGCCGTCGGTATGGGCGTAATTGTCTTCTCGGTCGGATACTTCCTGTCTGTCCGGCGGCTCGCTCCATTCGTGCCTTGGCTCGTTGGAACTTTGATCGGGCTCGGAATTGCAATGCTCGGCACGCAGACCGGCGGCGGCTTAAATCCCGCACGTCAGTTTGGGCCCGCCGTGGTCTCTGGACATACAGACAAGTTGTGGGTGTTCTTGGTGGCCCCAATGCTAGGGGCCGAGATAGCAACGCGGCTGCTCAAGACTGTTCAGGGCCGCGAGCAAGTACTCACGCACAGATTATGTGGCACTCAGGTGAGCGGTGCCCCATTGGACGACCGGCGAATGGCGTCCGCAGCGAAATAGAAAAAGTTTTGAGAAGGAAGATTTCTATGCGATTACCGCGAGCATTCTCGATAGTCAGTTTTACGATTCTATTGGTGGCCGGAGGCTCGTCCGCTGCCCTCTGTCAGCAAAGCGCAGAGACGACGGCGCATGCCATGTCGGCGACGCCTGACGTGGCCGTTGGGCCGCAATACGACACAACACACGTTTACATCGCGCCAAAAAATTTCGACCGCTTCGTTTCCAGTGTGTCAGCGACATTTGGCGGAACGACTTCGAAGAAGGTTGTCACACACGTAACGCCAACTCCCAGCAGCACGTTCTCACAGTTGATTTTGACGCCTGTCGGTACGATTTCCGCGTTCGGTTTCACGACATCCATCCCATATCCGTTCGGCGCGGAACGAACTGGATACTTAGTGACTGACATGAGGACAGCGGTACGCGCTGCTCGACAAACGGGGGCAGATATACTTGTCACTCCGTTTGATGACCCAATCGGGCAGGATACGGTTATCCAGTGGCCAGGCGGCGTCAACATGCAGCTTTATACGCACGTCACACCGCCATCTTACAAGTCACTCGAAACAGTTCCAGAAAATCGGGTCTATGTGTCCGCCGATCGGGCGCGCTCGTTCGTTCAAAGTTTTCTCGCCTTCTCGCACGGCAAAGTTCTCTCCCAAGATGACAACGCACCCGGTGTTGAAATTGGCCGACCCAAAGACACCTATCAGCGAATTCGGATCGACTCCACCTTTGCCAAGCTAACTGTCCTCGTGACTGACGGTCATCTTCCGTATCCATACGGACAAGAAGTCACCGGATATGAGGTCGCAAATCTTACTGACACGCTCACAAAGGCAAAAGGCGCCGGCGTAACAATCCTGGTTGCTCCGTATCATGCCGATCAGCGCGAGGCATCTATCGTGCAATTCCCTGGGGGGTACATCGCCGAAATCCACTCACTTGTTAAAAAATGAATTTCGTCGAACGCAATGCGAGCAATATGCGGAATGGTTCCGTTGTGAAGCCATGTTTAAACGATTACTCTTGGTTCTGCCACTGGTTTTCATCATCAGTAACTCGGCTGTACTCGCACAATCGAACAGCGCTGAAGGGCCCGAGGTGCCGGATCGTAGTTACCGGTTACTGAGGGAGGACGAGGATTGGAGCTTTCTACGAAATAGAGGTCTCCGGCGGGATTGTTGGGATCCAGCTAAATACATCCCACTTCGAAACAACCGTGATTGGTATATGACGATTGGCGGAGAAGCCAGATTCGTGTGGGAACAAATTGGCAACGACAACTGGGGACAACAGCCGTACATGAATGGGTACGTGAACCAACGCTATATGCTTTCCGTTGATCTTCATTACGGCAGTCACGTTCGCACGTTCATCGAGTTGAAGAGTGGGTTGAACTCCTTTCGGTTCGGCGGCCCGCGGCCAATCGACGAAAAGAAACTTGATTTCCAAGCAGCCTTTTTAGAAATAGGTACCGGTGAAGGTCCCAACTGGATCAGACTTCGAGCCGGCAGACAAGAGATGGAATATGGTTCAGGTCGCTTGATCGACGTGCGTGAGGGCCCGAATGTCAGGCTGAGCTTCGATGGTTTCAAGGTGATGGGAAAGGTCAATTCCTGGCAGATCGACGGATTTGCTATGCGTCCCGATTTGGACAAGCCTGGATTCTTCGATAATGCTCCCAATCACGACGTTGGCTTTTGGGGAATATATGCGACCAGGCCGCTCTCCAAGAAAGTCTCTCTCGAGGCGTATTACTTGGGACTGGACCGCAAACTTGCAACATTTCAGCGCGGCACCGCACAAGAGCTGCGTCATACTCTGGGCGCAAGATTGTCGCGGCCAATCGCGGTCGAGCGACCCGGTTGGGACTTCGACAACGAGGCGCTCTATCAATTTGGAACATTCGGCTCCGCCAATATCCGCGCCTGGACTGTTGCGTCTGAAACCGGCTATCGAGTTCCAACGGTAGCGCTCAAACCCCGCTTCAGCGCGAAGGCGGATATTTCCAGCGGAGATCATCCGAAATCGGATCCGAATACACTCGGAACATTCAATCCATTGTTCCCCAAAGGGAACTACTTCGGGGTTCTGGCTACTACGGGTCCAGGTCCCATCAATTTCATCGATTTTCATCCTAAGGTTGAGGGAACATTCCCACACAATGTGACGGCATCCTTTGACTGGATTATGCAGTGGCGACAGAGCCTGGAAGACGGCATATACGCAGTGCCGGGTTTCCTGATCAGGCCAGCAGACGATAGCCGGGCACGTTTCGTCGGGCACAGGCCGGGCGTCGAGGTTCGATGGCAGGTGAATCCGCATCTGTGGTTTCAGGCAGACTACGGAGTCTTCTATGCAGGTCGTTTTCTAAAGGAAACGCAACCGGGGCGCAATCTGAATTACTGGGCATTGTGGGCTGGTTACAAGTTCTAAGCATCGTCAGAAGGTGGTATACAGATGTTCAACAAATACATCGACGTAAGAAACGAGACGTCGAGTTTACCGCGAGCCTAAGGGTCCCATGACGCAAGAAGCTCGTCAAGAACGCATACTCCCCCTACTGCTATACCTGTTTACGGCTGTTACGGGTCTAGTAGATGCCGTAAGTTACATCGCCCTTGGGCATGTTTTCACTGCCAATATGACCGGCAATATCGTGCTCCTTGGCTTTGCTTTAGCGGGTGCGCCAGCGCTGTCCGCGTTGCGCTCTCTGACAGCTCTCGCTGCATTCTTCATTGGAGCGTTGATCGGGGGCCGTCTCGCGACAACATTGGCGCCGCTGTCAAGT
>Ga0193743_1001992_pt1 | contig 14720 bp, 16 predicted proteins | sample L2c2metaG_FD_143038 | JGI IMG/M metagenome (GOLD analysis project Ga0193743, IMG submission 143038) | Soil microbial communities from a riparian zone of the East river system, Colorado, United States - L2c2 | ecosystem: Environmental > Terrestrial > Soil > Riparian zone | place: USA: East River...
CTGTCCGACCCGAAGACGCGCGCCAACGTCACGACCCGCGACTTCGACGGGCTCTACAAGGCCGTCGCCGCCGCGCGCGACAACGAGGTCTCCGACGACGACTTCGCCGCTCTGACCAAGGCGATCACCGCAACGCAGGCCTAGATCCACCCTGCACGACCGGCGCGACAAGAGACGAGACGACGACGATGCACGAGGTAATCGACGGTAAGCGCCGGTACATCTTCGACGGCGAGCTCCTCGCCGAGGCGACGAGCCGCAACCCGACCAGCGTTCGGTGGGTCGAGATGCAGCTCTACCGGGCCGCGAGCGGCGAGTACATCCTCGCCCGGGTGGGCCGGTCGATCGTCTACCACGACCCGACGTGCGCCGTCGTCCAGAAGAGCGAGCTCGAGATCGCGCCGCGACCTGAGAACGGCGTCCAGTGCGAGATCTGCGTTCCTAAGTCGGGCGTATTCTGTCCGGAGAGGGACCTAAAGTCCGCGCGAGTGACGTCCGATCCCAAGAATGTTGTAAGTTCCCTCTACCTCCGCGACAAGGACCAGTCCCACTACCTCACGAGAACGGCGCGTGAGCTGCTCGAAGCGGCAGGAGTTCGCGATTCCCGCATCGCCGACGCGTACAGCGTCGAGTACATCTAGACAGAGACGAGAGACGAATGCTGATCATTCTCGAGGGGTGTGACGGCGGCGGGAAGACCACGCTGGCCGCCGCCCTGCAGGAGAGGCTCGAGGCGCGCGGCGAGAAGGTCACCCTTCTCAAGCGCGGCGTCCCGACCATGGACGTCCTGGACGAGTACACGCTGGACCTGGAGGACTACGTCCCCGGGACCGGTCACCACGTCATCTGCGACCGCTGGCACTGGGGCGAGCGGGTGTATAGCGAGATCTACCGCGACGGATCGGAGCTCGGCGTGGCCGGGTTCCGGTTCGTCGAGCTGTTCCTGGCGGCGCGCGGCGGCCTGGTCGTCCTGGTCGATCCGGGCGAGGGCGAGATCCTGCGGCGCCTCAACCACCGGGGCGACGACTACATCGACCTGAAGGACGTCCCGCAGATCATCGAGTCGTACGTCGACGTCCGCGACTCGTCGCTGGTCTACAGCGACGCGGTGACGGTCGACGAGATCCTCGTCGACGCGGAGTACCGCGAGGGCCAGGCGGGGCTGCTGCGGTGGCCGACCACGTACGTCGGACCCGCGGTGCCGAAGGTGCTGCTCGTCGGCGACGGGCGGCTACACCCGGAGACGAGCGTCTCGTTCTCGGCGTTCCAGCCGCGCCAGAAGGCGGGCTGCGCCGAGTACCTGCTCGAGTCGCTGCCGATCACCGTCTGGCGCCAGTTCGGCGTCTGCAACGGGAACGAGGAGCCGGACCTCGGCGGGCTGGTCGAGACGCTGACGCCGTCGCGCGTAGTCGCGCTGGGGCGGAAGGCGTCGGACAGGCTGCTCGAGATCGACGTCGAGCACGGCGGCGTGCCGCACCCGCAGTACGCGCGCCGGTTCCACGCGGCGAAGAAGCACCTGTACGGCGAGCTCGTGTCCTGGGTAGGCGACACCGGAGAGGCTAGGTTCTCGTGGCCGAAGTAGTGGAGCTGCAGGACCTGCAGTCGGGGTACGTCGAGCTCGTTCGACACGTCCGCGATACGGGCCGCGTAGCCGCCCCTCGCGGCCTGAAGGTGCGGGAGCTGCGCAACGTCACCGTCACCGTGGCCGAGCCCCTCCTGGGCGTTCCCGTCGGCGTCGGCAGGCGGCTGAACATGGCCATCGGCGCGGCCGAGACCGCGTCGCTGATCGGCGGGATCTCGTCGGCGGCGCTGATGATCGACGTGGCGCACACGTTCGGCAACTTCACCAACGGCGACAGGCTGCTCGGCGCGTACGGACCTCGGCTGTTCAGCATGCTGCCGGACGTCGTCCGCAAGCTGTCCGAGGACTCCGAGTCGCGCCAGGCGATCGCGGTCGTCTGGCGCGAGAACGAGCACCGGATCAGCGAGAACAAGGACGTTCCCTGCACGGTGTCGCTGTCGTGGAGCGTCCGCGACGGGAAGCTCGACGCGACGACGCACATGCGCTCCAACGACGTGTGGCTCGGCGTTCCATACGACTTCTGGATGTTCACGCGCCTGCAGATGACGCTCGCCTGGGCGCTGAAGCTGGAGCTGGGGACGTATACGCACGTCGTGGACAACCTGCACGTCTACGACAAGGACGTGAGCAAGACCCACAACCTCTACGTCCCGGTGAACTTCGACCGGCTGGAGGAGAAGCTGCCTCCCGCGCCGATCCCGGACGTCCCGGACCCGTGGGCGGCGGTGAACCGGTGGGCGTGGGCGGTCGGAGAGAGCGCGAACGTCGTCAACGGCCTCGCGGTCGCGAACGCCACGCCCCAGGTGCTGTTCTACGAGAACCTGCTGTCGAAGCACGCGGACGGCGTTACCAAGCGGATGTGCGGCGGCTGTCGATACGTCGTCCCGCTCCGGGACTTCGGCGTGAACGGCGTCGACGAGGTCTGCGGCGAGTGCCGCAACAAGCTCGGCTAAGAGGAGACACCGTGACGAAAGACGACCTGCCCCTTCCGCGTCCGCACCACAGGCGCAAGATCCACAACACCGTCCTCATCGCGTTCGACGCGCGCGTGAACCGCCGGGCGGTGAAGAGCTTCCTGCTCGGCCTCGGCAACGGGACGCTGAAGATGGACGGGGTCAGCTGGCTCCGGACCAGGCCTGCCTCGCTGATCGACGTCGACGTCGCGCTGGTCGACGCGAGCTACGTCGCCGAGTCGGCGAACGTCCGCGACATCACGCGCTTCATCGAGAACCGCATCCACGGCGCGCCCGGCGCGCGGCTGCGCTCGCTCAACAACATCATCACGCCTGTCACCGCGCCGGAAGGCGAGCACCAGAAGGACTGCTGGTGCGTCGATACCATGTGGGAGGTCTACGAATGACAAACCAGCACGACGGCAAGCGCCGTATGACGATGTCGAAGTGGATCAAAGATCGGTGGAGTGACGACGAACGCATCACATGGGACGAGCTATGGATGAATATGTCTGTCATGGTAGGTCGCCGTTCACGGTGCAGTCGCGACAAGGTCGGGGCTGTCATCGTGTCCGGAGACAACCGACTACTTAGTACTGGGTACAACGGCCCACCGAGATCGCTACCCGTCGAGGGACCATGTCGAGAGTGGTGTCCTCGAGCTATCGCGGGAGCCAATGACGAGAGTCTTAGCCGCGAATACGACGATTGCTACGCTCTTCACGCCGAAATGAACGCTCTGCTGCTTACTGAGACACGACCGCACGACGGGGCGTCGATCTACGTGAACAGCACAGTTTGCTGGCAATGTGCGGTCAACATATCAAATAGCGGAATCACTCGAGTAGTGATGTTTGTGGATCCCGAGAAGCGAGATCGAAATCCTGCTCGGGTAGTTCAGTCTCTTACGGAGCTCGGAATCGAGGTTGTGACGTGGCAGGAAGGCATGACCAAATATCGTGCGATGTTCATGCAGCACCACGGCTTAGGTCCTCACCGCTGCTACTTCTGTGAAGTGCCGATGCCATGGGTAGAAGTGATTCATCACGTCAACGGCGATCATTCTGACAACGTCATTGAGAATTTGGCGGCTGCTCACGGTTCGTGCCATACGAGACATCACGTGTCCATCGGTGACGATAGCGTGCATACAGCACCGTCACGCGTGCAGATCGGAGGGGATTGGAGTCGAGTCAAACCGAAGCTGGAGTGCGTGACTTGCGGTCTCAAGACAACACCTGGCTGGCTAGAACGTCACTGTCTTGACACGGGACATACTGACGACGGAGCCGTCGATCGTTGGCGCGAAGCTGAGAAGCAGAAGCGTATAGACGCAGGTGGTTTGGCTTACATGAAGCGACTTAGGCGCTGTGAAGACTGCGGTATGGAAACCGTAGCTGGGGCGCTAGGCAGGCACGTTAAGACATGGGGTCATGAGGTTTCCGACTGGCGGTACGGAGACGACGAATAGTGACAGACGACCTGAGCGGGATTACGCTCAACCTGGTATCGAACCTTGACGAGGCGAACCAGATGATGCGGTGGCTCGGAGAGCGCCGCCCCTGCTTGGCGTTCGACACGGAGACGACGGGCTTCGATCCGTACGAGCCCAATGCCGCGATCCGCCTGATGCAGATCGGCGACGCGATGACGGGCTGGGCGGTGCCCGCGCAGATGTGGGGCGGTGTCATCATAGAGGCCCTAAACAAGTATGAGGGGCCGCTAGTTCTGCACAATTCGGTCTTCGATTTACGTTGGATGAAAATTCACGCAAACTGGGACGCGCCCTACGATCGACTACACGACACTATGATCATGGGTCACCTCGACGACCCGACGTCGTCGATCGCGCTGAAGTCTCTGAGCGATAGGCACATCAGCCGCAAGGCGTCGGCGGGACAGCACCTGCTCAAGGAGGCGTTCGACCTCAACAAGTGGACGTGGGCCACCGTGCCGACGGACTTCGCCCTCTACTGGCAGTACGGAGGACTAGACACCGTCCTGACGGCCCGCCTGTTCGAGAAGCTCAGCGCGCACGTGAGGTTCCCGGAGGCGTACGAGCTCGAGATGGCCGTCCGCCGCGTCTGCGGCCAGATGGAAGAGAACGGATCGCCGGTCGACCTGGACTACTGCCAGAAGAAGTACAACGAGCTGAACGACTACGCCGAGCAGATGAAGGAGTGGGGCAAGCGCGTTCTCAAGACGAGCCTCTCGTCGAACGTGCAGCTCGCGCGCTACTTCACCGGGCTCGACGCCGAGATCACCGAGATCACCGCGGGCGGCGCGCCTAGCGTCAACAAGCGTCAGCTGCGGCTGTTCATCAACGAGCTGCCGGGCTCGGAGGCCGCGCAGGTCGCGCAGGTCGTGCTCAACATGCGCAAGGCCGACAAGCTGGCGAACACGTACTTCCTCAACTTCCTCACCAAGAACCGGAACGGCGTCCTCCACCCGAGCATCAACACGCTCGGCGCGCGGACCGCGCGGATGTCGATCCGCCAACCCGCGCTCCAGACGCTGCCAAAGGGCGAGTCGACGGTCCGCAACGCGTTCATCCCGCACCCCGGACAGAAGCTGATCTCGTCCGACTACGCGGCCGTCGAGATGCGGCTGATGGCGCACTTCTCGCGCGACCCCATGCTGATCAAGGCGTTCATCGACGTCGACGCCGTCGCGGCGATCGACCCGAAGTCGCCGGGCGCGGACTTCTTCTCCGCCCTCGGCGCGCAGATCTACGGCGACCCGGGGTTCGACAAGTCGAACCCCCGACGCGGCCTGGTGAAGAACACCCTGTACGGCGCCGCATATGGGGCCGGGGTGTCGAAGATGGCCGAGACGGCGGGGGTGTCGATCGACCAGATGCGGTCGGTCTCCGACGCGGTGTTCGCCACCTACCCGGGGATCAAGCGCTTCCAGGCCGAGATCGAAGATGTCGGGATGCGGCGACAGACGGAAGAGGGACGCGGCTACGTGATCACGCCGATCGGCCGCAAGCTCCCCTGCGACGACGGCCGCGTCTACGCGCTGGTCAACTACCTGCTCCAGTCGACGGCGGCCGACATCCTCAAGCGGGCGATCGTCAACCTCGACCTCGCGGGCTACGGCAAGAACATGCTTCTGCCGGTCCACGACGAGATCGTCGCCTCGGTCGACGAGGCCGACGTGAAAGAGGCGATGCACGACATCGGCCAGCTGATGAGCAACATGACCGACTACGCGGTGCCGATCACGGCCGAGCCGGAAGGTCCGTTCGATCGCTGGGGCGCGAAGTACGAGAAGCCGGTCGTTAACGAGTCGACGGACGTCGACTTCGAACTGCTCGCCAAGGCCTAGGAGCCCCGACATGCCGATGTTCACCAAGAAGCCCGTCACGATCGAGGCCCGGCTGTTCGAGGGCGGCGCCGAACAGGCTACCCCGCTGGTCACGTGGATGCTCGACGGCGACGTGACCGCCAGCTGGCACGAGGCGCACGACGCCTGGGAGAGCGAGGACGGGTCCCAGGGCTATCCGGGGCGTCCTGAGGGGATCGAGATCACGACGCTCGAGGGGATCATGCGCGCCGACGTAGGCGACTGGATCGTCCGAGGCGTCAGGGGTGAGTTCTACCCCGTCAAGCCGGGCATCTTCGCCGAGTCCTACGACCCCGCCGAGTGATCATCCTCGCGGTCGACCCCGGCAAGACGACCGGGCTCGCCCGCGTCGACTGGGAGGGCGACGACCTACACCAGGTCGAGACGGTCGAGTACGAGTTCGCCGACACGTGCCGGTGGCTGTGGCGCAACTTCGGCCAGTGCCCGCCCGCGACGACGCGGATCGTCGCCGAGCGGTTCATCATCACGGCGGCCACGGCCAAGAAGAGCCAGGCGCCGTTCTCGCTCGAGGTCATCGGCGTCGTCAAGTACCTGGCCCTGGTGTACAAGCACAGGGAGCCCCGACTGCAGACGTCGTCGGACGCCAAGAACTTCTCGACGAACGCGCGCCTCCGCGCTCTCGGGCTGTGGCACCGAGGCGGAGGAGGGCACGCGAACGACGCTCTCCGGCACGCGGTGAAGTGGGCGGTCGACGCCGGATACAGCTCTCCGAAGCTTATACTGCAGTAGAGCACATTCCTGCACAAAGTCATTCATCTGCAGTATAGGGTAGCTTCGTATCAAACGGAGGAACGGAAACCCGCGTGAGCGATACCATTCACGTGGAGATCGACGCTGTCGATTCCACGCGCATTGCCGTTACCACCCGCTACCACCACCGCGACCTCATGCGTCGCGTTCCCGGCGCGGCGTGGTCCGCCAAAGACCAAGTTTGGAAGGCCCCGTTGACGTGGGCGTCGTGCGTTACCCTGCGCGGCGTTGTCGGTGAAGATCTCCGAATCGGTCCTAAACTCGCCGAATGGGCGCAGGAATACGTCGCCAGGTACGTGACGCCGGGAATGAGCATGCGAGACAAGCTCACGCCCGAGGACGTTCCGTACGACCCGGTGATCGCGAAGGCCATGGCCGAGGTCGTGTCGTGGCGCGAGCGCGCGCCGGAGGGTCGGCGCCTGTTTCCGCACCAGGAGGTCGGCGCCGCATTTCTCGCGACGGAGCGTAGGGCTCTTCTGTTCGATGAAATGGGAGTCGGGAAGAGCGCTACCGCGATCTCGGCGCTCAAGGTGCTGACCGCGCTCGGCGAGAACCCGTTTCCGGCGCTGGTCATCGCGCCGAACTCGGTGAAGCTGACGTGGAAGCGCGAGATCGAGCACTGGTGGCCGGGTCTGGTCGCGACGGTCGTGAAAGGCTCAGCGGCGGAGAGGCGCAAGCAGCTCGAGGAATCCGCTCACGTCTACGTCATGAACTGGGAGGCACTACGCGGGCACTCGCGCCTGGCGCCGTACGGATCGATCGCCCTCCGGCGCTGCAAGGAGTGCGGCGGCGAGGACGAGCGGGTGACGTGGAACCAGTGCCAGGTGCATGAGAAGGAGCTGAACCAGATTCAGTTCAAAACGGTCATAGCGGACGAGTCGCACAGGTGCAAGGATCCGCGTTCAGCTCAAGCGCGGGCGGCCTGGTGGGCGTCAAAGGACGCCGAGTTCCGGTTTGCCTTGACGGGTACACCCCTGGCGAACGCACCTGACGACCTGTGGTCGATCCTGCACCTGGTCGACCCGGCCGCGTGGCCGTCCAAGACGCGCTTCGTCGACCGCTGGGCCGAGACGCTGTTCAACGCGTTTGGACAGGCCACCGTGGTGGGTCTCAAGCCGGAGACGCGCGACGAGTTCTTTCGCATCGTCGACCCGATGACGCGGCGCATGACCAAGGCGGCGGTGCTCCGGTTCCTGCCGCCCGTTGTCCGCGAGCGGCGCGACGTCGAGATGTCGCCCAAGCAGGCCAAGGCCTACAAGCAGATGCGCGACCAGATGATCGCCGAGCTCGAGAACGAAGAGCGCTCGGACACGATGATCGCGTCGTCGCCACTTGTCCAGGCGGGCCGGCTAATCCAGTTCGCGTCCGCGTACGCGGAGCTGGTCGAGGCCGAGGACGAGCGGGGCAACCCGACGCGAAAAGTTCGACTGACCGATCCATCGTGCAAGATCGACGCGTTTCTAGACGACATGCCGGACTTCGAAGGCGAAAGCGTGGTCGTGTTCGCCCAGTCGCGGCAGCTGATCGAGATGCTGTCGAAACGATTCGAAGACCGCGAGATCGAACACGGCCTGATCACAGGCGCGATTACGACCGACCAAAGACAGCTGTACATCGACGCTTTCCAAGCGGGTCGGTTCCAGTTCATGCTCTGCACCATCGCAGCGGGTGGCGTTGGGTTGACGCTGACTAAGGCGTCAACCGCCGTATTCTTGCAGCGAAGTTGGAGCGCGCCCGATATGAGCCAGGCCGAGGCGCGTATTCACAGGATCGGCTCGGAGCAGCACGAGGTCGTCAAGGTGATCGACTACGTAACGGTGAATTCGATAGAGGACTGGCAGATCTCGGTCCTCCGTACAAAGGACCAGCGACTCGAGGAAGTGGTGCGGGACGCGGCGCTGTTGGCCGCCGTTCTTCGTGCAGAAGAGAAAGAGAAGGGGAAAAAGTAGATGCCTCGATCTCGTGTACCTCTCGCGCGGAAGACGTGTGACAACTGCGGGTTTCAGACAACACCTGGTCCGATGGCCATGCACTTGAAAGTCTGCGGCCAGCGTGAGCTGAGCATCGACGCTGTGCTGGATTATGGATATGTAGATCACAGTGATCCTATGGCCTGCTGGATTTGGAGCAGACCCAACTGCCTGCAGGACTACGCGTGCACGCCGTGGGGTGCAGCTCACCGCGCCATGTACGAAGCATCGCGAGGTGCACCGCCCGGCAAACTTCTGGTCTGTCACACGTGTGACGTGAGAAGTTGCGTCAATCCGGCTCATCTATTTCTGGGAACGAACGCTGATAACATCCGCGACGCTCAGACGAAGGGCCGACTACGAGGGAACACGGGACCAGGCTACTGGAGAGGCAAGCAACGAACAGTCGAGACCCGCGCTCGTATGTCTGAATCTGCTAAGCGGGTCAACGCAGCTCGATACGCAGACATGGAGTCGTGGACGCCTGAACAGCTGACGCGTCACCGAGAGGCGATCGCGAAGAGAGTGATTAAGAACACCGGGCAGAAGCGTACGCCAGAGACCCGGGAACATATGCGACTAGCAGCCCTCGCTCGATATGAACGCGAGAGAGCTGCCAAGAGTGAGAATGGTGCTACATGACTACCGATGGTTCAATTCCAGTCTCAAACTCAGAAATTCAGCAATTCAAGTCATGTCGAAGGCAGTGGTATTTCGGGACGTACCGCGGGTTGGGACCACTACGCGACGACTTGATTGGCCCGCTACCGTTCGGTACGCGGATGCACACGGCGCTCGAGTCCTACTACACCGACGGCGTCGTCCCGACCGAGACGTGGTCGGAGCTGGTCGCGGTCGACAGGCTCAAGCTGGTCGCCGAGGAGCGCGACGCCTCCGAGCTCGACAAGGAGGCCGAGCTCGGCCGGATCATGCTGGAGGGCTATCTCGAGTGGCTCGAGGAGACGGGCGCGGACTCGGAGTGGGACGTCGTATCCGCTGAGCAGGAACTCGCCGTGCCACTTCTCGACGGAAAGGTAACGCTCGTCGGTAAGGTCGACATGCGGGTTCGCCGTAAGTCGGACGGAAACCGGCTATTTGTCGATCATAAGAGCGCGGCAAACATCAGCGACGTAAGTAAGACCGCCAGCGTAAGCGAGCAGTTTCTCCAGTATCTTTTGCTGGAGATTAGTGCACCCGACCAGAACAATGACACCTACTGCGACGGCGGCGTCTACAACATTCTGCGCAAGGTGAAGCGCACCGGTACCGCGCGCCCGCCGTTCTACCAGCGCATCGAGGTGCACCACAACAAGCTCGCCCTCCGCGCCTACTGGACGCGGGTGCACGGCGTCATCCGGGACATCCTGGCGACGCGCGAGGCGCTCGACCGGGGCGCCGATCCGAACTACGTGGCGTACCCGACGCCGACCCGCGACTGCTCGTGGAAGTGCAAGTTCTTCGCGGTGTGCGGGATGTTCGACGACGGGTCCGCCGTGGAGGAGGCCATCTCGTACGGCTACCGAAAGCGCGATCCCTACGAGCGCTACAAGACGATTCGAGAGGAGCAGCCGTGAGCTGGGATCGGTCGCTGACCATCTTGGTCCACTCCATGACGAAGGTGGGAAAGAGCACGTTCTCGGTGACGTCGCCCTACCCCCGTCTCTACCTGGACGTCGAGCAGGCGAGCAAGTTCCTGCCGATCAACGCCACGTTCTGGGATCCGAACCACCCGCCGCCCGTCGCCGACGGGACGTGGGACACGTGCGTGGTCCCGACGACGGAGTGGGGAACCGTCGAGCGCGTCCACCAGTGGCTCCGCTCGGGCAAGCACCAGTTCAAGTCGCTGATCATCGACTCGATCTCCGAGCTCCAGGTGAAGTGCCTTGACAGCATCTCGCCCGGACGCGCGGCGGTCCAGACGCAGCAGTGGGGAGAGCTCCTCCGCATGATGGCGGGGTTCTGCCGCGACGTCCGCGACCTGACCGCTCACGCGACCAACCCGCTCGACGCGGTCGTGATCACCGCGATGACCCGCAACATCGAGGGCATCTGGAGCCCGCAGCTCCAGGGACAGCTCGCCGCCCAGATTCCATACTGGTACGACATCGTCGGGTACATGTACGTGGACTCGGTGATGGACGAGGCGGGCCAGTCGCACGAGGTGCGCCGGATGCTCACGCACAAGCACCCCCAGTACGTGACGGGAGAGCGCGTACAGGGCCGGCTGCCGGGTGTCATCGACAACCCGAACGTCGAGAGCATGCTCTCGCAGATCTTCGACCAGCGCGGGACTCCCGCGCTGACGCTCCCGCCCGAGGAGGTACAGCAGGACGCCGTGCTCATCGACCCGACTAGTACACCCGCTTAGTGAGAGGAACTACCAGTATGCCTACGAAGTCGTGGGAAGACCTGCTCAAGGACGTCGGCGACGGCGCCGGGTTCGAGGCGCTCCCCGAGGGCGACTACGACCTGAAGATCGTGGACGCGAAGGCGAAGACGTCGTCGAACGGCAAGACGATGTACGAGGCGAAATTCAACGTCGAGACGGGACCGTACGCGAACCGCAAGGTGTGGCGGAACTTCGTCATCTCGCCCGAGAACCCCAACGCGCTGGCGATGTTCTTCCGCCAGATGAACGCGCTGGGCCTCGACGCGGCGTACTTCTCGCAGAACCCGACCGACGCGCACGTCGCCGACGCGCTCATCGGACGGCCCTGCAGGGGCACCGTCGTCAAGCGGCTCTGGCAGGGCCAGGAGAAGAACGACGTCCAGAACATCTTCCCGACCTCCGCGTCGGGCGTTCCGGGCGCGCCCTCTCCGGTGGGAGTTCCGTCGCCGACGGCGTACGCCGCACCGGCTCCGGCGCCCGCCCCCGCTCCTGCACCGGCGCCGACTCTTCCTCCGGCGCCGGTGCAGCAGGCCGCACCTCCGCCTCCGCCCCCGGCGGCGCCTCCGCCCCCGGCGGCGCCTCCGGCGGCTCCGGCTCCGGCTCCGGCTCCGGCTCCGGCTCCTGCGGCCGCCGCTCCGCCGCCGCCGCCTCCCCCGGCACCGGCGCCCACGGCGGTAGCGCCTCCGCCGATCGCCGAGGTCATGGCGCCGCCCGCGCCGCCCGCGCCGCCCGCGCCGCCCGCTCCCCCGGCTCCTCCTGCGCAGACGCAGCAGGAGAAGGACGCGGTGTTCGGCACGGATCTTCCGTCCCCGCCCCCCTTCTAGGAGGAACGCGATGTCTGTGAAGGTCTACACCGACGCGGGTGAGCACAGGTACTCCGGAGACGATCTCGAGATCCGGAGCGACGAGCGCGAGCTCGTCGTGTACGACGCGAACGGCATGGTCGTCGCCGTATACGCGGTGGGCCAGTGGTCCTACGCCCAGGTCACCGGGGAATAGCACTTCGGTCCTGTACGGTCGCCCCGCTCTCGTAGCGGGGCGCGCCGCCTAGGTCTGAGCGAAGAGGAGAGACAGTGAAGATCGCGATCTTCGAGCCCGAGCCGCGGGTATGTGGCCCGCTGACCTGGGCCGGACACCTGAAGAGCGGCATGGAAGAGCTCGGTCACGAGGTGAAGACCGTGTCGCCGACCAAGTCGGGGCGCAGTCGGACGTCGTGGGGGAGTCCGAAGCCCGGCGGCCGGTGGTGGTCGAGCGCCCCCGACCTGGTCCCCAAGATCTCGGACGCGCCGCGTGTGTTTGACGACTTCGACCTGGTGGTGCTGCCCGAGCCGAAGTCGATGACGTCGGACAAGCCGGCCGCCAAGGCGGGCGTCGTTCCCTGGTACGTCGAGACCCTGCGCACGACCAAGACCAGGTTCACGACGGCGCTGCACGGCAACACCTACAACGAGAAGACCGCGCCGTACGCGCTCGAGATCCTCGGCCTCGACAACTTCTGCGGCGTCCTGTTCAACCACGACACGCTCGCGCACGAGGCGTCGGAGGAGATCAGGAAGCACAAGATCGTCGACCTCGCGCTGCCGTACCGAGCGCGGGTGGATATCGACGCGGCGTTCCCGCGGGACAAGACCGTCGGATGCTCCGGCCGCTTCATGTTCAACAAGGGGAGCCACGTCGTCGGCCTCGCGGGCCAGCACCTCGACCCGGACGTGACCGTCGAGGTGTGGGGGTCGTGCTCGACGGGCCTCGGTCCGTCGCTGACCTACACGCTGTTCGAGGTCCTCAAGCCGATGGCGAAGATCGGGCAGTGCGTCCGGTACAACAACACGGGCGACCCCGAGCTGGACGGGAACAACGTCCAGCCGTTCACGTTCGACATTCGGGTGAAGGACCGCGCGCTGGTCCGCTACCTCGGCAACTACACCGACCCCGTCGCGATCTGCGGGCGGCTGACCGTGCACGTCAACCTGACGTCGACCAAGTACGCGAACGGCATCGAGTACACCACGCTCGAGGCGCTCGACGCGGGCAGCCTCTGCGTCACGCCGCCGCACTGCTCGGAGCCGGACATCCTCCGGACGCTGGTCATCGACGGCTGGGTCAACTCGCCCGGGAGCGTCAAGGCCGCCGTGACCAAGCCGGAGCCCGTCAAGCACGCGGCGGTCACGATCGAGAAGGCCCTGTCCTTCCTGGAGCGTCCGGAGTCCGAGCACCGACAGGTCGTGGAGTTCAACCGCGAGCGCATCCGTACCAAGTGGAACCCGAGAGAGGTAGCGGAGACGATGATCGGAGAGGCGCTGGCATGAGGATCATGTTGACCGGATTTGGTGCCTCGCACTTTTCGGAGCGCGCGGGCACCCGCCACTTCAGCGTGATGAAGACGCTGCAGGACGCGCTGACCGGGCGCGGCCACGAGGTCGAGCGGCGGCCGTTCCGGATCGAAGAGTCGACCGACGACTTCGATCGGGTGATCGTCGGCGTCATGGCGCCGCACTCGCTCGGCGCGGTCGGGATGTACGGGTCGCTGTCCGCGATCTCGCGGGCGTGGGGCCAGGACAAGCTCACGCTGCTGGTCGACGACGCGGACGTCAAGAAGATCTTCAACGGATGCGCTACGCTTCTCGCTGAAGACGCCAAGCGGTTTGCGAAAAGCTTCTACGCAAATCGGCAATTCTATGCTATCGCAATCGAGCGAAATTGGCGCCTGTGGCTGATCGAGAGCCTCAGGTACCTGGGCGAGCAGCCGTGGCCGCGCGTCCTGGTGCCGACCTTCGCGTGGCACGTAGGTGACGATGTCTCAAAGGACCTGAAGAACGGCGCGACCGAGGTCATCGGCCTCGACCTGACGCGCGCGGCGTCGGAGTACGGACAGGAGACGCCCGCCGTCGACGTCCCGGTGGTCCCGCTGGGCGACCTGCGCGGCATCTGGGTGTCGGACCCCTTCGACGAGTCCAGCGTCAAGTGGGCGAAGCAGCAGCAGCTCGGCAGGCCGCTGCGCGAGATCGCGAAGGGTCCCGACAAGGTTCGGCTGCGCGAGTACTCGACGGCGTCGGCGGCCCTGGTTCACTCGCTGGGCAAGGGGTTCTGGCACCCCCGCTACGCGTACGCGGCGATCGCCGGGTGCCCGGTAGCGACGGACTGGCGGCTGACGCGGCCGCTCGGCGAGGCGTGGGCGCAGCTGCCCGCGGGCGTCGAGGCGCGCGACCGCGACGACCTGGCCAAGGAACAGCGGGAGGCGCTCTTCGACGCGTCCCCGACCACCGACGACGTGATCGAGAGGGTGCTGGGATGACCGACCTGTTCAGTACGTGGCTGGCGCGCACGACCGAGACGCAGCGCGACGTCTACAAGCACGTCTTCGGCGAGTTCACCACGCCCGAGAAGGTGGAGTGGATCAAGGAGAACGTCCTCGCGGCGGAGGACGAGCTGCACGAGCTGCTCGGCGGCGTCGCGTGGAAGTCCTGGTGCTCCGACTACGGCCAGCGGATCGACCGCGACGAGGTCCTCGCCGAGGCCGTCGACGTCCTGATGTTCGTAGGCAACCTGCTCGTCTCGCTCGGCGTCAGCGACGCGGAGCTGAACAAGCGCTACGAGATCAAGCTGGCCAAGAACCGGAAGCGCCAGGACGACGGGTACTCTTCTCTGACCGACAAGTGTCCCGGATGCCGCCGCGCTCTCGACGACGACGCCACCAAGTGCTCGTTCAG
>Ga0193743_1001993_pt1 | contig 14715 bp, 16 predicted proteins | sample L2c2metaG_FD_143038 | JGI IMG/M metagenome (GOLD analysis project Ga0193743, IMG submission 143038) | Soil microbial communities from a riparian zone of the East river system, Colorado, United States - L2c2 | ecosystem: Environmental > Terrestrial > Soil > Riparian zone | place: USA: East River...
CCTACCTAGCGGTATACAGACGTGACGGACTTCATCCGCCCGTGAGGCACGACACGTGATGCGAGAGGATTGCGGGCATGCCGATCGCTATCGTCACGGGTGCGTCCAGCGGGATCGGGGCGGCTACCGCCCGCCGGCTGGCGGCCGAAGGGTTCACCGTCGTCCTCGCCGCCCGCCGCGCCGACCGGCTCGCGGAGCTTGTGACACAGATCACCTACGCCGGTGGGGCCGCGGTCGCGGTGCCCTGCGACGTCACCTCCGACGAGTCGGTCGCGGAGCTCGCCGTTGCCGTCGCCGACCTGGCCGAGTCGGCCGGCCGCGCGGGCTCGGGGCCCGACGAGCGGGTCACCCTGCTGGTCAACAACGCCGGCGGTGCGCTCGGCCTCGACCCGGTCGAGCACGGCTCGGTCGACGACTGGCGCTGGATGCATGAGGTCAACGTGCTCGGCACGCTGCGGGTGACCAAGGCGCTGCTGCCGCTGCTGGAGGCGTCGGAGGCCGGCACGATCGTGATGCTCAGCTCGACCGCCGGCTTCATCGTGTACGAGGGCGGTGGCGGCTACAGCGCCGCCAAGCACGCGATGACCGCGATGACCGGCACCCTGCGGCTCGAGCTCGCCGGCCGCCCGGTGCGGGTGATCGAGGTCGACCCCGGGATGGTGCGCACCGACGAGTTCGCGACAAAGCGGTTCCGCGGTGACTCCGGGCGGGCCGAGGCGGTCTACGCCGGCGTCGAGATGCCGTTGACCGCCGACGACATCGCCGACTGCGTGGCCTGGTGCGCGACCCGCCCGCAACACGTCAACATCGACCGGCTGGTGGTCCGCCCGCTGGCGCAGGCCGCGCAGCACAAGGTGGCGCGCGGTCCGATCGGGAGGCAGAACTGACCCGGGACCGCCCGGACGGGATGGTGACCCGCGGCACGACCAATCCCAACCGGCTGCGCCGGATCGACACCTGGATCGCGGCGTACGCGGCCGCGGCGCTGCTGGATGCCGACGACCCGCTGGTGATCGACCTCGGCTACGGCGCCACCCCGGTGACCGCGGTCGAGTTGCGGGCCCGGCTGGCCCGGGTGCGGCCCGACGTCCGGGTGGTCGGCCTGGAGATCGACCCCGAGCGGGTGGCCGCCGCCGCGCCAGCCGCAGACCCGCCCGGGCTGACTTTCGCCCGCGGCGGTTTCGAGCTCGCCGGGCTGCGACCGGTCGTGGTGCGCGCGCTCAACGTGCTGCGCCAATACGACGAGGCGCAGGTGGCGCGGGCCTGGGCGACGATGACTGGCGGGCTGGCGCCGGGCGGGCTGCTGGTCGAGGGCACCTGCGACGAACTGGGCCGCCTGGCCGCCTGGGTCTGTCTCGACCACGCCGGCCCCCGCTCGCTCACCCTGGCCGCCCGGCTGTCCACCCTCGACACCCCGGCGACGCTGGCGGAGCGGCTGCCCAAGGCGCTGATCCACCACAATGTGCCGGGGGAGCGGGTGTACGACCTGCTGCGCGCCCTCGACGACGGATGGCGGGACGCGGCGCCGTACGCGACGTTCGGTGCCCGGCAGCGCTGGCGGCGCGCGGTGGCCGCGGTCAAGGCCGGCGGCTGGCCGGTGCTCGACGGCCCGGCCCGCTGGCGGCTCGGCGAGCTGACGATCGCGTGGTCGGCGGTCGCTCCGTCAATGCGTGCAAAATTCTCTTAAGCGGACAGCGCCACCTAAATCGCCACAGCCTCGTTGGGACGTTCGACAACAACCCATCAAACAGACGGGGAGGACAGGCTGTGCGTAACCGGCTGTCCCTCATTCTTGCCGCCCTCGCACTCCTGGTGCCGGTCTTCGCGCTGACCAGCGTCGCGGCACAGGCCGCGCCAGCCGCATACGTGGGCGCGGCCCCGAAGGATTGTCCGCCGGGCTCGACGCAGCAGGACTACTACTGCGAGCCGACCGAGACCCCCGTGGCGACGCCCACCGAGGAGCCGGTGACGCCGAACCCGACGCTCACGCCGACGCTGCCGCAGACCGGTGCGAAGGCCGGGAAGCTGGCCGGGATCGGCAGCGGCGTGCTGCTGGTCGGCGTGGTCATCGCGCTCTGGGCCGCGGCATCGCGCCGGCGGCACCGTTTCGAGGCCTGAGGTCCAGCAACGAGCACAACACCCCCAGCCCGGTGTGTTCCCGGGGGTCCAGTGGGGGTTACCGAAGAGGGCCCGCGCGCGAAAGCGCCGCGGGCCCTCTTCCATTCGCACTCAGAGCGTGCAGTTGACCAGCACCGGCTCGGGGTGCAGGGTCACGCCGAACCGCTCGTGCACGCCGTCGCGGATCTCCCGGGCCAGGTCGAGCAGGGCCGCGGTGCTGCCGTGGCCGCGGTTGGTGAGCGCCAGCGAGTGCTTGCCGGAGATCGCCACCCCGCCCCGGCCGCCGTAGCCCTTCGTGAAGCCCGACTTGTCGATCAGCCAGGCGGCGCTGACCTTGACCAGCCCGCCCGGGCCGGGCCACGACGGCGGGTCGGCGATGCCGGCGGCACGGGTGCGCAGGTAGTCGAAGGCGGCCGCGTCGAGCACCGGGTTGGTGAAGAACGAGCCGACCGACCAGGTGTCGTGGTCGACCGGGTCGAGCACCATGCCCTTGCCGGCGCGCAGCGCCCGCACGGCGGCCCGCGCCGCGGCCAGCGGCACCCGGTCGCCCTGCGCCACCGCGAGCGCCTTGGCCAACTCGGCGTAGCGGACCGGGGTCGACTCGCTCGAGCGGGCCAGCCGGAAGTCGACGGAGAGCACCACCCAGCGGTCGCTGTGCTTGAAGACGCTGGTGCGGTAGGCGAACCGGCACTCCGGCGGCGTCATCCGGCGGACCGTGTCGTCGAGCCGGTCGTAGACCTCGACGCCGACGATCGTCTCGGCGACCTCCTGGCCGTAGGCGCCGACGTTCTGGATCGGCGTCGCGCCGGCCGAGCCGGGGATGCCGGACAGGCACTCGACGCCAGACCAACCGGCGTCGACGGCGGTGGCGACGAAGTCGTCCCACGGCTCGCCGGCGGCCACCCGGACGACGACCTCGGTGCCGGTCGACTCGACCACCTCGGCGCCGCGGGAGCGGATCAGGATCACCGGCCCGGCGACGCCGGCGTCGCCGATCACCACGTTGCTGCCACCGGCCAGGATCATCCCGGGTACGCCGTCGCGCGCGGCCGCTCGTACCATTTGCACGATTTGCCCGGCGTCCTCGGCCGTGTGCATCTGACTCGCGGGACCACCCAGGCGCAGCGTGGTGTAGTCGGCCAACGCTCGCGGAGCGAGCGGGCCGGCTGCGGTGGGAGGTTCGGCGCTAACGTCTGGCACGCTGTTCACCCTAGGCTGAGAGGCTCCGGCATCTGTGGCGACGGTCCGGCTGGGCACCTAAGGAGCACCCGATGACCAGACTGCACGGCACCAAGGACTTCTGGCTCGGAGGGCTGCGCACGGAGGCGGCCGCGTTCGCCGCGGCGGTGGCGCAGTCGCCGGCCGACGCCCCGGTGCCGTCCTGCCCCGGGTGGACCGTCACCGATCTCATCCACCATGTCGGCGGCTGCTACGAATACGTCACCTGGCTCGTCGAGCGCGGTGGCACCGAGCGGCCCGACCCGACCAAGGCGCCCGGCAACCCGCCGGCCGACGAGGCGGCGCTGGCCTGGTGGCAGATGCGCTACGACACGTTGCTCTCCACTCTGGACGCCACCGATCCGGAGACTCCGATGTGGAACTGGGCGCCGCAGACCAAGCGGGCCGGGTTCTGGCACCGGCGGATGGCGCACGAGACCGCCGTGCACCGGTGGGACGCCCAGATGGCCACCGGTGCGAGCGAGCCGATCGAGGCGAAGCTGGCCGCCGACGGGATCTCCGAGGTGCTCGACACCTGGCTGCCGGCGGGCAAGCGGCAAACCGGCGATCGCCCGCACGGCGTCGTGCAGTTGCTGGCCGCCGACGCCGACCAGGAATGGCTGGTGCGGCTGCGCGGCGAGGGCGTCGCACTGCTCGACACCGACACCCTCCTCGACGGCGAGGACCCGCCCGCCCGGGTGCACGCCGAGGGCACCGCCAGCGATCTGCTGCTGGCGCTCTACGGCCGGGTGGGTTTCGATGTGCTGGTGGTCAGCGGCGACCCGACGCTGCTGACGGCGTTACGCACGGGGTGATCTCTTGACCAGAGCTAAGAACGGCACGCGGGAGCGACCGACGCTGGAGGCGGTGGCGCAGCGCGCCGGCGTGTCCCGGGCCACCGTCTCGCGGGTGGTCAACGGCTCGACCACGGTCGCCGAGCCGATCCAGGAGGCCGTCCGGCGGGCCGTGCGCGAGCTGGGCTACGTGCCCAACCTGGCGGCCCGCAGCCTGGTCACCCAGCGCACCGACTCGGCGGCGCTGATCCTGCCGGAGACGCCGACCAGAGTGTTCTCCGACGACCCGTTCTTCCACGGCGTCATCCGCGGCGTCTCGATGGAGCTCGACGGCGCCGACAAGCAACTCGTGCTGTTGATCGCCGGGTCGACCGCTGGTCACGACCGGGTCGAGCGCTACACGATGAGCCGGCACGTCGACGGCGTCATGTTCGCCTCGATGCACGGCGCCGACCCGCTGCCCGCCGCGCTGATCCGGATGGGCATCCCGGTAGTCTGCAGCGGCCGCCCGCTGGGCCGCACCACGGTCGAGGTGCCCTACGTCGACGTCGACCAGATCGGCGGCGTGGTCTCCGCGGTGCAACACCTGCTCGACTCGGGGCGCAAGCGGATCGCGACGATCTCCGGCCCGCAGGACATGGTCGCCGGTATCGACCGGCTGACCGGCTACCGGCAGGCGCTGCGCGACTCCGACCGCCGCTCGATCGTGGCGATCGGCGACTTCACCCGCGAGTCCGGCACGGTCGCGATGCGCCAGCTCCTCGACGACGACCCCAAGCTCGACGCGGTGTTCGCGGCCTCCGACCTGATGGCCCACGGCGCGCTGCGGGCGCTGCGCGAGGCCGGGCGGCGGGTGCCCGACGACGTCGCGGTGATCGGCTTCGACGACATCGAGATGGCGCGCTACACCGAGCCGCCGCTGACCACCGTGCGCCAGCCGATCCAGCAGATCGGCCGCGAGATGGCCCGCCTGCTGATGCGCCTGGTCGCTGGCGAAGACATCGAGCCGGTGACGATGCTGCCCACCGAGTTGATCATTCGCGAGTCCGCCTAGCTGTTCGCGCCTTCCAGCACCGGGGCGTGCACGGCGCGGCGGGCGGCCTCGCGGGCGCCGGCCGGGCCGGTCAGCAGGTGGCCGACCGCGGCGACCAGGCCGATCGAGCCGACCACGAGCCAGTGCCAGCTGCCCAGGTGGTCGAGGCTGAGGCCGCCCAGCGCCGGAGTGAGGAACGCCGCCGCCGGGAAGGTCAGGTTGAACACCGACTGGTAGCGGCCGCGCAGTTCTTCGGGGGAGAGTTCGGCGTTGACCTCGGCGTTGGGCGGCGCGGCCAGCATCGAGCCGACCGTCCAGATCACCGCGGCGAGCAGGTAGACGGCCAGGTGGTCGGCGAAGGCCAGCGCGCCGAAGCCGATGCCGATCAGGCCGAGCGCGGTCGCCAGCACGGTGTGCTTGCGGTGGCCGTCGATCAGCGGGGGCACGAAGAGCTGGCCGACCACGATCAACGCGGCGCTGATCGCGACCACCGTCCCGTACGCGGCCGGGCTCAGCCCGTCGGCCCGCATCGCCAGCGGCATGATCGTCGAGGTTTGCGTGGAGAGCGCGGCCAGCAGGAAGGTCAGCCCGACGAAAACCAGGTAGGTCCGGTCGGTGAGGGCGGTGACCAGGCCGCCCCGGTTGGCCATGGGGCGGACGCCGCGGCGGAAGGTCTCCGGCACCTTCCAGGCGATCACGATCGCGGTGACCAGTGTGGCGCCGGCGTCGGCCAGGAACAGCGCGAGATAGCTGACCTGCGCGAGCAGGCCGGCGAGCAGCCCGGCCGCGGCCATCCCCAGGTTGAACGACCAGAACTGCAGGTTGAACGCGCGCGACCGGCGGGCGGCCGGCACCACGTCGACGATCGCGGCGACGAACGCCGGCATCGGCATCGAGTGCACCAGGCCGAGCGCGACGGTGAGCACCGCGATCAGCGGCAGGTGACCGGCGAACGCGAGGGCGGCCATCAGGGCGGCGGCCGCGGTGTGCGACCAGAGCAGAGTGGCCCGCCGTCCCCAGTGGTCGGCGAGCACGCCGCCGAGCAGCGTGCCGGCGATGCCGCCGAGCCCGTAGCCGCCGACGACCAGGCCGGCCAGGCTGACCGACGCGCCGCGCTCGTCGGTCAGGTAGACCGACATGATCAGCATGGCGAACGCGCCCACCCGGTTGATCAGCATGCCGGACCACAGGTACCAGTAGGTGCCGGGCAGGCCGCCCGCGGTGTTCCGCAACCAGCCCCGCAAGTCCGGCCTCCTTCAGTTAAGAAGCTTTACGGAGGGACGCTACGAAGCGGCGGAGGTTGGCGCCAGCGTGTCGCTCGTCACGGCGGCCCGCGCTGCCCGGCTGGCCCGTGCGACCTCGGCCGCGCGCCGCTCCCGGCTCGGCCCGGCCGCCAGCGTGATCGCCGCCGCCACGAGGCCGATCAGCGCGCAGCCCACCCAGAGCGCGGTGTTGCCGAGCTGGTCGCGGACGAAGCCACCGGCCACCGGCGCGGTGAACCCGGCGATCGACCAGGACAGCGCGAACACCCCCTGGTAGCGGCCGCGGACGGAGGCCGGCGCCAGGTCGGCGATGGTCGCCGCGTTCGACGGTGAATAGACCATCTCGCCGAGCGTCCAGACCAGCACCGTCATCGCGTAGAGCCAGGCGCTGCCGGCGAGCGCGGTCAGCCCGAAGCCGACGCCCTGCACGATCGCGCCGACCGCGAGCACCCGGGTCCGGCTGTGCCCGGCGATCAGCTTGGGAATGAACAGCTGGCCGAGCACGATCAGCACGCCGTTGAACCCGATCACCCAGCCGAAGGTCGACGAGGACAGGCCGTCGTCGGTCATCGCGATCGGCAGCATCGAGATGTGCTGCAGGAAGACCATCGCGGCCAGCAGGTTGACGAAGGTGAAGACCAGGAACACCCGGTCGCGGAGCACCACGCGAAGGCCGCCGCCGGCCTGCACGCTGAGGTGCACCCCGCTCGGGCGGGTCTCCCGGATCTTGATCAGCACGATCGCCGCCGTGATCAGCGTCGCCGCCGCGTCGAGCACGAAGAGCAGCAGGTAGTCGAGGTGGGCGGCGAAGCCGCCGACGATCGCGGCGGAGGCGAAGCCCAGGTTGATCGCCCAGTAGTTGAGCGAGAACGCGCGGACCCGGTCGCGGTCGGGCACCACGTCGACCATCATCGCGGCGAACGCGGGACGGGCCGCCTCGGCGAAGGTGCCGAGCGCGAACGCGACGGCGGCGATCATCGCGAACGGCCGGGAGAAGCCGAGCAGCAGCATCATGCTCGCGCCGCCGACGTGTGCGACCAGCAGCGTCGGTCGCCGGCCCCAGCGGTCGGCGAGGACGCCGCCGACCATCGTGCCGATGCCGCCGCCGGCGCTCCACAGGCCGACCACGAGGCCGGCCTGGATGTCGCTGAAGCCGCGTTCCTTGGTCAGGTAGACGGTGAGGAAGATGAGTACGAAGCCGCCGAGCCGGTTGACCAGGGTGCCGCACCACAGGTACCAGAACGTTTTGGGCAGTCCACCCGCAGTCTCGCGCAACCAGCCACGTACCAAAACAAAGCCCCCCGGGTAATGACCGCCCATCGCACGACGGCCTTACGCAACCTAAGTTGTGCGGACCCTGGAAGTCACCTGCATTTCGACATGGCGGACGTCACGCCGGGTGGTTGCGGGCCGGTCAACCGGCTGCGCGAGGATGGCTTCATGACTGTGGGGACGTTGGTGCTGCTCCGGCACGGCGAGAGCGAGTGGAACGCGAAGAACCTGTTCACCGGGTGGGTCGACGTCGACCTGACCGACAAGGGCGAGACCGAGGCCCGCCGCGGCGGTGCGCTGCTGCGCGAGCACGACCTGCTGCCGGACGTGCTGCACACCAGCGTGCTGCGCCGCGCGATCCGCACCAGCGAGCTAGCGCTGGGCGAGGCCGGCCGGTCGTGGATCCCGGTGCGCCGGTCGTGGCGGCTCAACGAGCGCCACTACGGCGCGCTGCAGGGCAAGAACAAGAAGCAGACGCTCGAGGAGTACGGCGAGGAGCAGTTCATGCTCTGGCGCCGGTCCTACGACGTGCCGCCGCCGCCGATCGACCCGAACGACGAGTGGGCGCAGACCGGCGATCCGCGTTATGCGACCTTGCCGCCCGAGCTGATGCCGCGCACCGAGTGCCTCAAGGACGTGCTCGTGCGCACGCTGCCCTACTGGTATGACGCGATCGTGCCGGACCTGCTGGCCGGCGGGACCGTGCTGGTCGCCGCGCACGGCAACTCGCTGCGGGCCGTGGTCAAGCACCTCGACGGAATCTCCGACGAGGCGATCGCGAAGCTCAACATCCCGACCGGGATCCCGCTGCGCTACGACCTCGACGCCAACCTGCGCCCGGTCACGGCCGGTGGTGCCTACCTGGACCCGGAGGCCGCCGCCGCGGCGGCAGCCGCCGTGGCCAACCAGGGGCGTTAGTTCGAGACACCCGGCTGTTCGCCGGTCACCAGGTAGATCACGTGGTGGCCGGCGTTCACCGCGTGGTCGGCGAAGCGCTCGTAGAAGCGGCCGAGCAGGGCGCCGTCGATCGCGGTCTCGGCGCCGTAGGGCCAGTCGGGGCTGAGCATGACCTTGAACAGCTCGACGTGCAGGGCGTCCATCGCGTCGTCGTCGCTCTCGAGCTCCGCGGCGCTGACCGCGTCGAGCTTCGAGAGCACGGTGCCGATCTTCGCGGCCATCTTGTCGGCGACGTCGGCCTTGGCGGTGAAGACCGGCCGCAGCTCGGCCGGCACGGCCGGCGACGGGTGGCGGCGCAGGGCGGTCTTGGCGACGTGGTCGGCGAGGTCGCCCATCCGCTCCAGGTCGGCCGCCACCTGCAGCGCGGTGATCAGCACCCGCAGGTCGCTGGCCACCGGGGCCTGACGCGCCATGAGATCGGTCACCCGGTCTTCGACCTGGTGGTAGAGGGCGTCGACGTCAGCGTCCCGGGAGATCACATCCTCGGCGGCGGCCCGGTCGGCGTGCAGCAACGCGGTCGTCGCCTGACTCATCGCGGTGCGCACCGCCTCCGCCATGTCGACCAACAGTTGGCTGACGATCTGCAGGTCAGCGCGGAACTCTTCGCGCAAGGCCATCTCGGTGCTCCTGGAAAACGGTGTGTCGGTGATGAAACGGGGATGACCGGAGAGTAATGTCCGGCCGGACGTTGAGCTATGTCCGGTTCACCGTAGGTGTATGTCACAGAACACCAGTAAACGGTGCTAGGCCGGCCGGTGAACATTGCGCGATCTGCGCCCGGTTTGCCCGGCCCGATCAGGCTGTTCGTCAACAATGACCCTACGATCGCCTCGTGGAATGGGCGATCGTTGCTGCCGTGTGCGCCGTCAGCCTGCTGGCGGGTCTCACCGCCGGATCGCTGATCCCGCGCTTCAGGCGTCGGGGATCAGCGGCGCTGGCCGCTGCCCGCGCTACCGGCGACGGAAGGCAGGCGATCGCCATCGACCGGCACGATCCGCAACCGGGGTTGGGTCGCAAGAGCCTCGATTCGCTGCGGGTCGGCGTGGTGGTGCTCGGCGGCGACGACAGCGTCGTCCTGGTCAACCCATCCGCGCGGGCGATGGGGCTGCTCCGCTCGGCGGGCACCCCGGGCAGCCTGGTCGCGCACCCGCTCATCCGTACCCTCGCCGGCCAGGTCCGCCGCTCCGGCGTCCGCCGCGAGGTCGAGCTCGACCTGCCGCGCGGCGACGGCAGCGCTTCCGACCCGCTCGGCGTACACCTGCGCGCGGTGGGTCTTGGTGGCAACTTCGTGGCGATCGAGGCCGCCGACGTGACCGAGGCGCATCGGGTCAGCCGGGTCCGCCGGGACTTCGTCGCCAACGTCAGCCACGAGCTCAAGACCCCGATCGGCGCGCTGCAACTGCTCGCCGAGGCGCTGCTCGACGCCACCGACCCGACCAATGTCGGCCCGCTGCCCGGCGCCGGCCCCGAGGAAGACGTCGCCGCCGCCCGCCGGTTCGCCTTGCGGATCCAGCACGAGTCGACCCGGCTCGGCCGGCTGGTCAACGAGCTGCTCGACCTGGCCCGGCTGCAGGGCGCCGACCCGCTGCCCGAAGCCGAGCCGGTGTTGGTCGACTGGGTGGTCGCCGAGGTGATCGATCGCACCCGCACCACCGCGTCGGCCCGCGGCATCGAGGTCGTGGTCGAGGGCAAGCGCGGGCTGACCGTCTACGGCAGCGACAGCCAGGTCGCCACCGCGCTGGCCAACCTGGTCGAGAACGCGATCGCATACTCGAAGGAACAGACCCGGATCACCATCACGACCGCGCTCGACGACGACGCGGTCGTGCTCTCGGTGGCTGACCAGGGCATCGGCATCGCCGCCGACGAGGTCGACCGGATCTTCGAGCGGTTCTACCGCGCCGACCGGGCCCGGTCCCGGGCCACCGGCGGCACCGGCCTCGGTCTCGCGATCGTCAAACACATCGCCACCAACCATGGCGGACGCATCGACGTAGTCAGCACACTCGGGGAGGGGTCGACGTTCACGCTCCGGCTCCCGGCGAGCCCGCCGGACGCCGCCCTCCCGCTACCCCCGTCAATTGAGATCGTGACTGGATCGGTCGAGTCGAGCCGATCCGAGCGGTAAGGAAGGAAAGTCCGTGGCCCGCGTGCTCGTGGTCGAGGACGAAGAGTCGTTCTCCGATGCCCTCTCATACATGCTCCGCAAGGAGGGTTTCGAGGTCTCGGTCGCACCGACCGGCACCTTGGCGCTGACCGAGTTCGACCGGACCGGCGCCGACATCGTCCTGCTCGACCTGATGCTGCCCGAGATGTCGGGCACCGAGGTCTGCCGCCAGCTCCGCCAACGCTCGAAGGTGCCGATCATCATGGTCACCGCGCGCGACAGCGAGATCGACAAGGTGGTCGGCCTGGAGATCGGCGCCGACGACTATGTGACCAAGCCCTACTCGCCGCGCGAGCTGGTCGCCCGGATCCGGGCGGTGCTGCGCCGGCACGGCACGGAGACCACCGAGCCGGACACCCCGACCCTGGCCGCCGGCCCGGTCCGGATGGACGTCGAACGCCACGTGGTGACCGTCGACGGCGCGGCGGTGCAGTTGCCGCTCAAGGAGTTCGAGCTGCTCGAGCTGCTGTTGCGCAACGCGGGCCGGGTGCTGACCCGGGGCCAGCTGATCGACCGGGTCTGGGGCGCCGACTACGTCGGTGACACGAAGACCCTCGACGTGCACGTCAAGCGGCTGCGCTCGAAGGTCGAGCCGGAACCGTCAACCCCGCGCTTCATCGTCACCGTCCGCGGCCTCGGCTACAAGTTCGAGCCGTAGAGACATCCATAGTCACCAGGGCACAATGCCGTGGTGGCTATCACCATCGATCTCCCGCCGGAGCTGCACAACGCGTTCCGTGCCATCGCCGCGGAACGCGGGACGAGCGTGGCCGAGCTGCTCGTCGTCGCGGTCGACGAGCTGGTCCGCCGCCACGACCGGATCGACGAGCTGAGTAGGCGCATCGTCCGGGAAGACGAAGAGCTGCTGGGGCGGCTCGCATGACCGACCGGCTGACGCCCGATGAGCTGCTGCTCATCGCGTCCAACATCCTCGGGTCCGAGCCGTTGGTGCGCGATCACGGGCTGATCTCGTCGGCCTCGGCGCGACCGCAGACCAATGTCTTCGGGGTCGAGGCCTACACCGACATTTGGACCAAGGCCGCCGCCTTGATGCATTCGCTGGTCAGTAACCACCCGCTCATCGACGGCAACAAGCGCCTCGGTTGGGTGGCTATGCGGGTCTATCTGGAGATCAACGGTGTGCCGCCGCTGCGTGCGAACGTCGACGACGCGGAGCGGTTTGTCTTCGACATCGCCAAAGGAACGTTGCGCGACGTCGACGAGATCGCGGTGCGGCTGCGCGCGCTGGTTTAGGACTTCTTCGGTGGGGTGGCGGGCTCGCGGCCGCCCTGGAGTTCGCGGGCCATCGGCAGGCGGCGCTTGGGGTCGGCCGGGTGGGGGGCGACCACGCCGCGGCGGGCGCGGGCGGCGCACAGCTCGGCCAGCTTGGCGTAGGCCGACTTGCCGATCAGGGCGACCAGCTCCGGCTCGTAGGACTGCCACATCGGCTCGCGGCCGACGTGGGCCTCCGGTGACGACGTGCACCACCAGTGCAGGTCGTGGCCGCCGGAACCCCAGCCGCGCCGGTCGAACTCGGTCAGCGTGGTGATCAAGATCTTGGTGTCGTCGGGGCGCTTGTGCCAGTCCTGGTCCCGGCGGACCGGGAGCTGCCAGCACACGTCGGGCTTGTATTCCAGCGGGTGCACGCCGTCGCGCAGGGCCTGGGCGTGCAGCGCGCAGCCGCCGCCGGCCGGGAAGTCGGCGTCATTGAGGAACACGCACGGGCCCTCTTTGTCCTGGGTGGCCGTGCGCCGGGCCGGCGTCTTGCCGTCGACCGTGTCCATCTCGGTGTAGTTCTTGAACCCGCGACGGTAGTGCTGCCAGGTCTCCGGCGTCAGCTTCTTGGCCGCGGCACGCACCCGGGCCTCGTCGTCGGAGTCGGTGAAGAACGCGCCGTGTGAGCAGCAACCGTCTTCGGCCCGGCCCTCGATGATGCCGTGGCAGCCCTTGCCGAAGATGCACGTCCAGCGGGAGAGCAACCAGGTGAGGTCGGCACGGATGAGGTGCTTGGGGTCCTCCGGGTCGAAGAACTCGACCCATTCCCGCGGAAAGTCGAGGTCTACCTCGCGGCTGCGCGGGTCGTCGGCCGAGTCGACGAGAACGCGAAGTTGGTTGCGTGCTGGCACCCGACAAGACTACGCCCGAGTGGGCCGCGAGCCTTCGTGCCGCACGGTAACCCGCGCCCCATAAGGTGCGCACATGAGGTTGGGCGTGCTTGACGTCGGTTCCAACACCGTGCATCTGCTGCTGGTGGACGCGCATCATGGCGCGCACCCGTGGCCGGCGCACTCGGAGAAGGCCGTGTTGCGCCTGGCCGAGCAGATCGGCCCGGACGGCGCGCTCACCGACGCGGGCGCGGACGCGCTGGTCAAGGCCGCGCACGACGCGCAGGCCAGCGCCAAGAAGCTGAAGGCCGACGACCTGCTCGCCTTCGCGACCTCCGCGGTGCGAGACGCGACCAACGCCCGCGACGTGCTGGCCCGGGTGCGCAAGGAGACGGGGGTACGCCTGCAGGTGCTCTCCGGAGCCGACGAGGCGCGGGCCACCTTCCTCGCCGTACGCCGTTGGTTCGGTTGGTCGGCGGGTCGGCTCCTGGTGCTCGACATCGGGGGCGGCTCGCTGGAGATCGCGGCCGGCATCGACGAGACCCCCGACCTGGCGATGTCGCTGCCGCTGGGTGCCGGGCGGCTCAGCCGCGAGCTGCTCGGCGTCGACCGGGACACCTCGGCGCCGCCGTCGCCGAAGGCCGTCGACGAGCTGCAGACCTACGTCGACAAGCAGCTCGACGGTGCCGTCGCCAAGCTCGCCGACGCCAAGTGGGACCGCGCGGTCGCCACCTCGAAGACGTTTCGGACGCTGGCCCGGCTGGCCGGCGCGGCGCCGTCCCGGCAGGGGCTGTGGGAGCCGCGCGCGTTGCCGGTGCACGGCCTGCGCCAGGTGCTCGGCTTCATCCGGCTGATCCCGCCGCGCCAGGTCTACGAGCTGGAGGGGGTCAGCGCCAGCCGGTCACACCAGTTGCTGGCCGGTGCCGTGGTCGCCGAGACGGTGCTCCGGCGGCTGCACATCGAGGCCGTCGACATCTGCCCGTGGGCGCTGCGCGAGGGCGTGATCCTACGGCGCCTTGATCAGCTTGAATCGGCATAAACGAGGGATTTGCGGTGTCTCGTCCGAGTGAGTAGAGCCACCTAGGGCTACCCTGACAGTCGTGACCTCGCGCACCCCCGTACTCCTGTCAAGCTCTTCGGTCTTCCCCGAGCCGACCGCGGCGGCCTTCGAGATGGCCGCGGCGCTGGGCTACGACGGCGTCGAAGTCATGGTCTGGACCGACGCGGTGAGCCAGGATGCCGGCGCCCTCCGGGGGCTGGCCGCCCACTACGGCGTGCCGGTGCTCTCCGTGCACGCGCCGTGCCTGTTGGTCACCCAGCGGGTGTGGAGCTCCGATCCCTGGGAGCGGTTGCGCCGCGCGGCCGAGCTCGCCGAGGCGGTGGAGGCCCCGACCGTGGTCGTGCACCCGCCGTTCACCTGGCAGCGCGACTATGCCCGGTCGTTCCAGCCGGGGCTGGAGCGGATCGCGCACAAGCACAGCGACCTGACCTTCGCGATCGAGAACATGTTCCCCGTCCGGATGGCCGGCCGCGAGTTCGTCCCCTACCAGCCCGGTTGGAATCCGACCGAGGCCGGTTTCGGCGCATACACCCTCGATCTGTCGCACTGCGCGGCGTCGCGCACCGACGCGCTCGCCATGGCCGACTCGATGGGCGACGGGCTCAAGCACGTGCACCTGGGCGACGGCAGCGGCGAGGGGCGCGACGAGCACCTGGTGCCCGGGCGCGGCAACCAGCCCTGCGGCGAGCTGCTCGAGTCGCTGGCCGGGCGGGGTTTCCGCGGCTCGAT
>Ga0193743_1001994_pt1 | contig 14710 bp, 12 predicted proteins | sample L2c2metaG_FD_143038 | JGI IMG/M metagenome (GOLD analysis project Ga0193743, IMG submission 143038) | Soil microbial communities from a riparian zone of the East river system, Colorado, United States - L2c2 | ecosystem: Environmental > Terrestrial > Soil > Riparian zone | place: USA: East River...
CTCTGGTTGTGCTGAGGTAGATAGCACATGGTGCTGGTTGGTAATGACAATGATAAGAATGCAGGTTTTGTTGGTGGTATCGGAGTAGGGGAAGTATTCCGACGGAGCTCCGATATAAGTCCAACAAAGGTGGGCCGGTGGTAATGGTGGCACTGAACAATGGTGAGGTGGCCATCATCAGAGACTCCATCGGAGCCGTCCTTTGATTGTTCTTCGGAAAGAACATGACCGAGCATGGACCATGACAATATCCCTAAACAAACTCAGAATGCAAGGCTGGCAATTTTAGATTTCCTCAATCTGATTGATGATGGACATTTTGAGCCCCCTGCAGTTACTAGTTATGATTCAGATGGTACACTTCAGGAGGCTCAAGATTAAAAGAAGTTTTTAACTTAAGTCCTTTAGCAAATTGAATATTTTAAATAGAAAAATTTGTATAAAAATAATTTCAATTTATACTATCAGACAACCTGCAGGAAAAAGATATATATTAAAATACTTGATGACCTACAAACTCCCTTTCTAGCAAAATGAAAATTATAACTGAAGAGGTGTTCTATATGTTGCTAAGTATTTAAAATGCTAGACTCACAGTAAAAAAGATTAATATTTAAAATCCAGGAAATTTGTATATGGAGAACAACATATAACATATGTAATAAGATATTGGAAAAATATACATTTTAAATTTAGGAAACCCCTATAGGCAGGATAACATATAAAATATGTTACAAGCTCTAGGGGAAAAAAATATTTGAAATATAAACTGTCCTAAATCAATTGCTGTTACAATTTTTATTCCTTCACACACTCTTTTTCTTTGAACTATACTTTGAATCTTATCTTATAGGAACAATGATCTCTTGATCTCTTGATCATATCTTTTGATCTTATCTTTTGATCATATCTCTTGATCATATCTCCTGATCTTATCTCCTGATCATATCTTATCTGACAGATGATCTTATCTAACAGATGATCTTATGTTTCCTTACATTTCTTCGACATGTTGCTAGACGCATACTTTGGATATTACTTACATGCTTTAGACATGTGTTACACATGGCTTACACCTGCCATTCATTTCCGATGCTGTGCATCTCATGCTTGCAGCATGTTTTACTTATGACTTACGCATGTTCACCTTGCTGCTTACATGCTTACTTTAGTATGTATACCTAGCATAGATGATTGTACTCTTTAGACAATCTTTATTAGCAATAATATTGAAGTTAGCCATCTGCTTTATCCTCTACACTCTCAAACCTTTAAACAATACTTGACCTTTACTGGTTAAGCACTCTCTAGGCTCAGCCTTTAAGGACCCAGATGCAGAACCGACTGTTACAATCACGACTGTAAAGTCTGAATTGTTTGAAGTTGTAACAATTGCCCACTCATTGCCTGATCATTGCCTGATCGTCGCCCACTGACAAAGCAACTAAAAAAGGCTGTGTTTCAGTGGGCGATGATCAGGCAATGAGTGGGCAATTGATTTAGGACAGTTTTATATTTAAAATATACCCCTCAGATGCCAACATTGAATTGGCAAGTCAAAGTGCAGCTGAAGAAGCAAACAGTTCAATGACACTTTTGGGGGTTAACCCCAACTCTCTCCATAACCTTCAAGCTTCCAACACCTGGCTACCAAATGTCAAATCATGGCTCAAAGACCCTACAACCTCTGACTTCAAGGATTCCAATTGTGGATCAGACAGTGACTTCTCTGATGATGAGGAATCTGAAGCTCAGTAATTGCAGTGTTTGTTAGATGAAGAAGAATCAAATTCAATCATGCATGTTTGACAGGTTGATGAATGTTGCCTAAACCTGACATCTGCTGCTCTCACATTGGCTGCAGATGAGGCTGCCATTGTGTTCATTTATATATTTTTAACAGCATTTACAAGAATAACAACCACAATTTACAGGCAGCAATTCACAGTAATAGATGACAACAAACTGGAAGAAGTTGTCTTGGACGAATATACACACATTCAAGATGCTTCACAGCTACACGACATCTCAATTCCTGCAGTCCAGCTTGCAGACAACCCTAGTCAACCTCTGGGCCACAATGCAATGCAGCATGGTGACCTTGACTTTGAAAAGCTCATCACTATGAAGCACCAACATCAGACCAAGCAAGCAGCCACTGGCGTACATACAAGGAAATTCAAGGCAGACTCATCTCAGCTGGAGACAACAATGTTGAGACATTTTGAGTTTATCTCATTATCTATTTTATCTACGTACCATCAATCACTTTCCATTTATAGTATATTAGATAATACCAGTAGCTAATACTGACAAGTTCAGCTTAAGACAAGATTAACTCTCATACTCAAGGCTAACTTGATTCCTAGCTGTGACTCAGTGAGATTATTTCAACAAACAATGCATGGCAAAATTATACACAAACTTCATGAAATGTTGAAAGAAGCTCAGGATGACATTGAAATTGCAGACAGAGGTCGGCATTGGACTGACAACCATGTTCCTGCACCCGGGGGTTGAGAAGGAATCATTGGTGGTGTTGTGGTGCCAGGTATTTCAGAAGGAAAGGCTGCAAATGCTGCACTGGCAGTGACAGCAGTGGCAAAGAGGGTGAGTACTTTTGTTGTGATGTATCATGCAATATTCTAACATATCTTTTCATTCATCAGGCAGCTGCATGTCGAAAGTGCATTTTAACAACCACCGGTGTGCCAAACTTTACTGAACTTAATGAAGCCCGAATTAGTGTATTATGGCCACTTTAGGTTGATGATTATGGCATTATAGTAATCCCAACTGCCAGCATCATGATTAGTGTCATAGTTGGACAAGGTAAGTCTCCAACTTAAATGTTCTCTGAATATCTTGATACTTAACAAAGCTCCAACATTCTCACGGTCATTGCACTCTACTCCAAAACAGGTGACAAACACAGCAAGCATACACTGCTGGCACTGGGTGGTGTTTCCCCCAGAAAAACCCATTTCTAGACATGTTTTGTGATTTCTAAAGGGTTTTTCCCACAGAAACACAAAGGAACACAAAGGGTGTTTCTGAAAGGAAAATTTGAGAAACACATTATGTGTTTCTTTCATGTTTCCCATAGATAGATTTTTTGTTTTTCTCAAGATTTATCTATGGGAAACATGCTTTCTTTGTTTCAAACAAAGAAAGAAACACTTATCATGTTTCAAAAAGATAAATTTTGAGAAAAACAAAAAATTTATCTATGGGAAACCTGAAAGAAACACATAATGTGTTTCTCAGATTTTCCCTTCAGAAACACCCTTTGTGTTTCTGTGGGAAAAAAACCCTTTGGAAATCACAACACATGTCTAGAAATGGGTTTTTCCAGGGGAAACAGTACCTGGCAACCAGCAGTGACAGATGACATGACAGCTGACATGCTTACCAAAGCATTACCTTCAGTCAAAGCCAAACATTTCACAAGCGCACTTGGACTTTGCACGGTTTGAGGGGGAGTGTTGAATAACAAACTGTATGTCATACAAATTATGCACCATCATTTTTATCACTCCTATCATTTTATTTCTCCTATATTTTTTACCTTGTGACCGAGTCCTATGACATTAAGTGGAGACCATTACTCTCCATATAGTTCTTTATCTCTTCGTGTAGTTTACCCCTCAGTCTATTATTCTGAGACTGAGGTTAGCCTTTGATATTCTCTCACTTATATTGATTATTAACAACTTGTAGTTATATCTTGTTCTATACCTGCTTACATTTACTTTCTACCATATACCAAATGTTTGAGGTGGAGTACTCTCAACAAAGGTTTGATGTTCAAAGTCCATACAGTTTCAGGCCAGGAAATCATTAAATATCATATATTTCCACTGCGCAAATATTAAACAGGCTCTTTATGGAAAAAAATTAGTTTGCACATCTTGATTGCAAAATAACCCACCCCAGCAGTGATCCCAGTGGAACAGATAAATGGATAGGAGAAAGAGTTTGCAAAACTATTTACATTAGTTTTCATGGTGTTCAAACAAGAATACAATGATGCCAGAGATGTGCAGGGGGGAATTCTTCAAGGTGGATAAACTTCAATTATTGTTGAGAAGTGTGAAGGAAAAAAAATTATGATAGGAAGTCACCCAAATGGTGACTGTAATAAGCCCAGAGTGATCATTAAAAATGCAATGGAAAAATAAATGAGGGGATAGTATTGAATGGAGACTGGTCTTGAACAAGAACTTGTTGGTAAAGGATACAGGCACGAAAAAGGAAAGAAAAAAAACCGGACAAGGTGTGATGTTAAAAACAAAACCAAAAGTAACTGTTATCGTGAGTGCTGCTGGACGACCATAGTCCGTTCTTCTATTACATGCAAGTCGTAACTTTATAATGTGCCTCCTTGAGATGGCGATTGAGAAAAACTTAACCGAGAAATGTAGATTGCATGCATGCATGAGACAGAGAGAGAGGAAGAGAGGAAAAATAGAAGTAAGAAATCTCAGGCAAATGGGTAAAGGAAGGGCGTGGGATAGAAACAAAATTGAACAGGTAAAATAGAAGAAGATGAAGAACAAAATGGTTCTACTGGGTAGCGATTTTCACCATCTGCAGTGATACTAACATAAGCTTGGTACTATGATCGAGTGATGAAACACGAACTTCGCGGGCCCAGCGCATCGTCTTCTTCGTCTCATCGGGCATACGATGTCTAGAACGTAATTCAGAGGCAATCCAGTTCTGAAGAAGCAGCTGTTTAAGCTGCCCTGCAGGGAAAGAATCTGCCAAGTCTCCAATGAGACCATACGATAATCTCATCAATGCATCTGAACGTTCATCGTCGGCCAAGCAACGACGCACAAGGTCCAAGATACTTTGTGAATGTGGCAAGATCAGACCAACTAAGAGGTAACATATTAGATTGAATCATCTTCCAACGGATAATAAATTTACTTTTTTCGGTCTTCTTCAGACCCGTGACAATTCCAGTGTAAGCCTCAAGAATGCCTTCACGTAATTGCCCGACATAATCCACTAGGTCATAATCCAGCTGAGGAGCGATGTGTCAAGCCATAAATGGGGCACAAGAAAAGATGGTACATACAGGGTTTGGCTCAACCGCACCGGCTTGTCGAAGTACACCCATTGTAGTCTCAAGATAAGGTTCGAAAGAGGGGCCGATAGCAAGAGCGATATCACCAAAGCACGACAAGATGGAAATCTTAACATTCCGATTCAACACGTCACTTTGCAGATTTTCGAGTAGAACGGTCATAAAAGGGCTCGCATATTGGGCACTTTGTTCACCAAGAGCACGTGAGATATCGCCGATGATGCCGACAGCCACTGTGCAAAGCTGGGTATCTTCGTGTGCTTTGAGGGCAGGGTAGAGGTAGTGCAGGAAGGCTTGGATGTAAGGTGTGAAGTTGGATTCGAGTGCTGTGAGTTGAAGATTGCTTAGGAAAATATAGAGACAGAAAAGAGAGAAGAATGTATTACCAGAAGCAAGTGAGCCTACAACTAGGAAGGCATCCTCGAGGACTGTTGAAGTCTTGCCAGCTGATTGGATGAGTTGAAGAATGAGGGTCATGATTCGATCAGCCAGAGGTTGAATTCCATCGCTCAGCTTGCGGATAACACACTGCGAATATCATAAGCAACAGTATCTGCACTGAGGTGAGGATACCCACGATGACAACACCACACAGGTTGCCCTGCAGCTCATTCCAGTTGTTTCGATCATCCTGTCCAAGGATTTGGTTCTGTGGGAGACGGTGTTAGGATAAAAGGACAGTCGAAAGTTTATTGCAGCCCACCTGGATACTCAACAAGTGCTCCATTCGCTGGAGAATGGTCACTGCTGTGCTCTGAACGACCGTGATGGCGTCGGGCGTAGCATGTGTAAGGAATGAGGTAATGGCTTCATAGGCAGTGGTTCGATAGTTGTGCTCATTGCCAGCACTAATGAAAATGATCAAAAAAAAAGAAATTTGAATAGGAGCATAGACTTCGTTTACCTCTCAGTCACACGCAATAGTGCCTGAACAACACCTTCGTAATACGGTGATAAAGGGCCAGCCTGAGCAAGTTCAGATTCTTCTTCATAGTAAAGTCCATACTGATCAGCCAGGTTCATTAGAGCCCAACAGCAGTTGGCAATCATACGAGGAGTATCTTGCAGGCCATTGACAAGAGCAGAAACGAGAGGATGGAGATGAACATCAGGCCTGATGGTCGCGATAAGAAGATCGCAAATTCGGCCCAATGTCCAAGCAGTGGTGTCCTTGACGTGGGGATTGGCGTCTGCCATCATGTCGATGAGGAGAGGCAGTGCTTGGTTGACTAGTGGTGTCAGCACAGCGGGATCGGGGCCTTCAAGGATGGACCCAAAGGTCATGATGGCTGCTTCGCGCTGATGCCAATCTTCAGATTTGATGTGGGCTTCGATGAAGGGGATGACAGCAGGAACAATAGCATCTTGAACGGCACCAGCGAGTAGAGCCAGGCAGGTACTCGATGCCATTGCGACATTCCACTCATCTTCCTCTGCTTCTTCCTCTTGCTGAGTGAGCAATTGCAGAAGAACGGGAATAATCTCAGGGAGAGCAATTTTAGCGAAGAACCTCGATTCTGTCTCAGGGACATCGCCATACTCTTGTGCCTACAAAATCACCCGGTCAGGCGGAGGACAAGGATTAGAAGCAAACACTTTACCTCCTGAGCTTCAAGCGCAAGATCCACTTCTTCTTCGCAAACAGTTGACCAGAACTCAATGGCTTGTAGAGCCACACGCTCGTCGGGATGCTTCATTCCTACCACAGTCAGCTGTCAAAAAGAAATGTCAGTCACATGCAACAAATGGGTAGGGAGTACAGATACGTACACCAAAGAGGGCTTGCTCCATATACAAAGCCATTTTATCATAATAGAGACTCATGATCCGGACGAGACATTCGAAGGCGCTGACTTGAACGGCGACTGAAGGGTTTTGCGTCGCCTCACAAACAACCTGCATGATGTAGTTTCGCTCGCCCTGAAGGCTGATGAATTGCTGGATCATGAAAAGATCAAGAAAATCAAGCACACCTCTCTATTGAAGTTTTCCCGCACAAACTCGAGAGAGTTGTACAAAGCGGAGATGGCAGCGTACTGCACATCTGTAGAGGGCTCTTCCTTCCTAGCTCCATGAATGACAGCAGTCAAGATCTCGTTGGACCGTAGGCTTAAAATCTCGGGTTTCTAGGAGGTGGACTCAGCCAGTGGGAAGGATTGATACAAATAAGAAAATGCTTACAATCGCCTCACAGATGAAACCGATTGTTTGTAGCGTGGAGATCTTGAGATTTGTATTGCTTTGATTGTTGACGAAACCAAGGAGGATCTCAATTAAATCCGGCCACTGTCCTTGAGGCAGCTCTACAGCAGCAATTGCGGAGACGACAGTGGAGGCAAAAGCACCAGCCTTTTGGTTGTTGGACCCAAGAGTGATGAGAGCATCCTGCTTAATCTTCGACTTGGTCTCATTGTTGAGTGAAAGCCATCTATTGATATTGTCAGTTTGTCGTAAGCTCTCCTATGATCGCCATCAAGTGAATAAGGAGTGCTCGAAAAGAAAAGAAAATGATAACGTACACGAGCCGTCAAGGCGTTTTTAAGTGCGAGACTGGCGGCATTACGCACATGGAGAGGTGTATTCTCGTCGCTTAGAACCGACGAGAGCATCAGCATGTACTCGGGCTACATTGGAAACGACGGATCAACAAAAGAGATTGAAATGGAGAGACAGAAGACCAATTATGGCGTACATAGCTGTCATGAGAAGCAGTCTCGAGCTTTTGAGTGGCATCTTGACGCGTATTGGCATCTACAAAGATAGAGAGGGTGAATTTGAGTCGCTCGCGTCTTCAGACGCGATAAAGAGGAAGAGGCGCACCTGCCGATAGGGTATTGGCGAGAAGTTCCCTTGCGTTCATGACCTGAAGACTCGTAAGGAATTAAAGGTAGACAGATATGTGGGTTGTCTATAGGTTGAGAAAAGAATATCCCGATGGATGGTTGGACTTTGAAAAAAAAGGGTTTTGTAAAAGAGGCAAGTGATGGGGTCAAAGCAATTTACACTCGTTTGGCCAAACAAAAGGTAACCTACATACCGACTACAACAACAAATCATTTATCCTTATGGCAGATCGGGTTAGTATTTTACTTACTTTCTGAGGTCTCTTCATATCAACTCAAAGTTTAGGGACGTGGTTCAGCTAGAGGCGGTCGAGGAGGGCCCTTGAAACGTCCAACCGGACCTCAGCCGACAACCGCACCCCAAGCAGAGAAACCTCGGCGAGAGGCAATCCTTGACTTATCCAAATACGTCGATGAAAGAATTAGAGTAAAATTTACCGGTGGGCGCGAAGGTATCGTCTTGTTGCCCGTTTTCCCCCTTTTTTGGTGATAGATGGATTGTCTTACCCCACATTCTAACAGTCACGGGTATCCTGAAAGGCTACGATCAACTTTTGAACCTTGTACTAGATGACGTTACGGAGGAATTGCAATGTGAGCTTTGTTCTCGCCTCAGCAATTTGATCGTCTCCGTTGACCCTGCTGCCAGTCCCAGAGCCACACATACGGTCCCTAGGCCTGGCTGTCCTTCGAGGTCCTACAATTACAGTTCTCAATCCTGTTGATGGATTAGAGGAAATCACGAACCCATTCTTGCCTCCAGAACAATGAAAACAAGAGATGACGAAGACGGAAGCGCCCTTAATACTTTGTATTTCGTTTCTTACGACTCATGGCGAATATCAAAAAAGAAAAGTAATTGTTGATCCACAAACTTATTGTTCCACACTGCTGCCTCGTGCTCAACAACATCAAGGGTTGATTGCAGGATGTATTTGAAGGTTCACCTGTGGAATGTTCACATGATAATGTAACGACGCAAAGCGTATGTATATGGTTGGATCAATCAACGTGAGTCAGAACTGAAATTGTATTCAAGTTGGGAGTTCAAGTTTGCACACTTTGTGTCACTCTCCAAGTTGTTTTTCTAGTGAATCAACGACAAGGCCGATGCTACGTCGCCGTTTTGCAACTGCTGCTCTCCTATCTCCATGATGGCTGATGTTGTTTTTATCATAAACTTCAGATCGATTGCTCTTGAGCGCTTGAGCGCTTGAGTTATGTATCAAGGTAAGTATTGAGTTTCCACAACGTAATTACATTCACCCAATATCCCACGACGGTTGACCGCCTCCACGCCTATCTCCTCAGGAGATATCTTATACCCAAAGATAAGCTTGAAAATATGTGTTTCTTTGTACTGGCATGAAGGAGATAATACATTGTTTTTGCCTTCTAGAAGGATAAGTAGTTGACCTGTAAACTTCCGTATGTTGGATGTGACGAAACAGTGTGACAGAATACGTCAGACTCATATGTATGCCTGACTTTGTGGATCCACTCTTTTTCTCCACATATTATGTTGACCGTGAAAATCCCTGTCACAGCTCCATATCTGGTGGTACGTTCTTAAAATTACAATGGCTAACATTAATTACTGGGCACACCGATCTCAAAACAACAAGCAGGAATTACCATCCACTATAACTCAAGAGGAAGCTACCGAAATCTTGGAAGCTGATTCTTCCCCAGATGCAAGCATCAGACGTAAATTGTTCCTCTACGAAGCAATGGTAGACAAATATGAGCATCCTTTTTTCATGTTACGTCTTGCAAATATGCTCTTTTTCTTGAAATCCCCCACAATGGCAATGCAACACTGCATCAAGGTACGTTTCTCAAACCCGCTCATAAACAAGAAAAAAAAACCCTCTTATTGATGTAATTGTTGATTAAAAAAAGGCTCAACAACTTGCAAGAAGCCTCGGCATTATTGATCCACAGTTGGATGAATTCATCAAGACAGAGGCACCCACTATAACCGACACCGTGGAGGAATTACGATTAAAGGCAGAGGAGGGTGGGATCTCCCATCTGAACAACTATGTATATATATATTAACCATGACTTGCTAATTTATCTCTAGAGAGTTATTATCAGATCTGGAAACCCACGAGAGAGCACAAATTCCCATTCAATTTACCAGTACCTCCCGATGGCTACGTCGAGCTACGCAACGATTGGGCTAAATTGCTATCAAGTAGTGATGTTCCCTTTGACCAATACCTGCTGAAACTGTCTATCGAGACCAATCGTCTGGAGACTACCTTTCTGCTTACCGATAAGGTAAGCAGCATCCTTAAATGCGGATAATCTGAAAACTGATGGTTATAACAGTCTACACAAGATATAATTCGTAAAGGGGTAGACGCTGGCGTCATTAGTTGTCTTCCCCATAGCGCCCTACAAGACCCTGACATCATTAGGAGCATCTTGAAAGATACACTCGCTGTACGTTCCTTTATTATTCTTGAAACCTTATCAATTAAATACGGTAACATACTGGCAGGCGTACCATCAGCTAGGAGAGATCACAGACGATACAAAGAAACTAACGAGAGAGAATATCTGTCGTATTCATAATTATCTTATGCGGAATTCTCGAGTCATGCCCGATTCGGATTTATACATGACACCGGGATCCACTCGATCTTTGACTAGGAAGACTGTTATAGTTTTAGGGGTGACAAAAATTCAATGTTGTCCTTACCCAGCTGTGGACGACGAACTGGATTATATGTGCAAAATGGCCGTGGTGAGTACTATACCATTAACGTTCGAGCCTTCATCATTAGTAACAACATGCAAAACAAAAAAAAAAATTTAAAAAAAAAATTCAGCAATACATCAACAACTGGTCTAACCGCAACCCATTCGGAGTCGCAAGCTGGCTACATCTTGCCATCGCTCGCTGTCTCCCTTTCGAGGTCTGATTCTTGTGCATTATTTTCCTCGTTTTCCTCCTTCTCAATCGGTGCTGTTCTATTCTTCAGGATGGCAACGGTCAGCTAGCAAGGCTGTTAGCCTCCATTCCGTTGATAAGGGAGAAGTATCCGCCTGTTTACATTGCAATGTATCAAAAAGCGGAATACTATCATGCAATCAGAGCGGTATGGTAATCCTATCAGGGTATTTGTAAAAGATTGTGCTGATTCAAAGATGTGGTTCTATAGGCGTCTGAAGGAGATCATAAAATATTTGCAAAATGCTTAGTGGATGGAATGCGCGAGGCTATTAATTCCCTACCCACCTCGGTATGAGATAAATATCTCGGCCCTGAAGCCTCACGCTTCTAGTTCAGATACCGTATATATATTCTACATATGGACTTACAAATAACTATCTGTACGCTTCTATATTCATACATTCAGCCTAGCGGATGTAGTAACTATAAACGCATCACGTATTTCAAATTTTCCTCCCCTTCACTTGTTCCCATATATACATACTACTGTGCCCATAAAACCAAATTCATTTGTATTTTGACTGCAGCAGGAATGTAGTTTGCAATGCTACATGTCACATGTCACATGATATCCGACAACGATGAAGCAAGGGAGGAGGATGCATAGGGTTGGATCAGGAGGGAGAAAGTTCACGGATGGGTTGGATGATATAGTGTGTAAGGAAGATGTAGATGGACGATTATCGCAATCCTGAACCCGTTTGTCAATCAAGCTTTTGTTCCCCTTCCTTTCTTCGACAACCCAAACAGGCAAACAAAAAAAAGCGCTTAGGACAATTCGAGGGGAGGCAAAATAGGACACAGTCGTAGGGAACAAGGTCGTGACGCCGAGTCCCCGTTTTATTTCACAACGACGAGTATTAAGGTTGAATTGGCGGCGAGGTATAATAACTAACTCTCTTTCCCTTCTGTAGACTGGAGAGCAACGGCGAATCCGGTCGAAGATACATGAGGCAAGTGGTTTGACGTAGTGTCAATGTTCAAAGCAGACAGCGAAGTCCGATATGAAAGCCTATCATCCTTCCGCTTCAAGGGAAGAGGTACAGCCGTAGGCGGCGGCGAGGGCGAGTGAGGTGAAGGCGAACGTGAGATGGAGGCGGAGTATCCCGCAGAAGACGGGGTTGGTGAACTGCTATTGGAGTTGGTACCAGATGGCTGCGAAGATGCAGAACCGGTATCTGATGGATTATTTAGACTTTGATCGGGTAAGGTAGTATTGGTAGGAGGGGCTCTATCTGGAGTGGAGGACGGTTTTGGTGATGGAGAATAGTCTTTGGATGATATCAAAGGCGAGGCATTTCTTGACTGCTGTGGTGGGGGCTTGGATAGAGACGGAGTTATTGCATGCGTCGGGGGCGATTGCGAACGGAAGGTGGAATAAGTAGCAGGTGTTGGTGTATCTGGTCCTCCTGATGATTGGCCCGGTGTGCTGAGGCCTGCAGTAGCACGCGGGTTCAATGATGATAACGATGGTGGAAGATTTGCTGCTGGGAAGATATCAAGAGGCGCTTGAATGTCTGGAAACCCTGGTGAAGATTGATATTGCGAAAGTAAAGAAGAATGCGTTCCGGGAGATGGGTATAAAACTTTGGGACGAGGAGATCGTGTAGTAGTTTGATAAAATACATTTGATGGATCGGAAAATCGAGGATCCATGGGTGATTCTGGAGAAGGAGGAAGTGGTGTGCTTGTAGCCAATGACGTGTTGGACGTCCATGGAGGACCTTGGAGAGAACGAGGACGGCCTGACATTGAACGTCTGCCAAAATCAAAGTGTGACGTTGTCGGAGTCGGCTCATGGGGTGGTCTGAATGCAGTGGGTGGAGGTGGTTCAACTCGTTCAGTTCTAGAGAATCGGCCACGGGTGGTAGAGGATGACCTGGTTGATGACCCAGATGGCAAAGTATTGTACGTAGACTGAGGCCTCACGGCATCCCTATTATGCCAAGTGGGACGACGGATGGGCCCTGAAGGAGTCACTGGAGAACCTTCAGTGTAAGATCTAACGGACTTGGTGTCATCCTCGGCCACATCCGACCCATCATCAGTGAAGTTTTCACTGTTGCTTTCCGAAGAATTGTAAGCAGTATCCTTTTCCCTCGCTTCGCTCGATGAAGTTGCCAACTGTAATCCAATACCAAGCTGGCTCTCGAACAGCGTATGGTCAGCTGATGGCGCCTCTGGTGGTGGTGGACTAGTCCATTTCCCACGCTTGGGCGCCATGTGCTCTGGAGGGGGCCGAAGGGTCGCAGGTTGGAAAGCCTGGGGAGGGCGCGGTTCGAAGAACTGAGCAGGTGGAGAAAATCGCTCCTCTACTTTTGGCCGCATGGTTTGATTTCCCACAGTATAAGGGGTTTGAGGAGGTAATGTGACCGATCTAGAGACATATGGTGGTGCAACGATAAGCTCTTCATCCTTGCGTTCTTCGCAAAGTTCGGCCAAGGCAACGATGGCTCTATCAGGACGAGATGCAAGAATTCGCGAGGCACGCATGAATTCACCACGTATCTGGTAGAAATATTGGTGAGTTGGAAAAGTAACTTGAGCTACTTTGGTGCCTACAGTGTAGAGACCATCTTTGGTCACGCAGCGAGAAACGTTGTAATCAATCTCAAATGGATCCTGTCATGCACGGCAATAAGAATACGAAACTCAGGGAAATAAAGGATACGTACCTCGATGCAGAACCTGTTTCTTTCTCGAGCATCGTTATATCGCGCAGATAACTATCATAGTTTTCAGCATGGAGTATCAAGCTAGAGGGTGTAGTATACATACGTCATTTTGCCAGCCTTTCGAGTCCTTTTTGAGCAATCCTGCCCGTATTGATGCAACACCAGTGTTGTACAAGAAATCGCGAGAGTAATATCGGAAAAAATCTATTAATCTATTCCATACTGGGTCAGTATCGATTCGAAATGATGAATGAGCCCTTACAATTCAGCTACACTTTCATTGTTCTCAGAATTCCATCGTTGGCGCAGTAGATCGATATCATCAAAAAACCTATGTATATGCTGTGTGAGTAGTTCTGTATTGAATGACCGACCAAGACAAAATACCATATGTTGTGACCGCTGATATGTGTATCCTCCTGCCAAACTGTGAGTTATAGTTCGTTTGACCATGTCTGAACACGCACCTCTGATATGGGTCGTAATGGCGGCATTTGTTGTAGATTGGGTAAAACCGGAGGGTTTTTGACATGAACAAGGAAATAAATTACAAGAAGAACATAGCCATAAGATGAGAGGGTCCCTTTGTAGGGCGAGTTGATTTTCCTTCAAAAGCTAGAAGCTCAGCCAACAATTCGAGAGCAAGCAGATTAAAATGTTCACACCCACCTCCTCTTACTCCACACTTTGACTTGTTGACACAAGTCAGATGATCATCAGTAACCGTTCTACAAGTATCTGAGCGGTAACAGGGGGCAACTCACGGAAGAGGACCATTGTACGGACACGGGTAGGGTCAACCATGGCATAGCACATGAGGAGGCGAGTATTCTCTAGCGCCAACCTATTTTCAAAGCCGATATCACAAGCGATTCCTAACGGAAGGCCTGGAGATGGATCGAGAGACAATTTTACAATCGGTATACGAGCATGAGGCAAGGGTTTGACATGAAACTTTGTCTCTGGGGAGCAATCAGAATGAGCGCCTAATTAAGAAAATAGACAGGGGCATGAGGGGTAGGTATTACTGACCCCGTTCAAGTAGGTCGCCCAACATGGTTACTAGATCCGTTGCTGCGAGACGTTCTTCAGAGTCAATGAGGCAACAGAGATCCATATCTACGACACATAG
>Ga0193743_1001996_pt1 | contig 14709 bp, 12 predicted proteins | sample L2c2metaG_FD_143038 | JGI IMG/M metagenome (GOLD analysis project Ga0193743, IMG submission 143038) | Soil microbial communities from a riparian zone of the East river system, Colorado, United States - L2c2 | ecosystem: Environmental > Terrestrial > Soil > Riparian zone | place: USA: East River...
CCTGTTCCGCCGCGTCGCCATGGGCCGGTGTTGGGGGATGCGCGGTGTTTATCGCGTCTACCTGCCGCATGGTGTCAGCCGTTTACGCTCCGGGCATCGTCATACGGTTGGCATCATCTTCCATGATCTGGCCATATGATCACTCCAGGCGGCTTTCGTATGTCGGTGGCGATGACAAAATGCGGCGCCCTGGGCTGGGTCACGGACCGAACAGGCTATCGGTATGATCCTATCGATCCTGAGAGTGGCCGGAAGTGGCCGTCGATGCTAGAGTCTTTTGCGGCTGGCGACGACCTCGGCGGAAGAAGCTGGCTTTCTTGAGTTCCTTCCCGCTGCGTGCCTGATCAATGGCTATGAACCAGGCGCACGACTTTCGCTGCATCAGGATAAGAACGAACGGGACTTCGGCCAGCCGATCGTCTCGGTTTCGCTGGGTCTTCCAGCAGTTTTCTTGTTCGGCGGAGACGAGCGCAGTGAGAAGACTGCACGCATTCACGTTGAGCACGGTGACGTGATCGTGTGGGGCGGCCGTCTGGCAAGGCTTCGCTATCGCGGCGTTATGCCGCTCAAGGAAGGCTTTCACGTGTCGGTTGGCGGGTATCGTTTAAATCTTACATTCTGCAAAGCTGGCTGACGTGGAGCGATATTGGGAAGTGACCTTTCTACGTTTAATGTGCAGCGTTCTGCAAAGGAGAGAAATTCAGATCAGGCGCAGAGGGCTTTTTGTTTCAACAGCCGATCGACCAGATTGAGATATTCGGATTTCTTTACGTCCCAGTTATTGTGCTCTATGAAGTTAATCCCACTCGCGCGGAAGGCCGTGCGCTTGGCGGAGTCATTCATCAATTCAAGGATCTTGGCTGCCAGATCCTGGGCGTTGTCGGACTCAAAAAACTGGACCAGATCGTCGTTGAAATAGTGCTGATCAATTCGGGTGTTCGAGGCTACTACGGGCACGCCCATGGCCATGAATTCCATGATCTTAGTGCTGAACGCCTCGTTGCCGAAGGAATCTTTGCGCTTAGGCACAATTCCGAGATCTACTGTTATCAGGGTCTCTGACACCTGTTCGATAGGAATCAGCCCGAGGATCGCTACGCGATCCTGCATCTGGAGCTGGTTGACCATGGCCTTGAGTTTCTCGCGGTCGGGTCCATCTCCGATGATCAGGAACTTGAGATTGGCTGCCTTGTCGCGGAGCAGCACCATTGCGTTGATCGCGATGTCCACACCCTGGTGCCAGTTAAGCGTGCCCGGATAGCATAAGACGAAATCATCGTTGATCGCCGCTTTACGAGGATGGGAGGCGAAGATCGACAGGTCTGGGTAATTGATTATCGCGGTGCACTTGGCTGGTTGCACGGAGCGCTGTATCAGCTTCGTGTACCAAAGATGATTTGCGATGATGACGTGGCTGGAATACGCGATCGACAACTTCTCCATCAAGAGCAGCAGGCGGAAAACAAGCGAACGCTCGCTAACCTTGAATTTGCTGGCATAGAACTCCGGGACTATATCGTGAATGTCGAGAATCACGTCTGCCCCCATCAGGCGCGGGATAAGTGTGGCAAACACCTGGAAGTCAGGCACAGAGTGCACGTGGATGATGTCATAGCGCTTTCTCAGGTGCTGCGCAGTGAGTAAGTATGCCGATCGCAGAAAGAAGAGCAGCAGCTTTATCAAGTAGCTGAATGGACCTGATTCGTCTCGCACGCGCTTCTGAATGCGATAGACGCGTACGCCGGCAATGACCTCAAAGGCAGACTGACCCTCTCGCCTCAGAACGATCGCGTCGACCTCGTCACCGCGCTTGACCAGTGTCTCGGCGTAACGTCGTACCCGGTTGTCGCTCTCGTAGAATGTGTAGGCAACCATGCAAGCTTTCATAGTGTTGTGCTTCTCTCCGCAGGTATTTGATCGCGAGGGGTAACTTTTGATATAAACAGAGAGTCAGCAGCTAGAGACCAGTTACTGGGGTAGTAACCAATTCGGGTGATTGCGCACCTCTTTAGAAAGATGCCACTTTAGGTTAGTGAGGCATCCAGCTTTCGCAAAGACTGTGTTGTCTTGTTTCATTCGTAAAGCACTATGTATCTTTGGTTTGTATGAAGATTTGGGAATGAGAATCGGAGCCTGAGCAACCTCCCTAAGAAAAACATCTCGCCGTATGCAGATTTCCCCTCCGAATCGGGTGGCATGCAGCATACGAAACCTATAGTACCTAGTACCGCTCTTTCTTTTTGTTCTGCCTCTGGACCATGCAGCTTAACGTTTGATCAGAGGTGTTGTTCTTGTCGCAAGTCTACGTTCTCCCATCTATCCGCCGTATCCTTTCCGCGCCCAGCGGATCCGTCAGCGTCTTTCCCCAATTGAATGCGCGCAATGCTGGACTCTTGTGTTCCCGAGTCTCAATACCCATTTCTTGGCAATCCGACGACCCCACACTGTTTTCTGTTCCCTTTTCTCCGATAGTCGCCGACACGACTAATGGAGACGAAGAGTGCTCGGGCGAGGATCTGCAATACAATTTCCCTGGAGGTGAAAAGTGAAGTTGTCCCGTTGCTTGCTGTATCTCATCGTGTTCTTTTTTTCAGCTGTGTTTTATTGCTCGGCCGATACTTACGTAGCTCAAAACGCGGCAGGAGCCAGTTCAGGTGCAGATTGCGCCGACGCTCATCCGGCATCGTGGTTTAACAGTTCTGCTAACTGGGGAACCGAAAGCGGCAAGATCAGCCCAGGGACTACAGTTCATCTCTGCGGTACGATAAGCACCAATTTGACCGTGAGTGGAAGCGGTTCGTCTGGCAGTCCGGTTACCGTCCTATTTGAGTCGGGAGCAAATCTGACTCAGTCTGGCTGCGGAGGTCCGTTTATTTCGATGAGCAACCTCAACTACGTTACGGTTGATGGCGGCACAAATGGGACCATTCAGAACAGCGGGTGCGCAACGACCGGCACACACGGCAGTAGTAAGGGCATCGTTGCTCAGAGTTGCACAAACTGTGAGATTAGAAACTTAACTATCATGAACATCTACATACACAGTGGGAGTAATACCGAAATAGATCAGACCCAATCGAATTGTATAGTTTATTCAGGCGATAATTTCTCTATCCATGACAATACACTGCATGATGCCGGCTGGTGCCTCTACCTTCAAGGCAGCGGCGTAAATAACCGGATTTATAACAATAATCTATACAATATCGACCACGGTATCATCTTCACCCCCTCGTGTTGCGGTGCCACTGCAGGACCCATCTATATCTACAACAATCACATCCACGACTACGCCAACTGGGATAACTCTTCCAATGGATACCATCACGATGGGATTCATTGCTATACCGTACCTAGCCCCTATCCACAAAGTTCAGGGACTCCAGTACAAGGTGCCCACATGGCCGGATTTTGGCTTTACAACAATTTATTCGATGGCAATGTGGGAGGGAATGCCACCGGGCACGTATTTCTGGAGCCCGGGGTGCAGACTGACGGAACTGCCACGCCATGCATGGATTCAACTTCGCAGCTTCATATCTTTGGCAATGTTCTCATTGGCAACACCGCGAACGGCAATATAGATCTGGGCAGAGATTCCGCTCACCCTTTGACGACGCCCATCGATTTCTTTGACAACACTGTATTTGGCTCGAGCGCAGCGAACGGGCGCGAAGTCGTTTTCGAGAATGTCAAGTCTGCAAACACCAAGAACAACATTGTAGGAGGCGCAAACAAGCTTTGGGATGGCGTGCCATACGCAAATCTGGACTATAACGGATATATCAACTGCCCTCCAGGGACGAGTTTCAACTGCTGGCCAGTTTCAAGTGGTTCCAACAATTTTAGTACCTGGCTAAGCCAGTGCGCGTGCGATGCTAACGCGGTAAACTCACAGGCAAATACAGGTGGCGTTGACCAGTCCACCGGAACCCTCGCAGCTGGCTCAGTAATGATCGGAGTAGGAACTAATTTGACAAATGCCGTATCCGGGTGGCCATCTGAGCAGCAGACAGCGTTAACAACCGACAGAAATGGCGCCGCCCGCGGGGATGGAAACTGGGATATTGGTGCTCTGAGTTTTGGATCGACAGAACCCACGCCGCCACCCCCAACCAACTTGTCAGGTGTTCCTCAATAACAATTTTCAATAGCAGGCTAGTGCGAGAGTGAAAACTCTTCTCCCACTAGCCTGTTACCTTTTCTCTATCTGCTGTCACAGTTCAACTAAACCAGCGGCCTGATTTACCTAGTAGCGCCCGCATTCGTTGACGCTGTTCCTGACGAAGATGCTGGACAAAGTCGTCAGGCACGAGCCGTGGTGCTCGGCGGAGATAGGAACTGGAATAGCCATAAAAGCGGATAGACGCCCCAACAACGCGAGGAGATTCGTGAACTCTACGGGCGCACTTCAGAAGTTCGAAGAGGAACAGGCTGCCCATCGAGTAGTCCATCTTCCCCTGACGCAGTCGTCCACGGAGCACTCCCTCTGCTCCTGCTGTGGGACGAAAGTGATACACAGGAAGGTCAGGAAAAGCTTCCACTTTCCACCCCATCTGGCGGGCGCGAACTTCAGCGACCCAGTCAGGTCCTCCATGAGCCATGGGCACGTATGGACCAACCGCGCCAAAGCATGAGCGCCGAAATAGCTGGACGGCATGCGCAACAGAAGAGACGTTGTTAGCCGGACGACTGCGAAATACAAATCCGTCTTTCTCGAAGATAAATCCTCCGGCCAATCCAAGACTGTCGTCTTCCGCAAACCTCCCAAGTAATGTTTGGTAATAGGTCGGATCGAATGAAACGTCGGCATCCAGGTTTCCTATAAAGTCGAAGGCCAATTCTTTCATCAATGCGGTACCCTCATTGATGGCCAGGACTTGCGCTGTGAAATTTCTCGGGTGCTCCTTGGTGATTCGGTGCAGCTCAATGAACGAGTGTTGCTGCGCGTAGCGAGAGACGATCTCGTCCGTACGGTCCGCTGAGGCATCGCTGACGATCACCCATTTTTTAGGCCAAACCTTCTGAGCAACCACAGACCTAATCGTTTGCTCAATATATTTTTCCTCATTGTAAGCTGCCGTGACGAGTACGTAGGTGCCTGTAGTCACTGATTGATGAGTTGAGTTCATAAATTACCCTAAGATTTAGCCCTGGCGAGAATGTGAATTAAGTGAGAGTAGTGTGCAGAATCGAAGCTGACCTGAAAATGAGTCTGCTATGGATCTTTGATCTACCTATGACGATCCGTGAATATCAACGCCAGAACCTTATCCAAGTGGCTGACGAAAAGCAACTGGACGACGCTTATGAACTTAGACCATCGACTTGCGCACCGAGCATCCAGGTCAGAAGAGCCCAGCTTCGCCTAATTTTGGCCGCAGCTTCTGTATTCTTTTTCAAGTCCATCATATAGACGACAGAATAAGCTACCAGACGAAGCACGTGATGTGCAAACACGATTCCATAGTTTACTGAGCGGGCAAGTAGTCCGTGATGCTTGCTCCAGTATTGAAGATTGGCCCGCTGCATTTCGACATAAAAGCGCACCGGCGCGGCACTGGAACTAGCGCCCCCATAATGGATCGCTCGGGCCTCGGGGTAAAACACTAGTCTCCACCCTGCCTTTCGGAAGCGACGGCACCAATCCATATCCTCGCCGAATATGAAAAACCGTTCGTCGAGGAGTCCAATCTGCTCAAGCGCCTCACGCCGAATCATCCAAAACCAGCCATTCAATATCTCAACATCAGCGACCTCATTGTGGTTGAAGTCCGACATCATCTGTCCGCCCAAGAGGTGGGATAGCAAAGGCAATCGATCCGCCCCTATGGCCCTGCCTACTGAATTTCGTAGCGACGGAAACCTCATGCTGGATCGACGAACTGCACCATCTGGGCCCAACATCTGCGGCCCCACAATCCCGACACTTGGATTGGCTTCCATATAGCGAAAGAGGCTGGTCAGACAGCCACTCGGAAGCACCACGTCCGAATTAATCAAACAAATGTACTTTCCTCGGCTTTGTTTAATTCCCAGGTTGCTAGCTTTAGCAAACCCTAGATTTTTGGCATTTCGTATTAGTTTGCAGTTAGCGAACTCCTTTGCAATTAGCTCAGGAGTTCCATCCGTGGAGGCATTGTCAACCACAATAATCTCAAGCGTGAGTTCCTCATACTGATCGAGAGACCGCAAGCATTCATCTACATATTTCTTTGCATTCCAAGTGACTGCAATTCCCGAGAGCAGCGGGATGGACTCGTCTATTTTATTCATGGTAGTTGTTCAATCAGATTGGCACAGCCGGTTCACGTAGTAGCCGGTGAATTCTCCGGGTCGGACGCGGTTGCTGCCCCAGCATCATATAAATCCCATGATATCCAGTCGGCTTCATTCTTTACAGCTGCGGGCTCTTCGTCCAACAGCGGGACCGGATCAATGGCTACGGCCGTTCCTATCAGTGCCAGCTCTGTGTACCAGATGAACTGGCTCTGATCAAAGTATGCGATGCCGAAAAGGGCGACCGCATGCGCAAAGAGCATAGCACCCAGAATCCAGAGCTGCCGTGCCAAAAGCGGGTCCTGAGCTGCATATTTTCGTCTTGTCCCGAGTTGCTGAAATGCAATCACAAATACCGCTACGAACAATGCGAAATTCAGGAGACCACCGCTAGTCCCAGCAGCAACATACGAATTAATGGTGTCCCACATGTCCCAACCCCAGTCGGCTGTCGTTCTGGTACCCACTAGCCACCACTCAGAAAAGCGGCGGATGAACTGGTCCACAAGTTCATACCGATGGAAGCCCGAGGAAGAGCCCGTCAAGTCAATTCTGGCAAGTAGCGCCCACACTGGAGCCTTCATGACGAGGTGGAGAACGAGCAACGTCAACACAATAACCCACCTAAGCGCACGCAAATGACGCCTGCACCTCCACAATGAAATTCCGACGCTACCTGCGGCGAGCGTGAGCAATGCAGTACTCGATCTCGATGTAATGCTCATAACTACAGATGCGATCACGCCGATCAAAGCCATCCACTTTTGCTTCTTGTCGACCCACCACAGGCCGAGAGCTAGTGGTATGAGTGTCGCGCCAATAGCACCCGCCGTCAGTGGATGCACAAATGGACCCTGCGCCCGTATTTTGCCTTCGCGAAGAACGGAAATTGGGGGTACTCCTCCCAGGACATAGAAAACATTTTTGCCCGTTAGTTGTTCGCATGTCATCCCGAGCGCGACGAGGGCAAAGATCCACACTAACACTTTAGCCACACGAGTAAGATCTGTTTCTTTGGTGATGAAGAAACGGGCCAGGAAGTATATTCCGCACGCGTTGTAAAGAAAGCCAAGCCTGTTTACCAAAGCGCCACTATCGCCGGACCACAAAACAAAATAAGTCACCACATTGGAGATACAGTAGAGCACGAACACCATATCGATCTTGTTCCATAGCGCCACTATGATACGTTGATGCTGTAGCGCGGCTGCGAGCAAGCGACACCACCCCAAACAAATGAGCACTCTCGACATGGTAATGTGCAGGCCGGCCAACACCACCTGTTGATCTAGTGGGACGAGGATGGCCGTAATCAGAAGCGGGATGAACGCATATCGTCGAGGCAGGCAGAATAGCAATGCGCTCGTAACGATTACGAGCGCCAGCGTAATGGCTCGGACGTCGGTCTGGCCTCCTCCGCCAAAAAAAAACTGAGTCTCTGTGTTCATTTAGTTCTCTGCGACGCCATCGGTACTGCCCACTAATTCACGCGCTCTCGTCTTCCACGCTTCAATCTGACAGAATTTGATTCTATGCAATTGCAACTACAGGACAGCTTTCTAATCGGGCAATACCCGGCTCGGCGTGCTCTATGAGTGAAGTCAATCTGGCTTCCCGAAGACGGCTTCAACAATTGTTCCTTCTCCCGTCATGGAGATGATGGCAGCAACTAAAGGCAGTAGGGTTAGCCGTAGTCCTTTGCGAAGTACGCGCCACACCAAACCCGGAATGGGAGCAGATGCGAGCGCGGGACGTGATATTCCGATCTTAGTCAGGATGTGACTCAAGAAATATCTTGTGCTGTATTCGATAAATGACACTCGTATTGTAGATAGATTAACCCCTCGAAACCCTAAAGCCATCCCGATATGCCTCAGAGATCTCGGTGAAAAATGGTACAAATGTCGTGGGAGTTCGAGAGGATACCAATAAGAACGAAACAGGTGTGCCTCTGCCGCGTCAATATTTGGCACGTGAATGCAGAAGACTCCACCTGGTTTAAGCCACTTCCACACTTGTGCCATCACCTCTGTAGGGGAATACATATGCTCAAAAACGTGAAAGCATGTGATCACATCGAAGGTCTCTGCAGGAAAGGGGGCTGCGAGAATATCGCCGGTGTATACTGTCGCGCCGGTACGGGATTGTGCCAACATAGCCGACTCCGCAGACATTTCAATTCCGTATAGCGTCCAGGATGGGTTCTGCATAGACTTCAGAAAGGATCCGGCACCGCACCCTAAATCGAGGAGCGTTCCTCCTTCTTTATATTTACGCACCGTTGCCAGAGCCCCCTGCCATTGCTTTTCCGGTCGTTTCTCGGTTGCTTTTCTGATGAACGCATCGTAGTCGGGACCATAATGCTCTCCCAGTTCCTCGGGGGGCGGGGGATCCTCAAGCCAAACGAGTGAACACTCTGGGCAGCGTATCAACTTATATAACTGTGATTGTGCGTAGAAACGATCCGGAGCTTCTAAATACTCCTTCGCTCTTTCGCCACCACACGCTGTGCATCTCCTACAAGGTGGCTTGTCGAGATAGGTTGCTACGGTCGTAAAGGTGAGGTCCTGAGACATTTGAGATATTCTCCCTTGGATGCCAATAATCGGATTTCCCTGTTAGCGCGGCTACCACTTAAACTATGTAGCTGGGCCAGTCAGGCAGGCGGAGCCGACCATCGTGCTCGGCTGGAAACTGCAACGATCTCTGATGATAGAAGGGGGGTCATTAGGCCTAGAGTGCCACGACAGACAGTCACAGCACGCTTAGGCAAAACATCGACGAACCGATCGGCCCGAAACCCCGCGTGCCTTAGCCATTTACGCAATGTTCTACGGGAAGTAAAGTGGACCCCCGATTTCGCGTAGTCTCCAAGGAACTTATACGATTCCGCGCCACGCAGCTTTCGCCACTGCACAGGTAGCCTCGCGAGGTTTGGTACTGCCGTGATGATCGTCGCGTTCTGAACCAACAGCGGAGCCAACGCAGCCAGGAGTTCGCCGGGATCGCGAACCAGATGTAGCACATTGGAGATCAACAGACAATCAAACTTCTCCGCAGACAAGCGTGAAAGAGCCATGCTTAGATCGCCATCTACCGTTTCTACTCCACGCGCTCGAGCACAAGCTGAAATAACTGAGTCCAACGCAACCGCAACGACCTTTTTCCCACTTTGAGTCAGTTTTTCCTCGGTCGCTCCCGAGCCACAACCGACGGAAAGGACAGTATGTGCTGCTTCCGGAATCAGCCGAAGTAAATCGGTACGGATTGGCTCGTAATAATCTTTTCCAAAGACCGAAGACTTGAACTCGGGGTGCGTTCCAAGCAAGGGGCGGGGAATGTTTCGCTCGGTTCCAATCTTTAGAAGTGCCCCGATCTGGTATCCAAACTGCGCTGCCTCGACGCCAAGCCTACCTACATATTTATTTGGAAGATGATGAATCAAAAACTCAGACAAGTGCGAAATGCAAATTAACTTCGTAAAGCCGCATTGCGTATATGGATCGGTGGCAGCACTACACAGCAAATCGTACTTTCCTTGATGCGGATCAACTAAAAAACCACCTGACGCCACAGCTCGTTGCAATTGCTTCTGAGTGAGAATATATGCTGCAGCATGCTCATTCGTAAAGAATGCAAACGTACGGGCGCCTCTTGATGTAACAGATGCTGCCTCCCAATGATAGCTTTGATGTGCATCCGGATAGGAGATTTCACCATCCTTCGCTCTTTCGAACCGAAGATAGCCAGCCACTTCATCTTCCGCCAGCTCCGTTGAAACCAGAAGAAACGCTTCTATATTTCTTCGAGTGATTAGGGTGTCGTCTTCTGAATATATGAATAGGTCGTATCGATTTATACGCTCCACAAATAGTTGCTTATGTCCAAATGGAAGCGACCGAGGATTGTTGGTCGGAAGCCCGACGCTCACTTCTATATCACGACCGCAATTCTTAGGAATATTTGATAAAACAACAATATCTGTGACGTACGGCATGGACCGATACTCGCTTATCAGGCGCGACAAATAGATGTCATTTGCCGTTCCATAACTTGCAATCGCAACCAACACTTTGAGCTTGTTGTCACCAACACCATTCATAATTCTTGTGTCCTCTTGGTATATCAGCCTCAAAGAGACTCTTTATCCGACTCGATAGTTGCCTAGCGTACTTGAATTGAGGTCAGGTTCAAGGAGGCTACGCTATTTTTTCAATTTCATACATATAAAGCGTTACTGGGGCGATGACGCCTCCCGCTGCTGGCGTCGCTCTGGAACTTCAACAGAACAAGCCTCTTGCAGCCTTCCACAAAGCCTGTGGCTTCGACACCCAATCGTAGGCCCCCATCAATTTTGCTTCGAAAAGGCTCTCATCATCGCAAGAATTTATCGGAAGTCGTCTATAGAATAATCGGTCAGCGCTAGCGGCCACTCTTCCAATGCTTGTGCAGACACCGTTTGTGTAGCCCGCAAGCTGTAAGCGCTCACGTAACAGCCTCTTAAAAGTGGCATCGTGTTCTGGGAATGCAAACGGATACGAAAACGATGTAATTGCCATTCCAAGTTCATGCTCAATTGTGCTTCTGGAAACAACTAACTCTTCGTTCAACGACTGAAGCCCAACATCTCGAAGTTGAGGATGTGTAACGGTATGTGAACCAAACGACACCCCGCACGTCGCTAGCTCACGAATCTCGCTCCACGTCAAACAAGGATTTTCGTTGAATTTCAGCCGTGTTTTGCCAATAAAACCGGTGGGAAGAAACACTGTCGCTATGAAACCATACTTCTCCAACACAGGAAACGCATGCTTGTAGAAATCGCTGTAGCCATCATCAAACGTAATAGCGACACGTCTGTCCACATTTCTCGAATACCCGAGTCGCTGTTCCAGCTCCTCGAGGCGGAGCACAGAATAGCCGTTGTCACGCAGATACAACATGTGCTTCGCGAATATGTGCGGCGTGGTCGATGTGCGATAGTAGGCATGCATTCTCGTTTCGTCATCGTCCGCAATGCTGTGGTACATCAATATTGGGACTACTCGCAAACTAGGCTCTACATGCCGTAGCAGAGGCTTTGCCGCATATAGTGTTGCAAGCCGGTCCATCCGAAGAGCCATTGCTATCGTCCCATCCATAAATACCACCGTGGCAATGCTTTATGTCGTTTGGCCTATGCGTGCATCTCTCGAAAATATCGAATATCCATTGCGCAGACTTGGGTTGTGTTGAATCAAGGCAAACGCAGGATGTCTAAGAAGTCGGTAGTGATTCTCATTGTTAGGTAATCTATTGATGTCATCAAGCAGAATGAATCTTGCAGAATATAGCTCCTCCTGTAGACAACTACTAATTATTGCTCGATCGTCCCACTCTGAACCATCAACTAAAATCAGGTCGAATGCTTTGATTTGGTTTTCCATCTTGGCTTTTGTGATGCCCGCCTCCACTCCTCCCGAAAACCACTCGGACGAAGTCACTGACAGCGGGCTTTGTGTACGGCCTTGTCGTTTTATAGACCGTGACGCAGGATTACCAACACAGAAGATGGCTGGCTCGCCCTTATTTGCACGCGCGCCTGCTAGTAACGCTTCAGTGCTCTTTTGACGAAGTGACGCACCAATGACTAATACTGAGCAAATAGTTTCTTCCTGCATTAGATCTTCTACAGCATGGAAGAACTCATCTTTTCTGGCCGCGGATACGCGATACGGTAAAAAATAATGATATTTGTTCTCGAGGTTATGTAGTCCACTCCGAATGATACGTTTTAGTGCCAGTTTTGTTTTGCTGTAAAGTGCCCGTCTCTCAAACTGGTGATAGACAGTCGAGTAGTTATTCGCACTCCTACTATCCTCAGGCTGTCTGCTTTGGAACTCTTCCTTATGGCTCGTACCAATCTGTCCGTTTGTCTGTGCATCTCCGTGGCTCGCTTGACGGGCCCGCACATCACGCCGATGGTTTATCTCTATCGCATCGACTAAGGCGGTCTGTCCACAAGTGTTTAGCATGATGCAAAGCTGTTCTAGCCAATCATTGAAATCTCTAACGGGAAGTTGGTGAAGGCTTCTTCGATCTGTTCTCATGCCGGGTTCTACAAGCGGCACTGGTTTGGCTCCCTTTGTTATGATCCTAACTATCCGTCTTACGAACTCAAGCTCAGGATGATGCAACCACGGAAAATCTTCCGCACGTTTGACAGCTGTCGCCACATTTCCCAAACAGAAGTGAGCCACTACAAAGTATGCCCACTCCACCGGATCCGGATCGACGGCCTTGTATTCAGCTAAAGTGAATTGAAGCGGCTCACTTACCCAAGAGAGTGCTTTATTGGCATTGCCTTGATACAAACTGCATATGCAGAGTCTGACCTTAGGCTCAGGCATGTATGGTATATAGCTAAGAACTTTGAGATACTGGCGCTCTGCCTCCTGATACCGCCCTCCCCATAAATTGTTATCGCCCTGGCGAAGGGCCGCCATATGTTCTCCACCGGAGATGATTGGAATATTTCGGACTGGAGCAGATTTGTCCACAATTGAAAGGGGTGTGAACGGCCCCGCCTGAATGATCTTCTGATGGGCTAACAGTCGTTTTTGAAGGACAAACCACTGGAAAATTTGATCTCGATGCCTCCGCGCATGAGAGGAGTTAACCAATTGATGACCAGCGTTTATGATTCCACTTAGGGCATCTTGGTTTTGATACAAATAGTCAACTTTCTCCAGAACGGTTTTATCATCAGCGAAGACGCAGTTCACCATATCAACAAACCCTGCCGCTTCGAGTGCTTCAGATCTCTCGGTAACAAGGCACGCTTTGCAGGCTGGTATCTCAAAATGTTTTCGAACAATCTCTTTTGCTACCGTGCCACATGCCGGTACAAACCATGAAGCATTAATCATTCGTGCGTAGGGTTCGCCAACCATCACTTGAGTTGGTGCTCTGCGGGCACTGTAGCCAGGGTGCGGACAGATCAGAGAGGGGTAGTGTGGGGACAGTGTCCTAATGATTTGTTGACGCCATGGGTAGATGGAGTTTTTATTACCAGTGAATAAAACGGGAATCGTTTTCCATTGGTTGTAGTCACGGTAGATTTCCGTGTCTGCGCAGTTTGGCCAAATAAAGAGATTGTCGGCAATTGTCGGTATATGCTCAGGGGCAGATGTGGCGATGGCAAAAAAAGTCTCTATACCCCAGTGATCCATATCAGAAAGAAAGCCTGCACGGGCGCAGCAGAATGCATCTGCATGAAGGAATCCGAGCTTTGGGACCTCGGGACAAGCTCGCACGTTTGTGATATTAATTCGCTGACAGAAGGGGTTTGGAACGCCACTTTCGAACAATGCTAGGTCTGGCTGGTAGCTGTCGCAGATTTGCTGGAAGTCACAATCTTCGCTAACCACAATCACGTCAAAAAACTCTGATAAGCACCTTACATGCTCTCGCTTGTGCATCAATAGAAATGCAGGCAAGCGATCATCATATCTATATTGAAAGAACACTAGCTTTGGTTTCGACAGAATGGCATTCATGATGTCTGCAGTATGATCGCGTTGACTAGTTACCCTGCGAAACGGGTCGGATTATGCCGAGTAGATATCGCCAGAGCACACCGTACATCGCTTGTCCAAGAAAGGGTTTGGCTATGTGGAAGAATACAACCCGCATCGGACGAGCAGCCCGCGCACGGATCGTGGAACACGGTTCAAAGCAACGAGTGTGAGCATTACTCGAATTGCGTACGCCGTACTTAGAAGAACAGCAAAAGTACCAAGACAGACAGCTCCTGTAAAGGGAAGGACATAAAACCCGAGAAATACCATTGCGATCAGCGGGAGGAAAATCAGGCTGGTCCGTTTATTTTCAGGAGACCATCGAAAGCCGCTGAGCCATCGCACGATCGGATATAAAAGAAGACCATGAAAGATGTAGGATCCAAAGAATGCAATGCCGGCGCCGTTCAAACCGAAAGAGCTTACGCAAGCCCAAGCGAGGGCAAGACTGACAAGCGCCCAAGCCAGTTCGCATCCCAGGAAGATAGCTCGCCTGGCTTTTGCGATGATGATGAAGCCCATGGGCCAGGTAACAACCTGAAGAGTTGTTCCCAGACAAATCCAACGTAGGATCTCCACTGCCGCGCCGAATTTCGCGCTGTAAAACAATGCTATGACCACCGGTGCGAAGGTGAGTGTCGCTATCACACCGGGTCCCGCCAGCAGAAGACCTACGTGGGCCTGCTCGTTCACCAAGCGGTTACACGCGGGATTATCGTTGGCACTAGCGGTCAGCCGGGGATAAAAGTCCGCCCCCATGGCTTGTAAGATAAATCCGACATACAATCCCCCGAGCGTCCAGGCAGATTGATATAACCCGGTTGCTTCAAAGCCGACTTTGCGGAGCACGGCGATCCGAACTACATATGCA
>Ga0193743_1001997_pt1 | contig 14706 bp, 12 predicted proteins | sample L2c2metaG_FD_143038 | JGI IMG/M metagenome (GOLD analysis project Ga0193743, IMG submission 143038) | Soil microbial communities from a riparian zone of the East river system, Colorado, United States - L2c2 | ecosystem: Environmental > Terrestrial > Soil > Riparian zone | place: USA: East River...
GGGAGCTTCTCCGCATACCCTGCGGAACTACGGGTCGGACCTACAGCAGTTCGCAGGGTATTTCGAGCCGGCGGGGGTGACCGCTCCGCAGCTGGAGCAACTCGACCTGGAGCTGCTGCGCGAATGGCTGGCAGGGCTTTACGATCTGGGGTTGACGACCGTAAGCGTGCGACGGAAACTGGCGGCGGTACGGGCGCTGTTCCAGTTCCTGCTGGTGGAGGGCACGATTCAAACGAATGTTGCCACCCGGCTGCGGACGCCTAAAACAAGGCAGCGTTTACCTGACGTGATGAGCGCCGAAAAGACCAACACGCTGCTGGATGCAGTGGAAACGGGTGAAAGGGTGGAGCTGCCGTCGCGGGAGCGTGACATTGCGTTTCTGGAATTGCTATACGGCTGCGGCATCCGGGTAAGCGAACTGGTCGGCATCAATCTTGACGACATTAACCTGCGGGAAGGCTGGCTACGAGTTGTAGGTAAGGGAAACAAGGAGCGCCAGGTGCCGGTGGGCGGACGCGCCATTGCCGCGGTGGAACGCTATCTAGAAAGACGCGGCAGTACACCAGAGCGGGCGTTGTTCCTGAATTCCCGGGGCGCCCGGCTGCACGACCGGCAGGTGCGGCGGCTGGTGAAGCAGTATGCGCTGCTGGTGACCGGAGATTCCAGCGTTCACCCGCACAGTTTCCGGCATGCGTACGCCACGCATCTGCTCAGCGATGGAGCGGACTTGCGGGCCATTCAGGAACTGCTGGGCCACGCGCGGCTCTCCACCACGCAGAAGTATACGCAAGTCTCGCTCAAGGATCTTCAGTCCGTGTACGACCGCGCCCATCCAAAGGCTTAAGGTGTCCCGAAGCCGAATTGGGCGAAGATGGCCTGTCCGGCGGGGCTCAGGACAAAATCCAGGAACTTGCGAGCCGCCTGCTGATTGGAGCTGGCCGCCACGATTCCGCCCTTTTGGATGATGGGCCGGTGCCAGTCCGCAGGTATCAGATCGGGGTCTTTTCCTTGGAGCAGCGAGTCGGAGGTGAGCACCACGTCCGCGTTGCCGCTCTCAAACAACTGTAGCGTTTGCCTGACGTTTTCCCCATAGACCACTTTTGGCTGGACCTGTTTCCAGATGCCGGCATGTTCCAGCGCTTGTTGCGCGGCCACCCCATAAGGAGCCAGCTTCGGATTGGGCAGCGCTACAAAACGAACCCAAGACTGCGCTAAATCATTCAGACTATGGTGTTTCTTATCGCTCCAGAGCATTCCGACGCGACCGGCAGCGTAGGCCTTTACGGATTCAGGCACCAATTTACCAGAGGAAGCCAATTGGTCAACGAACTCGGCGTTGGCGGAAAGAAAGACGTCGTACGGGGCTCCGCTGGCGATTTGCTCCTTGAGCATGGCGCTAGCTGCTATTACCGAACGAACTTCGATTTTGGGTTCGTATTTTCGAAAGCCAGCAGTGAGGGCGGGCTGAAGGTTGGTAAGGTCGGAAGCGGCAGCTACCGTTAGAGTTACCTGAGCAACACTCACGGCAGGCGCGAGGCACAGCAGAAAAACAGCGAGGGAACTTGACAATCTCACACTCATATTCGATACTGAAGGCGTACTAAGGACGCCATCCCCATCCGACGGCGGGTTGGCAAAGGAAAAACACCTACATGAGTAAGATTATCGGAATTGATTTAGGAACCACAAACTCAGTGGTTGCCGTAATGGAGGGTGGGCAGCCCGCCGTTATCCCGAACCAGGAAGGCGGACGGACGACTCCGTCAGTGGTCGGGTTCACCAAGAATGGAGAACGGCTGGCCGGTCAAGTAGCGAAGCGCCAATCCGTGACGAACCCGGAAAACACCATCTATTCGATTAAGCGCTTCATGGGACGCCGCTTCAACGAAGTGAGCGAAGAGATGAAGCTGGTTCCCTATAAGACAGTGAGCGGGGAAAACGGAGACGCGCGGGTAGAGATCCAAGGTAAGAAGTATTCACCGCCTGAGATTTCGGCGATGATTCTGTCGAAGCTGAAGGAAGCGGCCGAGGCTTACCTGGGCGAGAAGGTCAGCAAGGCTGTTATTACCGTTCCGGCCTATTTCAACGACGCGCAACGGCAGGCAACCAAGGATGCCGGCCAGATTGCGGGCCTGGAAGTGATGCGCATTATCAACGAGCCGACCGCGGCGGCGCTGGCGTACGGCTTGGATAAGAAGAAGGACGAGACCATTGTGGTCTACGACTTCGGCGGCGGCACGTTCGACATTTCGATTCTGGAAGTGGGCGACGGCGTGGTGGAAGTGAAGTCGACCAACGGCGACACGCACCTGGGCGGCGACAATATCGACCAGCGGATTATCGACTGGCTGATTCAAGAGTTCAAGAAAGAGCAGGGCGTCGACGTCTCCAAAGACCAGATGGCGCTACAGCGCTTGAAGGAAGCGGCCGAAAAGGCCAAGATCGAGCTTTCCACGCTGCTGGAGACGGAAGTAAACCTGCCGTTCCTGACGGCGGACGCGAGCGGACCGAAGCACTTAACGATTAAGTTGACGCGAGCGCGCTTCGAGCAGATGGTGGACGACATTCTGCAGCGGTCGGTAGGACCTTGTAAACAGGCTTTGCAGGACGCGGGCTTGACGCCGAAAGACATCGATGAAGTGGTGTTGGTGGGCGGATCGACGCGTATTCCGAAGGTGCAGCAGATTGTGCGCGAACTGTTCGGCAAAGAGCCCAACAAGAGCGTGAATCCGGACGAAGTGGTGGCGATCGGCGCCGCGGTGCAGGGCGGCGTGCTGGGCGGCGAAGTGAAGGACGTGCTGCTGCTGGACGTTACGCCTCTATCGCTGGGTATTGAAACGCTGGGCGGCGTGTTCACCAAGCTGATCGAGCGCAATACAACGATACCGACGCGCAAGAGCGAAGTATTTTCAACCGCGGCGGATAGCCAGACATCGGTCGAAATCAAAACCTATCAAGGTGAGCGCTCGATGGCCCGGGACAACCGGCTGCTGGGCGTGTTCCAGCTGGTGGGTATCCCGTCAGCGCCGCGCGGTATTCCGCAGATTGAAGTGACCTTCGATATCGACGCGAACGGCATTCTGAACGTGAGCGCGAAGGACCGCGCGACCAACAACGAACAGAAGATCACCATCACGTCTTCTTCAGGCTTGAGCAAGGAAGAAGTAGACAAGATGGCGCGCGATGCGGAAGCGCATGGGGCGGACGATCGCAAGAAGCGGGATGAGATTGAAGCCCGCAACCGCGCCGACGCAATGGTCTACAACGTCGAGAAAATGCTGAAAGAGCATCGCGAAAAGATCTCCGACACGGACGCCAAGCAAGTGGAGACGGCGGTGGAAGACGTCAAGAAAGCCATGAGCGAAGGCGGACTGGACCAGATCAACTCGGCGACAGATAAGTTGACAACGGCGAGCCACAAACTGGCCGAAGCCATGTACAAATCGCAAAGCACGACGGGCCAGAACGGAGCGGCTCCGGGAGCGGGGCCGGCAAACGGCGATACAGCGTCGGAAGCGAAGCCGAAAGACAACGTGGTAGACGCGGAGTTCGTGGACGTGGAAGACAAGAAGTAAGTAAAGTAGAACCGAAGTTAGTTGTAGTAAGTAAGCGGCGGCCGACAAGGCCGCCGCGCCTTTATAAGAAACAAGAACGAGTAAGTGAAACGCCGATTCAGCCATGCCTTCCGCAACCAATAAGGATTATTACGAAACTCTAAGCGTGCCTCGCAGCGCGGATGCAGACGAGATACGCAAAGCCTACAGGCGGCTAGCGCGCAAGTATCACCCGGACCTGAATCCAGGGGACAAAGCCGCCGAAGATCGGTTCAAGAAAGTTCAGGAAGCCTACGACATCCTGAGCGACGATGCGAAGAAGAAGATCTACGACCAGTACGGATTTTACTCGGAAAACATCCCTCCGGCAGGGGCTGGGACGAGCAGCGGAACCACTAACGGCCCGAATTTCGAAGGGTTCGATTTCAGTGAGTACATGCGCCAGCAGCAACAGGGCAGGGGCGGCTCGGCGGGGGCATACGAGGATGACCGGGCGGGCGGATCTTTCAAAGATATCTTCAGCCAATTTTTCGGCAGCAAAAGCCGCGCGACCGTTCAACCTGAGCGGGGAGCCGATTTAGAGTATGGGTTGAACGTCGATTTCTGGCAATCGATCCGCGGAACGCAGGTGAAGCTAAACATCTCGCGGCAAGAACTTTGCGATACATGCCACGGAAACGGCTCGGCGGGCAGCGGCATTGCCGTGTGCCCGGAGTGCGATGGCAGCGGAACAGTAACGCAGATGGCGGGGGCCATGAAGTTCAACCTTACGTGCAACCGCTGCGGCGGCAGCGGACGGTTGAAAAATGCCTGCCCCACCTGCCGTGGAGAAGGCCGTTTGAGCCGGCCGGATTCGGTGGAAGTCCGGATTCCGCAGGGCGTAGCATCCGGTTCGCGGCTGCGCGTGGCCGGTAAGGGAAACGCGGGAATTGCAGGCGGGCCGGCGGGCGATCTCTACATCACCATCCGCGTGGAAGAACATCCGTTCTTCAAACGCGATGGCGATAACATCAACATTGAGATTCCGCTCACGCTGAGCGAGGCCGGTTTGGGAGCCAAGATTGAAGTGCCAACCATAGACGGGCGCGCGTTGTTGAAAATACCGCAGGGGACACAGAACGGACAGAAATTCCGGCTGCGCGAGAAGGGTGTTTTCAATGGCAAGAAGAATTTGCGTGGCGATGAAATCGTAGAAGTGTTTTTGCAGGCTCCGGATGTGCGCGACGAACGCACGCGGGAGTTGTTGCGTGAGTTGGCGCAAGTACAGACGGACGATGTGCGTGCGGAAATTTGGAGCAAGGTCCAGCCGGCTGCTTAATCAGTCGTCGGCGTAATCAGTAATTTACCCCAGGGTGAAGCGCGATGACAAAGAACAAAAGTAAAGCGGCGTATATGATTTCGGCGGTGGCCGAGCAGTATGCCATCCATCCGCAAACTTTGCGGTTGTATGAGCGCGAAGGCCTGCTGGCTCCCTCACGCAGCGACGGCAACACGCGGCTGTACACAGACGAGGATTTGGAACGACTGGAAGTGATTTTGAAGCTTACGCGCGAACTGGGCGTTAATCTGGCGGGAGTCGAGATTATCCTGAACATGCGCGAAAAGATGGAAGCCATGCAGAAGCAGATGGAGGGGTTTATCGATACGCTCAATCAGGAACTTTCGCAGAGGTCGACTAGTAAGCCTACCGACGATCGCTCGCTCATGCAGGTGATTCAGATTACTTCCCTAGCCCGGAGTGACGGGAAACGGACGCCGCCCGAGAGTAAGCGGAAGGTCCGATAAAACGGAGGTGTGCCGGAGGAGGAGTGCCCACTACAGCTACCTTCCTCCGGCACATCGACCTAGTCAGTGCCTCTACTTCGCGGTCAGAGGCAACCATTTAGTTAGTTGCTGTTACCGCTTGGTGCTTGTTTTGCGGCCTCCTTTCCTGATTTGTTTAGAGCTTTCGCCTGTTCCAAGTGTTGCTGGAGCGTTGGTAGAGTGCTTGAGGCGAATGCTTTCACATCCGGATCCATGCCATTTTGCGCTTCAGCAGTAAAGTCTTTTACGTGCGATTGGTGATCTTTCAACTGATTCTTCACGTAAGCTTTGTCAAAGTCTTCACCAGAGAGTTTCGACATTTTGTCGATCCGGGACTGGTGCTTGGAGTCGAGCGCATCGGGGATCTTAACGTTAGCCTTGGCGGCGAGTTCCTTCAACTGTTCGTTCGCCTTGGTGTGATCGTCGACCATTTTTTGTGCAAACTGCTTCACGTCATCCCGAGAGGCCTTTTGCGATGCCAGCTTTCCGAGTTCTACTTCCGTCATTCCGCCCATTGCGGCGTCCTTAAGGAACGCCTTGTCGTCCACCTTGGGTGGCATGGTGTCGCTGGGCGGATTCACCCCGGGCGTACTCTGGCCCGGCACTGTGGGGGGTGTAGATTGACCAGGAGCCCCGCTTCCCGGAGTCTGTCCGAAGGCGGTGGATGCGGGGCTAAAGAGTAAGAGAGTTCCGATGGCGATAAGGTTCAAAGATTTTGTTCGCTTCATGTCTTTGTCTCCTCGAACGTTCTCCTCGAACGCGGCGTTTTGCTTTTCACCGCTGTTCCCTATTTGGCAACTGATCGGGTTGCTTTCATTCGTTTGATGCGGCTAAATCGGCGGGGCGTTTCAAGCCGGTTTCAGTTTTAATAATTAGCTGGAGCGAGGAGTTTGTAACAGTGTGCCGGAATTCCGGTCGTACTAAACAGGAGACTTTTGTGAATGGATTTGCCAAAGTCGGGGTGGCAACGGGTTTTCTAGGGTTCATGCTGTTGGCGGGCTGCGGGGGCGGCCACTACTATGCCGGCGTAGCGGTCGGGCCGCCGGCGCCCTTAATAGAGGGGCCATATGGAGTAACTCCTGGTCCCGGTTACATCTGGACACCTGGGTTTTACGATTGGGACGGCGGAAACTGGGCATGGCGCCGCGGGGAGTGGAGACGGCCTCCGCATCGTGGGGATCATTGGGTTTCACCGCGATGGGACCGCCGTGGGAACGGCTACCAGCACCATGGCGGCAGATGGCAACGCGGGAACCGCGGCCATCGCTGAGGCGTTTCGGCGGTGAACGGCATGACCGCCCCGGCCTACTCAAAAATGTGGGATACTCGAAGCACTTCGGGTAAGCACCCTTGGGGAGGTTTTATATGCAGAAGATCACGCATATTTGGGCCAACCGCTTAGCGCTGATTTTGCTGGGGTTGGGCACCTGCAGTCAAACTCTGCTGGCGCAGAAGCCGCCAGCGCCTACAACGACAACGCCGCCAGCGCCGAACACCGGCAACACAAACCGCGGCACGATGGGTAACAACACTCCGAATCTTGGGAACGGAAACACATTAAACTATCCCTCCAACGACTCCCAGATGAACCGGACCATCTTTCTATCGGGTAAAGTCATGTTCGAAGATGGAGCGCCGCCAAGCATAGATGTGAGGATCGAACGAGTCTGCGGCGGCAGCCCGCGGCTTGAGGCGCACACCGACTCCAAGGGGAGATTTTCTTTCCAGTTGGGTCAAGGCTCAAACCTTAATATGGATGCGAGCGATATGAATTCCTCGGGGGGATTCGGTCCATCGAATGGCGGATTTTCCAATGGACGAATGAACGGTAACTCCTCCATTTCCGCGAGCGCGCTGTGGAATTGTGAACTCCGGGCGTCTTATCCGGGATACCGGTCCGACGTGGTGCAACTGGGCGGGCGGCGCTCTCTAGATAATCCCGATGTGGGGATCATCATTCTGCACAGACTGGCTAATGTCAAAGGCTCGACGATTAGTTTGACCACCGCGCTGGCGCCAAAAGCGGCTGTGAAGCATTTTGAGAAGGGCGAGCAGTTAGCGGCGAAGGGCAAGTTGGAGGATTCGGAGAAGCATCTGCTGCAAGCCACCGACCTTTATCCCAAATTTGCTTCCGCCTGGTTTCTGCTGGGGCAAGTGCAGCAGCGGCAAAATAAGCCGGACGATGCGCGCAAGGATTACCTAGCGGCGATTCAGGCGGATGCCAAGTACGTGAGCCCATATAATCAACTGGCGCTACTGGCGGCGCAGGAAGGCAAGTGGGAAGACGCCGCTGCGTACAGCAAGCAGGCGATCGATTTAAATCCGGTAGAGTTTCCAACGGCCTTCTGGTACAACGCAATTGCGAATTACAACTTGAAGAAACCGGCGGAGGCAGTGAAGAGCGCCCAAACGCTGGTCAAGATGGATGCACAGCACAGAATTCCGGAAGCGGAGAGCTTACTGGCGCAACTCGCAATGGACTCGCGAGATTACACCGAGGCCGCGACTCATTTGCGGGCTTATCTTGCGCTAGCGCCGAATGCCAAGAACGCGGAGGCGTTGAAACGGCAGTTGTCGCAGATAGACGAAGCAAGCGCGGCGACAAAGAAATAGCACGCGGGGCACTGGCGGGCGGGCAGCGGAAAAGTTGTCTAATAGGAAGCGATGAAAACATTGCTTGCCTTGCTTGCCTTGCTTGCCGGCTGTTTGGCGTGTTCCGGGGCGGACGTGAACTGGCTGCCTCTCCTTCAAGAGCGGATTCCGCAATATGGTCACCGGAATTGGGTGGTCATCGCGGATTCGGCCTATCCGGCGCAGTCGCGCGGTGGAATTGAGACTGTGGTTTCAAACGCCGGGCAGGCAGACGTTCTGCGGGGCGTGCTGGACGCTTTAAGAGCATCGAAGCACGTGACGCCGATCCTCTACACGGACAAAGAGCTGAATTATTTAGAGGAAAAGGACGCGCCCGGCATTGGCGCTTACCGCAAAGAACTGGGGCAAATTTTGGGCAGCCAGAAGGTAAATGTGCTGCCGCATTTGCAGATTATCGGCAAGCTGGATCAAGTGAGCCAGACGTTTCGCGTGCTGATTATCAAAACCAATATGACGCTGCCGTATACGTCGGTCTTTCTGCAACTGGACTGCGCGTATTGGGGAGTTGAGGCGGAGAAGCGGCTGCGGGCGAAGATGGCGGCGGCGCGGTAACCTGGAAATTAATGGAGACACCGGACGCTGATCTGGAACAGGCGCGGCAGAGACTGACGGAGGTCCGGCAACTGCTCCTGACATTGCATAAAGCACTGCTCGATTCCGAAGAACGAACTTCGTATGAACTGGTGCATGGGACGATCCCTTCGGCGGGTTCGTTTTTGCAGTTGTTGATTAACGATAACTGGTTCGCGTGGTTGCGGCCGATTACGACGCTGCTGGTGCAGATTGACGAGAGCCTCGCGGCTAAGAAGCCCCCGGCGACGGCACGTGATTTCGACCGGTTGATTGTGGATACGCGGGCGCTGCTGTCGGCTTCACGGGACGAGGACGTGTTCTGGAAGCGCTATTCGGCGGTAGTGGCGCGCGATCCGGCCGTAGCGGTCCTGGATGTGCAGATGCAGGCGTTTTTGCAACCCATCAGTTCCGGAGAGGGCTTGGAGAACGCGCGATGAGGTTGTTGCGAGACTGTAGACAGAATCAGTTTTAAGCATTCGCTTCCGTTTGCGGCTGAGATGCAACCACGTCGCCTATGTCATCCGCGGTGATTTGGTCGTGCGAAAGAACGGACTGGACGAAGCCCTTTTGCAGCACAAGTATCTGCGGTGAGGCGTGTGCAATCCCGGTTCGTTCAGAGATTGCGACGGCCAGCGCCCGCTCCTCCCGGACGGAAATCAGGAAGACGGGAATGGCCGGGAACTGCTTTCGGAAGTGCACCACCTCCCGGTAAGCAACCAGGCTAACCGGGCATTTGGGACTGTGCTTGAACAGGATAGCGAGTTCCATGCGCAAAGGAACTTCCAGGTCGATGATGTTCGGAATCTGCGTTTCGGGTTCCGTTACTTTGCGCCACCAGTTGAACATTTGCAGATCTAACTATTTTCTCAAACTACCCAAGACCAAGTATATTGGCCCTAACGATAGGCGGGGACACCAGTCACTCTTTCGCCGATGACGAGGGTGTGGATGTGATCAGTTCCTTCGTAGGTCTTCACGGTCTCCAGATTGCACATGTGACGCATGAGCGGGTATTCGTCCATGATGCCGTTGGCCCCGAGCAGGTCGCGGCTGAGGCGGGCGCATTCCAGGGCGATGGCGACATTGTTGCGTTTCAGCATGGAGATGTGGGCGGCTTCGACTTTGCCGGCGTCTTTTAGCTTGGCCACGTGCATGGCCAGCAACTGGCCTTTGGTAATCTCGGTGATCATCCAGGCCAACTTTTCCTGCACGAGTTGATGGCCGGCGAGCGGTTTATCGTCGAACTGCTTGCGCGCAAGCGTGTAGGCACGGGCGGTCTCATAGCAGTCCATGGCGGCGCCCAGCACGCCCCATCCAATGCCAAACCGTGCTTGCGTGAGGCAATTTAACGCGGACTTTAAACCTTTGGCTCCGCGCAATTCGTTTTCGTCAGGAATGGCGCAATCGGCAAAGTGCAGGCTTGAGGTAACGGACGCGCGCATGGATAGCTTGCCATGGATGTCGCTGACGCCATAGCCGGGTGTTCCCTTCTCTACCAGGAAGCCGCGGATACCTTCGGACGTGCGGGCCCAGACGATGGCGAGATCGGCCACGGAGCCGTTGGTGATCCAGGTTTTCTCACCGTTCAGAATCCAGTTGGCGCCGCTCTTAACGGCGGTGGCGCGCATGGCGGAAGGATTCGAGCCGAAATCGGGTTCGGTTAAGCCAAAGCAGCCGATTGCGGCGCCGGATTGCAATTTTGGCAGCCAATGCCGTTTTTGCTCTTCGGAGCCGTAGGCGTGGAGCGGGTACATGACAAGCGCGCCCTGCACGCTGACGAAGCTGCGGAGGCCGGAATCGCCACGCTCCAATTCCTGCATAATCAGCCCGTACTCGATGTTGTTCAGGCCGGCGCAGCCGTAGCCTTCAAGGTTGGCTCCGAAGAATCCGAGAGCGGCCATTTCCGCAATGAGGTGCTTGGGGAAGACCGCGTTGTTATAGGCATCGCGAATGACAGGGAGCACGCGATCGTCGACAAACTGGCGGGCGGTCTGGCGGATCAGCAACGCTTCTTCCGAGAGAAGCGAATCGAACATCAGGTAATCAACACCGGGGAAGCGTGACATGGGCTCTCTCCAATCTAGCGTGCAATTGCGGCGCTCAAGCGCGGAGAGAAGTTTCCCGGCGGCGGGCAACTTATTTCCAGAGATGAGAGGGAATAGCAGACGGTTTTGTTCCTTGGCCAGCATGCTCATAGGCTTAGCTTGCCTGGCCAGCGCGCAGGCTCCGAGCGGCGCTGCCTCCGGGCAAGCCGAGTGGAACCGCGCCTACGCCGCGTTGGGCAAGCAAGACTACGATCCGGCCATTACGCTCTTCCGTGCGGGCCTGGTGAAAGAGCCGGGCAACGCACATGTGCATAAGGATTTAGCCTATGCGCTACTCAAGACGGGGGAGAACGTGGAAGCCCGCGACGAATTCGAGATCGCGCTGCAGCTGAGCCAGAAGGAGGGCAGCCAGCGGGATGAGACCGCAGCCCTGGAGTTTGCTTTTTTGGCGTTTGAGACGCAGAAACCGATTGAAGCACGGCGAACGTTCGACCAGTTGCGGAAGACAGGCAGCACGGCCACGCGGGCGACGGCAGAACAGGCGTTTCAGAATATCGACCGGCCGCTGAGAGATGGAATCGCGCGCTGGCAGCAGGCATTGGCGCGCAGTGAGAAACCGAATGACCTAAGTATGTTCAGCGCGCATTGGGAACTGGCGCAACTGGCGGAGTTGCGCGATGAATTGCCGCTGGCGGCCGAACAGTTTGAGATTTGCCGGAGTTTGAAGCCCGCAATGGGCGAATTGCTGTTGATCCTGGCGCGGGTTTGGCAGCAATTGAACCGGGTAGATGAAGCGAAGGCGGCATGGCTGGCGGCGTCGCGTTCGAGCGAGTCACGCACGGCGGAGTTGGCGCTGGAGAAGCTGGGACAGCGGTATCCCTATCCGTACGAATTTGTCAATGCGTTGAAGCTGGACCCACGCAATACGGCGCTGCTAAAAGAGTTGGGGTATTTGTACCTGGCGATGCATCAAGAACCGTTGGCGATTGAGCAGTTCGAGCGGGTTTTGGAAGTGAATCCGAAGGACACTGCGGCTCGTGAGCAGTTAGATGCGCTGCACAGATTGAAAGCACGCGCGACGGAGGCTCCGGGAGTCGCGGCGAGTGGGGCGGCTCCGGCTCCGGCCATGGACGCCAAGAGCATGGGGGAGAAGAGCCTGGCCCTGGGGTATTCGAGGGACGCGATCCGGTATTTACTGCAAGCGCATAAGCAAGATCCGGAAGATGCGGAAGTGATGTTGAAGCTCGGTTGGGCGTATAACCTGGCCAAAGACGACGAAGAGGCGATTGCCTGGTTCGGTTTCGCGCGGCGCGCGAATGAAGAGGGGATTCGAGCGCAGGCGACAAAGGCCTACCACGCATTAAATGGAGATCCGGTGGCACAAACCACGGTGTGGGCGCTGCCGATGTATTCGTCACGATGGCACGATCTGTTCAGTTATTCGCAGGTGAAGCGATCGATTCCGCTGCCGTGGATGGGAAGCGCGAACCGGCTGTTCTCGTTCTATCTTTCGACACGTTTTTTAGGTGATATAAAGAGCGGTCAACAGATGAATGCGATCAATCCGCAGTATCTGTCGGAGAGTTCGTTCATCTTTGGCGCTGGAATTTCGACCAGAGCGTGGCATCGCATCACGGGTTGGGTAGAGGCCGGGGAAGCGGTGAACTACCTGCCGGGCCGGAAAGATATTGCCCTGGCGACTCCGGACTATCGCGGTGGTTTGAACTTTGCGAAGGGGTTCGGATCGCTGCTGGGCAGTCCGAAGCCGGGTTTTTTTTATGAGACGACGGCCGATGCCATTTACGTGAGCCGTTTCGATAAGGACTGGCTGATTTATTCGCAGCACCGGGCGGGCCGGACGTTTCGCCTGGGCGAAGGTAACTCGTTCCAGATGCTGTGGAACGGAAACGTTGTGCGCGACTTGAAGAACCAGTATTGGGCCAACACCGTGGAGTTCGGGCCGGGCGTGAAGCTGCATATGAGCTGGATGCCACGCGGGCTTTACTTCGCTACGGATTTCATGCGGGGAGTTTATTTGAACAACTTGTACAATCCACGGGGGCCGAACTATAACGACATCCGGGTGAGTTTCTGGTATGCGGCGACAAAACAATGAGACGACTTATTCGAGTGGTTCTGGCGAGCGCGCTGGCGGCCTTACCGCTGTGCGCGACCACATTCCAAGTAAAGAACGCGGATGAAAAAGCGTGGGGCAAGATTCTAGGCTCGGTTGGGATTCGCTTGGCGGCGAGCGGGACCGAGGGAGATATTGTCGTCGCCGGCCCGGGGGAGCAGGCGGATAGTAAGGCACTGTCCGAGAAGCATCTGGTGATTCTGGAAGGGTTCAGTCCCGCGGCGCAAAGCCTCGGAATCGTCGAGAAGACGGAGACGGTAGCGGTGCGGCAGATCTGTGACACGCATGCGCCCAAGATGCAGATTATCTGGGAGCAAGCGGCCAACGTGAAGGCCGTGGAGATGCCGGCCGGCTTTCAAGTGTTTGCAAGGGAGCGCTGGAAGGGCGCGCCGGTATTAGCGGGTAAGCGCATGGGACCGCGTGGCGGCGTGCTTTGGATGGCAACCGCACCGGGAGTGAGCGGGATTGAGCGCTACCCCTACCTGCTGCATGCGCTGGTAGACCTGGGGCTCGATTTGCCGGCGAAGACCATGAATCTGTGGGCGTTTTTCGATTCTTCCTACCGTATTCGCGCCGATAGCGAGTACCTGGCTAAGCGCTGGCGGCAGGCCGGGATCGGTGAGCTGCATGTCGCGGCGTGGCACAACATGGAGCCAGACCAGGTGCAGGACGAGTATCTAAAGAAATTGATTGAGGCTTGCCATCGCAACGCGATTCTGGTCTATGCGTGGCTCGAATTGCCGCATGTGAGCGAAAAATTCTGGGCGGATCATCCGGCTTGGCGCGAGAAAACGGCCATTGGGCAAGATGCGCAACTGGACTGGCGGAAGTTGATGAATCTGCAGAATGGGGAGTGCCGCGCCGCAGTGCAAAAGGAGATCGGCGGGCTGTTAAGGCGCTTCGATTGGGACGGCGTAAACCTGGCGGAACTGTATTTTGAGTCGCTGGAAGGCGCAAGCAATCCGGCGCGCTTTACACCGATGAATGATGACGTCAGGCAGGATTTCAAGCGCGTGGGAGGATTCGATCCGAAGCTGCTGTTTGAGGCGGGGTCGGAGTATGCGCTGGCGAAGCGTCCGGAGGGCCTGCGGAAATTCCTGGACTACCGCGCTGAGCTGGATTCGCGGATGCAGAAGGAGTGGTTGGAAGTCATAGATAAGACGCGCACGGAAAAACCATATCTGGACATTGTGCTGACACATATCGATGACCGCTTTGAGCCGGGGATACGGGATGCGCTGGGGGCGGACGTGGCGCGGAGTTTGCCGATGATCCAGGCGCGGAAGAGCATGCTGCTGGTGGAAGATCCGGCGACGCTCTGGCATCTGGGGCCGGAACGGTATTCGAAGCTGGCCGAAAAATATCGTGAGCTGACGCCGGACCGCAAGCAGATTGCGGTGGATATCAACGTAGTGGAGCGGTATCAGGATGTCTATCCGACGAAGAAGCAGACCGGCGTGGAGTTGTTGGAATTAGTGCATGAGGCCGCGGTATCGTTTGCGCGAGTGGCTTTATACTTTGAAAATTCTCTGGAAAAACAGGACTTGGCTTTGCTGCCGGCTGCCGCAGCGGCGGCAACGGTTCAGGAGATTCACGCGGGAGCATTCCTAGTGAACGCCCAGGAGCCGACGCGCGTGAAATGGCAGGGGGCAGCACGGATGGACGGTAAGTTGTGGCCGGTAACGAGTGGGAAAGATCTTTTAGCGCCAGCCGGTGAGCATAGGTTCGAAGCAAGCGCGGAACAGCCGGCCGTTGCGATTGCCGATTTCAATGGGGACGTTCACTCCGCCGTCGCGGAGGCAGACCGCTCGGACTTGTCATACACCAGCCGAGGCCGCGCGGTGGCGGTGCTTGGGTCGGCGGTTTCTTCGATTGAGGTGGACGGTACTCCCTTCTGGAAGGGCAAGGCGGGAGAGAGCACCAGTTCTTTCGTGCTTCCGGGGCC
>Ga0193743_1001998_pt1 | contig 14700 bp, 14 predicted proteins | sample L2c2metaG_FD_143038 | JGI IMG/M metagenome (GOLD analysis project Ga0193743, IMG submission 143038) | Soil microbial communities from a riparian zone of the East river system, Colorado, United States - L2c2 | ecosystem: Environmental > Terrestrial > Soil > Riparian zone | place: USA: East River...
TCACGCAGCGGCGCGGCGGCGGCCTGGGTCAGCCACAGGGGAGCGGTCAGGTTGACCTCGATGTCACGCCACCACGAGGGCATCGTCTCGACGGTCGGTTCGACGACCGTCATCGTCGCGGCGTTGTTGACCAGCAGATCCAGCCGCCCGAACCGCGCGAGCACGGCGTCAATGACTGCCCGACAGTTGTCCCGCCCGCGCAGGTCCGCCGGGATCGTCAGTTCGGCGCCTTCAACCTCGCCCGCCGCTGCCAGATCGGTCGCGACGACCGTCCAGCCCGCGTCGGCGAGTGCGCCCACGATCTCGCGCCCGATGCCGCCGGCCGCTCCCGTCACGAGGGCGACTTGCGCGCTCACTGGATCACCACCCCGCCATTGGGCGAAATCACCTGACCGGTAAGCCATGTCCACTCGGCAACGTCGACGATCGCGCGGGCAAGTTCCTCCGGGGTGCCGAACCGGTCGAGGGGGATGCTCTGCCGGTAGTCCTCGCCGCGCCACCGCTCGGTGAGCATCTCGGTGTCCGTAGGACCGGGGCAGATGACGTTGACCCGCACCTGGTCGGGGCCGTACTCGCGGGCGACCGAGCGAACGAGGCCGATCATGGCCGACTTCGCGGCGACGTAGGGCACGTGGTCCTCGTCGCCGAGCAGGGCCAGTTCCGAGGAGATGCCCACGATCGAGCCGCTCCGCCGTGCCCGCATCCGCGGTCCAACCGCCGCAATCACGTTCACGCAGCCGCCGAGGATGACCCCGAGGCTGCTGTGCCACAACTCCGGCGTCACTTCCTCGAGCGGCACGTCGACGTCGAAGCCCGCACACGCAACGGCGACTTCGATCGGGCCCAGGTCGGATTCGACGGCGGCGACCAGTTGGTCGACGGCCGCCACGTCCGAGACGTCGGCTTCGTAGGCGATCCCGCCGATGTCGCTGGCCACCTGCTTGGCCTCGGCTTCGCGACCGAGGTGATCGACGGCGACCTGGTAGCCGCGGGCCGCGAGCGCGTAGGCGGTGGCGCGGCCGATGCCGCTTGCGCCTCCGGTCACCAGGGCAGCGCCCGCCATCTCAGCGCGCCTCGTCCGCGGCCAGCGGGATCGACGCGCCGTTGAGGGGTAGTGGAAACTCGGTGTCCAGGATCTCCACGATGTGCTCGACGATCCGCTCGGTCAGCAGTTCGCCCTTGGCCACAGTGGCCTGGGTCGCCGACGCCAGCACGCCGCTGGCGGTCGACATCGTCGGGTCGATCGGCAGCACGTCCCATGGCACGTTGCGGGCGGGGGCGTCGTCCACGATGCGGTCCATGCGGACCGTGGCGGGGCGCAGGTACTCGAACAACGAGGTCTCGATGACCGCGGCGTGCTCGAGGGCCAGACCCGGGAAGCCGTCCGGGAACAGCACGTCCAGATCTGCGCTCTCGAAGTCGGGCATGCCGTTCTCGACGACGACGATCTTCACGCCGGGGAAGCGCCCCGACACCAGGTAGGCCGGTTCGTACACGAAGTTCGCGTTCTCGAAGTGCCAGCTGTACAGCATGATCCGGCGGAATCCGGTGCGGATCAGTTCCTCGAGCAGGTCCTCGATCACGGCGATGAACGTCGTCGCGCGGAGCGAGAGGGTGCCGGGAAACTGCTGGCCGCCGCCGCTGGCCGGGCGCGAGCGGTACCCGAGCCGCAGCGGCGGCCCCACGATGAATGGTCGCCGGGCCGCGGCGAGGCGCAGCAGTGCCTGGGGGACCACCCAGTCGGCGCTCACGGGCAGGTGCGGGCCGTGCTGTTCGGTCGAACCGACCGCGATCACGACCGGGGCGTCCGCCGCGGCGGCGGCAGCGATCTCGGGCCAGGTCATCCACTCGTACTCGACGGTGCCCGCGCCAAGCACCGGGCTCATCAGGTCATCACTCACAGCTGCCTCCATGTTGTTCATCAGCCAAATCGATACTGCATCGATTTGTAATTTCCGCCATTCCGTCAATTGATACTACGGGGGAGCTTCGCACGTCCTATTCGATACGTTATCGACACGGGTATTTATCGTGTCCGAAACAACCGGCCCCTACGTTCGCTTCTGTCAGACGATCCACCCGTTGCCTCTGGAGGCGCCCGACGTGCGCATGTACTTCTGCACCGACATCCACGGGAGCGAGCGGTGCTGGAAGAAGTTCCTCGCCACCCCCAAGCACTACGAGTGCGACACGATCGTGGTCGGCGGCGACATCACCGGGAAGTTCATCGTCCCAGTGATCGAGACCAAACGCGGCAAGTACAAGGCCCGCTTCGCCGGCATCGAGCGCAAGGTCAGTTCGGGTTCGCAGCTGGAGAACCTGCTCGCCATGATCGGCGACGCCGGTGAATACGCGTGGCTGACCACCCCCGACGAGTTCGAGTCCTATGCCGGTGACCAGGACAGGATCGACGACCTGTTCCGCACGCTGATCCTTAAGCGCGTCGAGCGCTGGATCGACATGGCCGAGGACCGCCTCGGCGGAACCGGCGTGCGGGTGCTGATCAGCGGCGCCAACGACGACTACTTCGACGTCGACGACATGCTCAGCCGTTCGAGTGTGATCGAGGACCCGAACGGCACGGTGATCGACCTCGACGGCGGCTTCCAGATGATGGGCATGGGCTACGGCAACATCACGCCGTGGGCGTGCCCGCGCGACGTGTCCGAGGAGGACCTCGGCCGCCGGATCGACGAGGTGATGGCCAAGGCGACCGACCCCGGCAAGACGATCATGAGCCTGCACGTCCCGCCGTACGCCTCGGGGCTGGACTACGCGCCCAAGCTCGACGAGGACCTGCGTGCGGTCGTCACGTCCGGTGGCCCCCAGATGGTGCCGGTCGGCAGCACCGCCACCCGCGACGCCATCGCCACCTACGAGCCGATGCTCGGCCTGCATGGACACATCCACGAATCCCGGGGAGTCCGTGAGCTGGCTGGGGTGCCGATCGGCAACCCCGGCAGCGAGTACAGCGAGGGAATCCTTGGCGGCCTGCTCATCGATCTCGACACACGACACGGCCTTGTCAACACGAGCCTGGTAAGGGGCTGATCGCCATGACTGCCGCACCGACCGTCAAGACCGGGGTCCCGACCACGGCCGGGGTCTTCACCAGGGCCAGCTCGGGGCTGGTCCGCCAGGTCCGTACCGACGACGTGATGTTCTACGGGTGGCAGCAGATCGCCCTGGGCTACATCATCTTCATCGTCGCGGCCTGGCAGTTCTACCCGGGTGCGTCGATGGAGCTGGCCACCCTGATCGCCACCGTGGCGGGGCTCTTCATCGCGGGCTGCTACGGGCTGCTGAGCATGGTCTACCCACGCTCCGGTGGCGACTACGTGTTCATGTCGAGGATCCTGCATCCGGTCGCCGGCATCGCGTTGAGCATGTCCCTGGTCTTCTGGCAGCTGTTCTACACCGGGGTCAACGGCGCGTTCCTGTCCAAGTTCGGGATCGCGCCCATGCTCAGCTCACTGGGCGTCCAGGAACACAGCGCGGCCCTGATCGGCGCGGGCAACTGGTTCGCAGGCAAGTGGGGGCTGTTCCTCGGCGGCGTGCTCGTGGTCGGCTTCTTTTCGTTCGTCCAGTACCGCGGCGCCGGGGTGTACTTCAAGGTGCAGCGGTGGGCCAGTTACGTCACAGCGTTCAGCCTGATCGTCACGTTCATCACGCTCGCGCTGGCGGCGACCGGCGTGCTCGACTTCCACCACAACTTCGACGCCGCCGCGGGGGCCGGCGCCTACGACGGCGTCATCGCGGCCGCGGCCGACACCGAACACCCGTTCAGCCTGTCGCAGACCGTGTTCTTCGCGGCGTGGCCGGCGTTCTCGCTTTGGTTCGCGGTTCTGTCCGTCAGCTTCGGCGGCGAGGTGAAGGACGGCCAGCGCAGTCAGCTGCGGGGCATGACGCTGGCCATCGTCACGATGGGCGGGGCGATGATGCTGCTGATGTTCCTGTACCGGATGGCGTTCGGCAGCTCGTTCATGCTCGCGTCGACCGAGGTGACGCCGGACAAGTTCCCGCTGAACGCCGCGCCGTACGTCAACCTGTACACCGGTATCGCCGGCGGCAATCCGATACTCACGGTGGTGAACAGCCTCTGGGTGCTCTTGCTGTTGTTCTTCGTCGGTGCGAGCTCGATGATCGTCGCGACCCGCAGCATGCTCGCGTGGTCGCTCGACGGGATGGCCCCGAAGTGGTTCTCGTCGGTGTCGGCCAAGTTCCACACCCCGACCTGGGCACTGGCGCTTTCGGCGGCGATCGCCTTCGTCTGGGTGTGCCTCTACGCATTCACCAGCTCGATCCTGGTGCTCGGTGGCTTTCTCGGCCAGTGCATCCCATTCATGGGCGTCTGCCTTGCCGCGATCGTCTTCCCGTTCCGGCGCAAGCGGGAGTTCGAGTCGTCGCCGGTCGCCTACCGGGTGGGGAAGGTTCCGGTGATCTCGGTGATCGGCGTCGTCGCGCTCATCTGCGTGGTGTTCGTCTTCTACCGGTTGCTGATCGATGCCGCCTACGGGGCCAACAACCACCTGTCCGAGGTGATGACGGTCGCCGTCACGGTGTTCGCGGTGACCTGGTATCTGGCGTTCCGGATCTACCGCGCCAGGCAGGGGGCCGACATCAAGGGTCAGTTCAGCGAGATCCCGGTCGAGTAGTGGACGGGACGGACGCCGCGACCATCCTGCGGGCCGAGCGGATACCCGGGGAGGCCACTCGCCTCGTCGGATCCGCCGCCGAGCAGTCGCTGCTGCTGCGGATCACCGGGTCGGTGGCCGTGCATCTGCACTGCTCCCAACACAACCGGCTGATGCGTGAGCTCGGGCGACGTCCGTTCTACGACATCGACTTCTGGGGGCGCGACCGCGATCACCAGCGGATCGACGCGTTCTTCCAGACCGAGGGCTACCTCGCCGACCCGGCGGCGCGTGGGTTGCGGGAGTGGGGAATCAAGCGGCAGATCTTCGCCCACCCCGAGACGGGCATCAAGATCGACGTCTTCATGGACGCCCTGGTGATGGCCCACTCGATCAAGTTCGCCGACCGGCTCGAACTGGCCGACCCGTGCGTCTCGCTGGCCGACCTGGTGCTGTCGAAGCTGCAGATCCACGAGATGACGGCCAACGATCTGATCGATCTCACGGTGCTGCTCGGTGAGCATCGGATCGGGACGCAGGCGGCCGGGCAGATCGATCTCAACCGCATCCGCGACGTGCTGTGCGACGACTGGGGTTTCTGGTACTCGGCGGACCTGAACCTGGCCCTGCTGAACAAGTCGGTGCAGCGGTCCGGCCTTGACCCGGAGCTGGCGGCGCGGGTCCGAATGCAGATCGAGACGTTGCGGGCTCACCTGGCCGCGGCGCCCAAGTCCCGGCGGTGGAAGTTGCGGGCCAAGGTCGGCACCCGCAAACGGTGGTACGAACAGGTCGAGGAGGTCAGCTGATGGGACTCCCGGTACGGCGCTTCGGTGCAACGGGCTGGGAGCTGACGACGGTCGGGCTCGGCACCTGGGCACTCGGCGGCGGGGACTGGGCCTTTGGCTGGGGTCCGCAGGACGACGCGGAGTCGATCGCCACCATTCATCACGCCGTCGAGGCGGGCATCAACTGGCTCGACACCGCACCGGAGTACGGGCTCGGTCACTCCGAGGAGGTCGTCGGACGGGCCCTGACCGGGCTGTCCGAAGCGGACCGGCCGCTGGTCTTCACGAAGTGCGCGATGGTGTGGGACCCCGACGACCGCCAGGCCGAGGCGACGGCCGTCGGGGACGCGGCGTCGCTGCGGGCCGAGTGCGAGGCGTCGCTGCGGCGACTGGGTGTGGATCGCATCGACCTGTACCAGGTGCACTGGCCGCCGACCGACGGCACGGCACTGGAGGACTACTGGGCGACGCTGGTCGACCTGCGCGCCAGTGGCAAGGTGCGGGCGATCGGCCTGTCCAACCACTCCGTCGACCAGCTCACCCGGGCCGAGGCGGTCGGGCACGTCGACTCGCTGCAGCCGCCGCTGTCGGCGATCAACCGCGCCGCGGCGGCGGACGTCATTCCCTGGTGCGAGGCCAACGACACCGGCGTGATCGTCTACAGCCCCATCCACTCGGGCCTGCTGTCGGGCACCTTCGACCCGTCGCGGTTGGCGCCCGGCGACTGGCGTCTCGGCGACGCCGACTTCACCTCCGACCTGCCGGCCAACCTGGGCGTCGCGGCGGCCGTCGCCGACGTGGCGGCCAGGCATTCGACGAGCGCGGCGAGCGTCGCGATCGCCTGGACGCTGGTCTGGCCCGGTGTCACCGCGGCGATCGTCGGGGCGCGACGCCCGGGGCAGATCGACGGCTGGCTGGACGCGGTGGGCCTGCGTTTGACCGACGACGAGCTGGACACGATCGCCGCCGCGATCGCGCGCAGCGGCGCAGGCACTGGGCCGTCGCGTCCTGCGACCGCGGGGGTCTCGTGACGGGCACGCTCGGGCTGGGCGCGCTCAGCGCGGCACGTAGCCGACGACCGGGTCGACGATGTTGTGCAACGGCTTGCCGCGCAGCCACCGGGCGAGGTTGTCGGTGAAGACGGTCATCATGTCGATCTCGAACCCGACGTAGTCACCGGACATGTGTGGCGACACCAGAATGTTCGGCATGGACCACAGCGGTGAGCCGGCCGGCAGCGGCTCGACCTCGAACACGTCGAGCGCGGCGCCTGCGATCGTCCCTGACCGCAGCGCGTCGATGAGATCGGACTCGACGACGGTCGGTCCCCGCCCGACGTTGACGACGAATCCGCGCGGCCCGAGCGCGCCGAGCACTTCGGCCCCGACCAGTGCGGTGGTGGCCGGTGTGAGCGGCACGGCCAGGACGAGCAGATCGACGCCCGCGGCGACGGCGACCAGGTCGTCGGAGCTCCGGATCGTGCCGAACTGCGGGTCGTCGTCCGGGGTGCGACCGACCAGGGTGACGTGGACGTCGAGGCGGGCGAGGCGGTCGGCGATGGCCCGGCCGATCGAGCCCGTACCCACCACCGCGGCCCGGGTTCCGGCCAGCCGCCCGGTGGTGCGGTACTGCCAGGTGCCCTCTCGTTGCCGTGCCCAGGTGTCACCCAACGCCTTGACGTGCGCGAGCACCGCGGCGAGCACCCACTCGGCGATCGACGTGTCGAACACGCCGCGCGAGTTGGTGAGCGTGACCGAGCCCAGCTCGGGGCAGATCAGCCGGTTGACCCCGACCGAGGCGGCGTGTACCCAGCGCAGCTCGTCGGTTCGGCGAAGCATTGGGGCAAGATCGGCGAAGCGGTGGTCCCAGATGTACAGCACCGAGGCCCCGGCCAGTTCCTCGTCGGTGGGGGCCGAGCCGACCGGGACGACCTCGACGTCGCCGGGGATCAGGTGCAGCGGCGGGAGCGCCACGTCCGGGTCGGGCTCGGCGAGCACGAGGACGCGGGGAGGATTCGGCACGGGTGCTCCGTTCGATCGGGTGGACATGAATTCGTTTTCGATATTGTATCGAAATTGCAAACACTGGGCCCACGAGAGGCAATGATGTCAGTTTCCTGTGAATTCGTCGGTGTCGGGCGACAGGCGCACGCCGATGTATGACACGACGATGGATCATCAATTCCTCGACCCGGCGGCCTACGAGCCGGACATCGCCGATCCCGTCGAGCTGCGAGCACACCGCAAGCGCCGGCTCGCCGTGGCGTACCGGGTGTTCGGCGCGATGGGCTGGGGCTCGCTCGGTGACGGGCACATCTCCGCCCGCGACCCCGAGCGGCCCGACTGCTTTTGGCTGGGGCGTTACGGCGTGCCGTTCCGGTACATGACCACCGACGACCTCGTGCTGGTCCGTCCGGACGGCACCATCGAGGGCGGCGGCCACATCAACATGGCGGCGTACTACATCCACGCCCCGGTGCACGAGGCCCGCCCCGACATCGTCTCCGCGGCCCATTGCCACACGCCCTACGGGACACCGTTCTCAGCGACGGTCACCAAGCTCGAGCCGATCTCGCAGGAGTCGTGCGCGTTCTTCGGCGACCACGAGATCTTCGACGACGAAGAGGTCAACATCGGCTCGACCGACGGCGGCAAGCGCATCGCGGCCGCGATCGGCGGTTCCCGCGCGGCGATCCTGCGCAACCATGGGCTGCTGACGGTCGGCGGCACCATCGACGCGGCGGTCGGCTATTTCCTGTTGATGGAACGCTGCGCCGAGGTCCAGGTGAAGGCCCCTGAAGCCCGCCCCATCGGGGCCGAGTCCGCCCGGCGCGTGCACGACGAGTTCGACGAGGTCGCCGCGTGGCAGGTGTTCCAGTGGGCGCAGCGCACCTACGTGCCAGACATCGGCGTGGCGGGGCAGTAGCGGCGGCAGTTGTCACGATGCGCGAAACAACCACAGGGAGAACGGCTTTCCTGAAGCGAACCGTCACGTGACGTTTCGTGGCCTCAGGAGCTGGGGCGGTGCCTGCGTTCCGTGCAGGTAGTTCAGGTCGGTAGGTCCAGGGTGTCGAACTGGTACGCGCCCCAGATGCGGCGCGAGCGCTCCTCGGGGTAGGGCTGCGTGGTCGAGCCAGTGTTGTAGACGCGGGTGGATCGTGCATCCGGATCGTAGGGTGGCCAGCCTGGGTTGCCTGTGGTCGCGAATCTCACCCAGTCGGTGCGCATGTCGCGGGAGACGCGGATGACCTCGTTCGCGGCGTTCGGACGGGCGGACGGATGGCTGCGCACGTCGCCGATGCTGAGTGTGCCGAGCACGAGCAGGAAGTCGAGGCTGTGCGAGGCGCCCAGTTCTTGGTTGAAGCTCCAGCAGAGTTCATAGGCCCAGGCACGCCCGCCGCCGGCGTGCTGGGCGTCGGCGAGATACAGGCTGGGCATCCGAAACAGCCAGTCGGAGTTGACGGTTTCATACAGTTGCGCGGGGGTGGCCTCGGGATAGGCGGCGCGGTAGCCGCTGCCGTCCAGCGCAGGTGCGAGACGGCCGAGTGTGGCGGTCACCTGCTCATCGGTCACCTCCTTGCCGAGCAGGGAATTGAACAGCGAATACTCGTCACGGGTGTGCCCCACTAGCAGGTCGATGCCGCGCGCGGCGCCGCCGGCAAGCGCGCGCCATGGCGCGTCCGACAGCAGGACACCGTCGACGACGGGTGAGAACGGTGTAGGCGTCAGCGCTACGGGTCCCCATGATTCGACGAATTCCGGCATCTTCTGGATCACCGCGTCCGTCGCGTCGACCAGCGCGCGCGCCGGGATCCGGGCCAGCTCACCAACGGTGGCCCGCACTCCCAGTTCTGCAGCGATCGTCGCGGAGATCGTGGCGGCGAGCCTTTCGGAGAAGTAGGTACCCGGCACGCTCTGAGCTATCGCATGACGAAACAGCCCAGCTGCCGTCGGCATAACAAGCAGTGCGGCAATGCAACCCGCGCCGGCGGACTGCCCGAACACGGTGACGTTGCCCGGATCGCCGCCGAACGCGGCAACGTTGTCCTGGACCCACCGCAACGCCGCGACCTGGTCGAGAATGCCGCGGTTGTCCGGGGCACCGGCAATGTGGGCGAAGCCTTCGACGCCGACGCGATAGTTCATGCTGACCATCACCACACCGGACCCGGCCAGAGTCGCACCGTCGTGGTGCGGGCTAGCGGAGGTGCCCTCCAGGTACCTGCCGCCGTGGATCCACACCATCACCGGCAGGTCCGCGGCACCGAGGTCGGGTGACCAGACGTTGAGGGTCAGGCAGTCTGCGGAACCATCAGCGGCGCTGCCGGACTCCGACGACATCACCGAGCCCGCGTGGGCCGCTTGCGGAACTGGCGGACCGAACTCCAGCGCGCCGCGGGTTCCATCCCACCGCTGTACCGCAACAGGGGCCTCGAACCGTCGTGAGCCGACCGGTGGTTCGGCGTACGGGACGCCCCGAAAGACCGCAACGGCGTTCTCCCACCTGCCACGCACGGCTCCGGCAGCCGTGCGGACTTCAGGCTCGATGTCCACTCGAGTACCCACTTCCTGTGCTACCAGGCGTTGCGATGACCCTGAAGCCGCAGGCTACCTCGGCAGCCCAACCACGCATCAACCACCCAGCCGCGCAGTCGAATCGAGAACTCATCCCAGCGGCGATTCACAACAGCTCACCAACGTCACGGTGACGTATTGATCAGGTTCGGTTCTTCTTGGCGATAGCGGGGGAGATGATGCTGATGCCGTGCACAAAGACGTGAGAGACTCGGACGAGAATCCGGAAATACGTGAGCGTGTCAGACGTCTTCGATGAAGATCGCGGGTTGGCCGTACGTCCGGTGTTCGTGCCGCAATCGCCTGCGGTACATTAACTTTCGCGTGTGCAACTGCCTACTTGGCCCAGTTGAACACGGCTGATGGGGACGTTGTATCAGGCTGTAACGGGGATGGAATATCCGCTCGGACGGTACCCCAACTTCGTCTGCCCGCCGGCCACAAGCCCAGTCGCGCGACATTCCCTACGGTGAGAATCGAATCATAGTGCGGTGGAACAAGACCCGCTGGCGGAGCCCGAACCGACCCGGGTGCTCGGCATCGACGAGACCCGCCGCGGAAAGCCCCGCCGGACGCGATGCGAGCTGACGCGGCGGTGGGTGAGGGGGTCGATCCGTGGGACACCGGGTTCGTCGACCTGGCCGGCTCCCAGGGCTTGCTCGGGCAACGTGACGGGCGCACCGGGGCCGCCGTCATCGACTGGCTACGTGAGCGCACACCGCAGTTCCGCGAAGCGATCGAGTTCGTGGCCATCGACCCCGCCGCGGTGTACGCCTCGGCGGTCCGCAAGCCCGGCCTGCTACCCAACGCGCAGATCGTGGTCGATCAATTCCACCTCGTCAAGCTCGGCAACGAGCGCTGCCCAAGGTGCGCCGCCGCGTCACCCGGGAACTGTGCGACCACGGGGGCCGCAAGCTCGATCCGGAGTGAGCCAACCGGCGTCGGCTGCTGCGGGCGCGGGAACGTCTGTCGCAGAGCAGCTTCGCCAGAATGTGGAACATCATCATCGACGAGGATCCCAGTGCGCGGATCCTGTCCGCGTGGATCGCCAAAGAAGAACCGCGCACCCTGCTATTCACCGTGCGCACCGGCGGCGGCCCCCACCTCACCCGCCGTCGCCTGCATCGATTCCTGACCTGGTGCATCGACTCCCAGATCCCCGAACTACTCACCCTCGCCGCCACCATCGACACCTGGTGGCCCGAAATCAACGCCTGCATCCACCGGCATCACCAACGCCCGCACCGAGGGCTACAAACCGCCTCGTAAACCGGTCACACGCGTCGGATGCGGATTCCGCAACACCGAAAACTCCGCCCGCCGGATACGATTCCACTGCACCAGCAGACAGCGGGCAGCAACCCAGACTTCAAGCTCATTGCCCGATCAAAATCAAAGACGACATTTTAGGCCCGAGCTGGTCTGCTCCTCCGTAGGGGTGGTACTGAACGTGGGGCGGGGGAGTCGTGATCTGCACGTTGCCGGGCGACTGGCAGACGGTTCCCGAGCAGGACTGCTGATTCGCTGCGAATGCCGTCGGTGCGGCGGCGATCGCCACGGCGGCAGCACCCGCCGCCAGCAGTGGTGTGATGTACTTCAGTTTCATTCCCATGATGGCACTCCTTAAAGCGCTAAATTATTGTGTGTTGCCGTACGAAATTAGCGTCGCCCGGCACCGCTGTGAATTCACTGAAGGTCGCTGAAAACCGGCTCAACATCCATCAATACCCCCGTGAGCTGGAATCGTCCTTTACCTGCCAGCATCCAGAGGCGCTGCCTGCTACCTGATATGGCGCGGTAAGGGATATACCGCCGCGAACACCGTTCGGCTCCGGTTCTGCCAGCGCGGTGACACTTATTCTCAGAGCGGACTTCCAGCAATACAGAGATTGCTCTATGCCACGAAAATTCCATTGACAAGGGATTCGAGACCGGAGACGGGTGGCGCTTTCGCCATGGGACAGCGACGATCGAATGAAATTGAAACCGACCTAGACCTCGACCTCTAACCCGAATCTTTGTCGGACCCTTCCAGGGCAACTGGTTTCAGGCAGGTCCGGGCCGGTAGGGACAATGACAGACGACTCAATTCGTCCCGAAATAGACGACATATGAGGGTCTCAGAACTTTGTGTCGGAGTCGCCATGAAGGTCGACCGAAAGCTTGCGGGTGTTCTCGTTCTCCTCGCGGAGGTACCAGCCGGACCAGGTGACGTCCTGGCGGCAGTCCTCGAACTGTCGGGTACTCCCCGTCGATGTCGAGTTGGCCGCACTCGGCCAATAATCGATGTCCAATAGATGCAGCGCCTCGCGGTCGCCCTGCACACATTTGATCAGCCGCTCCAGCTCACACCAGTGCGTGTGCACCACCAACGACGCCACGCACTCGGCCCCCGGACGCTTGATGTCAGCGACAAGAACGTCATACCCCGGTCCGCCGCAGCGAAAGCTGCTTAGTGGTGGAACAGCAGCCCGCCCTGGTCTGCTCCTCCGTAGGGGTGGTACTGAACGTGGGGCGGAGGAGCCGTGATCTGCACGTTGCCGGGCGACTGGCAGACGGTTCCCGAGCAGGACTGCTGATTCGCTGCGAATGCCGTCGGTGCGGCGGCGATCGCCACGGCGGCAGCACCCGCCGCCAGCAGTGGTGTGATGTACTTCAGTTTCATTCCCATGATGGCACTCCTTAAAGCGCTAAATTGTTGTGTGTTGCCGTACGGAATTAGCGTCGCCCGGCACCGCTGTGAATTCACTGAAGGTCGCTGAAAACCGGCTCAACATCCATCAATACCCCCGTGAGCTGGAATCGTCTTTACCTGCCAGCATCCAGAGGCGCTACCTGGTACCTGATATGGCGCGGTAGGGGTATACCGCCTCGAACACAGTTCGGCTTCGGTTCTGCCAGCGCGGTGCAATTATTCTCAGTGGCGGACTTCCAGCAATGCACAGATTGCTCTATGTCGCGAAACGCCATTGACAAGGGATTCGAGACCGGAGATGCGTGGCGCTTTCGCCATGGGACAGCGGCGATCGATCGGATTGAAACCGACCTACACCTCGACCTCTAACCCGAATCTTTGTCGGACCCTTCCACGACGACTGGTTTCAGGCAGGTCCGGGCCGGTGGGGACAATGACAATGACAGACGACTCAATTCGTCTCGAAATAGACCACACTTGAGACAACGGGCCCCAAGGTGGCGGCTCCACCTTCGCCTTCGCCCCCCGGCGCCATTTCCGATCACCGCCGGTTTACGCCCGGTCACCTACGCGATGTTGCGACTGGTTGGGAAGCCGGCGTCGCCGCGCCCGGTCAGTCCAGACTGGTCAAGGGATGTCACCAAGGTGCCGCGTCACGGTTCTAACTGCAGCGGGCTCGCAGGGTGACACCCAACGGAGCTCGTTCACGGGTGGCGATCAGCATTCCAACAAACCACAATGCGGGATTTCCGGCTCTCCTCAAGCGGTTTTGGTGGCTAGCGCCGACGACAGCGATGCCCGCGTCGAGCAGTCACGAGATACATACCGGGGCCAAACAGCATGTGGAGGAAGACGATGACTGCGGTCAGCGCAGGCGCTCGACGCGCAACCGACGGCGGGTGCACTCGGCGGTAGGAACCGCCACGCCGCCATGGTGGCTGCGGTCGGTGTCGGCGCTGCACCGTCCTTGCTCGGTCCCCAATTCAGCACGCAGGGTTCGCACCATCCGCACCGCGGCGGCCTTCTCCTCTGGGCTGTACCTACGCGTGGTCGGCTTCCCCGGCGAATGTTCCTTCGGCATGACTCCATCCTCGTTCCAAGGTCAGGAGCCTCCACCATTTCCAGGGCGATTCACACAAGGTGGCGACGTCGTCAGCGTCCCGGCTTGCCTTGCGCCACCACCGCTGACAACGACCGCGCGCTTAGGGCACGGAAGCTCGTACTCCCGCCCTCAGCGGGGCGGCCCGCCAGCTGGGTACGACATCGATGACGGGTACGCATCCGGGGTCAGCACCTCGGAGTCTGTGCGGATCAAGGATCTTGAGCAGGGAACCGAGAACTCAAGCGCGCCAACGCGATCCTGAAACGAGCTGCCAGTTTCTTCGGGGCGGAGCACGACCCGTCAACACAAGAAAATAGTCGCCTTCATCGACGTCAACCGCGACGAGCTCGGGGTCGATGTCTGCACCACCCCGTCTTCGGCAGGGGTGTCGGTGGCCCCGAGTACCTAATGGGAATCGATCAGCGTGTTCCTGACAGGGATTTCGTTCACTGCGCGGGACGCTGATTACCGAGCCGCCAGCCGGTGAGCACAATTGCGAATCTGGGACGTGCGTCGATTCCTAGGTGTAGATCGTGCCCCGGGCGGTTGGTGAGCTCGCCTGTTGCGCTGATGGGGTGTCGTGCCACCGAGCACTGGTCCATTAGGTTGCCGCCGGGTGGGCTTGGTGTCTGAATAGGTTGCACCACAACAGAGTTGGGAGGCGAATGAAACGATCTCTATCGGTGACGATTGGGCTGAAGACCACCACGACATTCACATGATGGATGCTGACGGGACGCAGCTGGCGTCGCGTCGGCTGCCCGAAGGACTCCCTGGCATTAGAGGGTTCCACGAGTTGGTGGCCGCCCATCGACCTCCGCCGACGTGCGACGCGCCAGGCCCCGCCCCGCCACGATCACCAGGACCGTGATCGCGAGCGGCAGTACCGGGGCATAGCTGCGTGCGTGCA
>Ga0193743_1001999_pt1 | contig 14699 bp, 7 predicted proteins | sample L2c2metaG_FD_143038 | JGI IMG/M metagenome (GOLD analysis project Ga0193743, IMG submission 143038) | Soil microbial communities from a riparian zone of the East river system, Colorado, United States - L2c2 | ecosystem: Environmental > Terrestrial > Soil > Riparian zone | place: USA: East River...
TGCCCAGGGCGGCCCCTTCGCCCGGGCGTATGTGCTCGCGCACGAGTACGGCCATCACGTTCAGGATCTGATCGGTACCTCGGACCGAGTGCGGAGCAGTGCCGCCGGCCCCACTTCGGGCTCGGTGCGGCTCGAGCTACAGGCGGACTGCTACGCGGGCGTATGGGCAAACCACGCCACCCAGACCACTACCGCGTCCGGGCAGCCCCTTATCGAGAACATCAACGAGGCCGACATCGACGCGGGCTTGGATACCGCCGAGCGCATTGGGGACGACTTCATTCAGTCCCAGATCGCCGGCCAGCGGGTGGACCAGGGCCAGTTCACCCACGGCAGTTCGGCGCAGCGGGAGAAGTGGCTAACCACCGGACTGCGCACCGGCGACCCCAAGCAGTGCGACACGTTCTCGCGCAGCGTCAATCTGGGCTGATCCGTGCCTTCGCGGCATTCCGCCCCGGCCGGGATCAAATACCATGGATCGGATTCACGGCGACGGGTGACCCGAATTCGTAGCTCGTTAGGGATTTCGTTCGATCCAGGTGAGCGGGCCGCGGTGAGATCGCTGGCCCGCCCCGGGCGAGGCCTCAAATGGGTGAGGGTGAGTTCGCCGATCGGAACTGGTGGTGACCGGGGCCGGGCGGGGGCTCCCGTTCCACGCCGGCCCCGGTCACTCTGCAGTGGTAACGAGACGGCTGCGATTTCGGTTCGGCGTAGTTACCCGTAACCACCTGTCCGTCCGGGAATAGCCGCGAGAGGATGACATATTCCCGGTGAGGGAGCAGTACCACCGGCTGTTTCGGCGCGATGAAGAGCCAGCCCCGGGATAGGTCAGGCCAATGGCTCGGCCGATAGCGCCACTCAACCCAGTCAGAAGGTGACTGGCTGATTCGACAGCGAAGCGAGTCCGGACTCCGGACGCTTAGCGACCGGCAGCCGCCACCGGCCGCGAAACCACCACGTTCGCCCCGAGGGGCTGGACGTCAGGCGGTACTGGACGGGACGTCCGCGCCCAGCTGCCCCGAGGCCGGGGCGGAGTCGGTGGACGGCTGCGTCACCGGGTGGCCCACCGGCGCAGCTGGTTGGCCCACCGGCGCAGCTGGTTGGCCTACCGGCGCAACCGGTTGGCCGGCGCCGGACTGGGCCCACGGTTGTTGGATCGAGGGCGACTGGGTGTCCGAGGGGTTCAGATCCGACTCAGCCTGTCGGGGCGCGGTGCCGGTGTCGGCCGGCGCGTTCGAGCCGGTTACCCGAGGGGCCAACTCTCCGCCGCCGCCACTGCTCTGGCTGTTGCTCACCGGGCTGTTGCCAGGAGCGACCTGCCCCGGGTCGCTCTGGCCATTGTTGACACCGCTCGGGCTGGCGGCGGCGGAGCCACCAGTGGTGCCGCCGCCGGTGCCCCCGCCGGTCGCACCGTTGGTCGTGCCCCCGGTGCCCCCGGTGCCCCCGGTGCCCCCGGTGTTACCGCCCGGCTGCTGCCCGGTGCCGGAACCGTTGTTGGACGTGTCGGGGGCGGACGGCGTGGTCCGAGGCGGCTCGGTGGGCCTGGTCGTGGGGGTCGTCGGAGTCGTCTCCGTCGTGGTGGGGGTCGGAGTGGTGCGGGTGGTGGGGTGGTTCACCGTGGTGCGCACCGGCGCCTTGGGGGTCGACTTGGTCCCGCCGCTGCCGCCGGAGGACTTCTCGGTGGTGGTCGGCGTGACGGTCGGCGACGGGGTGAGATCGGTGCTGCTACCGGTCTCGTTGGTGCCCGTCGATGTCGGCCAGAAGAACACGGCGGCCAGGATCGCCGCGATGGCCAGCACCGCACCGATGCCGATCATCAGCCCGGTCTGCCGGCGCTTGCCCGGCTCGGCGTAGTACCCGTCCCGGCCCTGGTTGACGAAGCCGGCCGGCTCGACCGCGGCGTCCGGCCGAGGCGGTGGCTCGGCGCCTCTCGGCGAACCCATCGGGGGGCGGGGCGGGGCGGGGGGCGGGCCACCCATCCCACCGCCGGAGACGCCCGACGGACCACCGGGCCGAGCCAGATAGGCCGCACCCGCGCCCGCCGCCGCGCCGGCGCCGAGACCGGCCGCCACCCCGGCGGACGGACCGGAAACCGGCGGGCGTCCCTGCGTCATCAGCCCAGCCGGCGGCGGAGGTGCGTGCCGGGCGGCCTGCGGCTGCGGGGAGATGGCCAGCGCCGCGCCCATCGCGATCGCCGTCTTGGGGTCGGCGTCCACCGCGACCGGACGGCCCAGCTCGTCGGACACCAGCTGGGACACCAGCGGAATCCGGGACGAACCGCCGACCAGCAGCACCGCACTCAGGTCGTCCGGGCGCAGGCCCGCCGAGCTGACCGCGCGGCGCAGCGCCACGATCGTCTCCTCCAGCGCCGGGCGGATCATCGCCTCGAACTCGGCGCGGACCAGCCTGGTCTGGGTACGCAGGTCGGGCAGCAGCACCGGGATGGTGGCCTCGGTGTCGCTGGACAGCGCCTCCTTGGCCTCCACGCACTCCCGGCGCAGCCGGGCCACCGCGGACAGCACGTCCGGGTCCTCGGGGTCCAGGTTGTCCAGCTGGCCACCCAGGCTGTCCCGCACGTGCCCGAAGACGACCTCGTCGAAGTCAACCCCGCCGAGGCGCTCGATCCCCTCCGGCTGGCCGAGCAGCTCGAACGTGCCGTTGTTGTTCTTGCGCACCACGGCGGCGTCGAACGTGCCACCGCCCAGGTCGTACACCGCGACGGTGCTGCCGGCGTCCACCCGCTCGGCGGAGGCGTAGCTGACCGCGGCGGCCTGTGGCTCCGCGAGGAAGGTGACGGTCAGGCCGACGTCCCGCAGCGAGCGGCCGAGCAGGTCCTTCTTGTGCGCGCCCCAGCTGGCCGGGTGGGTCACCGCGATCCGCCTCGGCGGCCCGCCCTCCCGCTCGCTGACCAGGTCCACCACCCAGCGGATCATTCGGGCGCCCAGCTCGTGCGCCTGGTACGGACGGCCGCCGATCATCAGCGGGATCTCGTCGCCGATCCGCCGCTTGAACTCGCGGACCACCCGGTCCGGGTCGGTCAGCGCGCGCCGCTCGGCCGCCTCGCCGACCAATACCGCGCCGTCATCGGCCAGGTAGAGCACCGAGGCGATGGTCGCCGAGCGGGCGCCCAGAGTCACCACGTCGGCGTCGGCGGGCGCCCGCTCGCTGCCGCGACAGATCGCGGCGGCGGTGTACGTGGTGCCCAGGTCGATCCCGAGCTGGTAGCTCATCGCGCGTTCCCCTAACCCCGCGGACAGTGCCGAAATCCCCTACCGATGGGGATCGACCCTGCTCGCTACGTCGTTATCGGCAGCCAGCCCCGTAACCGGATCGTGGGACCTGTCCCCCAATCCCCCAACGCGCAGACTTCCATACCCCGTATGCGGGGTTTCCGGGAACCCTGTCCGATCCCCGATGGCGCTGAGGCCCCGGCGCCATAACTTTGCGGCAGCCAGAACAAACGCCCAGCCAGCCAGCCCGGACGACCTCGACCCACCACCGCCCGCCCCGGCCGTAAGCCAGTTCGGAACCCCACCTCCCACCCGTGCCAAGCAGTCCGGCACCGCTCACCCCCGGAGATGACCGACATGTCCACTTCGACCTCACTACTTGACTGGATCCTCAGTTTGCTCAGGGATCCCGACGCCCGGGCCGCGTTCCAGAGCGACCCGGACAGCTACGCGGCCGATCACGGCTTCCAGAACCTGTCCTCCGCGGACGTGCACGACGCGCTGCACCTGATCGCGGACAACAGCTCGGCCAGCTACGACCACAAGTTCGCGTCCAGCGACGTGCATTACCCGCCGCCCCCGCACTACGACTCGCACCACGACGCGCCGGAGTACCTGAACAACTACATCACCAACAACTACAAGATCATCGAGGAGCACAACACCGAGATCGACAACTCGGTGCACCAGCGCATCGACACCGACGGTGGCGACTTCGACCAGCACATCGACAACGACCCGGTGGTGGCCTCCGGGGACGGCGCGGTGGCGGCCGGCGGGGACATCGAGGACAGCACCATCACCACCGGTGACCACAACGTGATCGGCGACCACAACGAGGCGGTCACCGGCGACGACAACACCACCGCGTTCGGCTCCGGCGACGCCACCACCGCCGACCTCGGCGACACCCGGATCGGCGACGGTGGCGCGGTGTCCATCGGCGGCGACGCGGTCGGCAGCAACACCGACAACGACACCCGCACCTCGGTGCACAACTCCGGCGACGGGGACACCTCGGTGAACGCGGCGGGCAGCCACGGTGACGCGTCCCAGTACGCCGACCAGCACGAGGCGGACACCAGCACGCACACCAACTACGAGGACAACTCGGAGACCGACAGCCACGACCAGGTCGCGTCCCACAACGACGTCAGCTACGACGACAGCCACGACTACGAGACGCACCACTGACCGGTTTCAAACCCACTGATCGGGTCTATTTCCGGTCAGCCTCACGCACCACCCCGGCCGGCGCCGCGATCTCGGGAAAACCGAGGTCACGGCGCCGGCTTCACTATGTCCAGGACGCGATTGAGCCGTCTATCCGGACACGTACCGGCTCTACCAGGGTTGCCGTTCATCTTTCTGGGGGACCCCACCCGGCGCATATCGGGATTGCTCTGAATAGCCGAGCTGCTAGCGTGAGCCCGGTCTCACGGGGCGCCGAAGCTTTCTCAGACCAGGTGCGCACAGCGAGACCCGGGGCGTCGGGCAGGGGATCCCCCAATCCCCCAATCGGCCCATTGCCCCATCCCGTAGTGCCGGCCCGCCGGAACCCTGTCCGATCCCCGATGGCGCAGGGCACCCACGGCCATAGCTTTTGCCTCATCGCCGGAGCACCTGCCCGGCAGCACGGACCGCATCACCAAGTTCGACACCCTCAGATGCACGAGACCCCAGGAGATCACACCGATGACTACTTCCACCTCGTTCTTGGACTGGCTGCTCGACCTGCTGCGGGACCCCGAGTCCCGGGCCGCCTTCCTGGCCGACCCGGAGGACTACCTCCACGAGTGCGGCTTCTACAACCTGTCCAGTGACGACGTGCAGGACGCGCTCGACCGGATCTCGGACGACGACGACCACGGCTCGCACTACCCCCGGCCGCACGACGACGACCACGACGACGAGCCGTCCCGCTACCTGCGCAACTACATCACCAACCACTACACGACCATCGAAGAGCACAACACCTACCTGGACAACTCGGTCCACCAGAACATCGACACCGATGGCGGCGACTTCAGCCAGGTGATCGACAACGACCCGGTGGTGGCCTCCGGGGACGGCTCGGTGGCCGCCGGCGGGGACATCCGGGACAGCACGATCACCAGTGGGAACCACAACGTGATCGGTGACGACAACCAGGCGGTCACCGGCAACGGCAACACCACCGCGTTCGGCTCCGGCGACGCCACCACCGCCGACCTCGGGCGCACCCAGATCGGGGACGGCGGCTCGGTGTCCATCGGTGGCGATGCCTACGGCCACAACGAGGACAACGACACCACCACCGCGGTGCGCAACTCCGGTGACGGCGACACCGCGGTGAACGTGGCCGGTGACCACGGCGACGCGAACCAGTACGCCGACCAGAGCGAGACCGACAGCAGCTCGCACCGCAGCTACGAAGACAACTCGGACACCGACAGCCACGACGACGTCAACTCGCACAACGACGTCAGCTATGACGACAGCCACAACGTCGACGTCCACCACTGAACACAAGCCGGTGAGGGAAGACCGGCGACCCACAAGATCAAAGAGTCACGCGCTAGCCTGAGCGGCAGGCCTGGGAGGTTGCCGGGCGACGCGGAGTCCGCGTCGCCCGGCAGCCTCCGCGAGCGGCCGGCTCCACACCCGGTACGGGGGTGGGGCCGGCCCTTTGGCGTGACGGCCGGGCGGCCGATCGCGGCCGGCCGGGCGCGCACCTAGCGGGCCGGGTCAGAAGCAGGCTTCGAACGGGAGGGGGAGCGGCGTGGCGCTACCTGATGCGGTCGCGCTGGTGGACCTCGCACTCAAAGCCACCACCGCCTACAAGCGACCCGATCTCGCCCGGCGGTTGCAGCAGACCCGGCAGCGACTGGCCGATCCCAACGTCCGGGTGCTGATTGTCGGCGAGTTCAAGCAGGGCAAGAGCCAGTTGCTGAACGCACTGGTGAACGCCCCGGTCTGCCCGGTTGACGACGACATCGCGACGGCCGTGCCCACCGTGGTGCGCTACGCCGAGGCGGCCGGGGTGACCCTGGTCAGGGAGAGCCAAACGGACAGCGGCGAGCCGCTGCCGGCGCAGCGCAGCGAGGTACCCATCGAGCAGCTCGCGCAGTACGTCTCCGAGGCGGGCAACCCGGGCAACCGCAAACAGCTGTCCTACGCCGAGGTGGGCATCCCACGCCGGCTGCTGGAAGGCGGCATGGTGCTGGTGGACACCCCGGGCGTGGGTGGCCTGGGCTCCAGTCACGGCGCGGCGACCATGGGCGCGCTGCCCAAGGCGGACGCGGTGTTGCTGGTCTCCGACGCCGCCCAGGAGTACACCGCGCCGGAGCTGGACTTCCTCGCCGCGGCCAGGCAGCTGTGCCCCAACGTGGCCTGCGTGATCACCAAGACCGACCTCTACCCGCACTGGCGACGGATCGTCGACCTGGATCAGGGACACCTCCAGGTCGCCGGCGAGACCCCCCGGATCTTCCCGGTGTCCTCCACCCTGCGGCTGCACGCGCTGCGCACCGAGGACAACACGCTGATGGAGGAGTCCGGCTTCGTCGAGCTCATCCACTACCTGCAGCGGGACGTGGTCGGCCGCGCCGATGACCTGGATCGCCGCTCGGTCAGCCAGGACGTGGTCGCGGTGAGCGAGCAGCTGGCCACCGGGATGCGCTCGGAGTTGATCGCCCAGCAGGACCCGGAGAAGGCCGCCGCGCTGATCGAGCAGCTCAAGCAGGCCAAGAGCAAGGCCGACGACCTGCGGCAGCGCTCGGCCCGCTGGCAGCAGACCCTCAACGACGGCGTGCAGGACCTGACCTCGGACATCGAGTACGACCTGCGGGACCGGCTGCGCGGGGTGAGCCGGGAAGCCGAGCACGTGGTGGACCAGAGCGACCCCAAGGACACCTGGGACCAACTGGTCACCTGGCTCGAACAGCAGGTCTCCCAGGCCGTCCAGCAGAACTTCGTCTGGGCCATCCAGCGCGCTCAGTACCTCGCCGGGCAGGTCGCGGACCATTTCAGCTCGAGCGGGGCGTCACTGCTGCCCGAGCTCAACTACGGCCAGGAGGACTTCCAATCCGCTCAGGTGCGGGCGCTGGAGAGGCCCGATCTGGAAGCGGCCGGGGTCGGGTCCAAGCTGTTCACCGGTGTGCGCGGTGGCTACAGCGGCTTCGTGATGGGCGGCATGGCCATGGGGCTGGCCGGGATCTCCATGCTGAACCCGCTGTCCATCGGCGCCGGGCTGCTGTTCGGCGGTAAGACCCTGCACGACGACCTGAAGAACAAGAAGCAGCGCCGGCAGAACGAGGCCAAGGTTGCCGTGCGCCGACACATCGACGACGTGACCTTCCAGGTGGGCAAGGACATCAGGGACATGCTCCGCCAGCTGCAGCGCACCCTCCGGGACCATTTCTCCTCGATCGCCGAGGAGATGTCGACCTCGTTGAACGAAGCGGTGATGTCCGCGCAGAAGTCGGTGCAGACCGACGAGTCCGGGCGGGCCAACCGTATTCGGGACCTCAAGGCCGAGCTGGAGCGGATCGACAACATGGCCCAGCGGGCCCGCACGCTGGACGGCGCCGGCGCACAGGCGGCGTTCGCGTCCGGATCGCCGGCCCTCGGGATCGCTCGGTGACCGGACCGATGAGCTCCACCGGGGGGCCCGGGTCCAGCCATCTCGGCGTGGCGGTCCGCGACCTGCTGCGCCGGGCCGTGGAGACCTACGCGGACAGCCCGCAGGCCGCCGGCTGGCTGCGGATGCACCTGACCCGGTTCGACGAGCCGCTGCGGGTGGCCATCGCCGGCAAGGTGAAGGCCGGCAAGTCCACCCTGCTCAACGCGCTGGTCGGGGAGGAGATCGCGCCTACCGACGCGGGTGAGTGCACCAGGATCGTCACCTGGTACCAGGACGCGCCGAGCCCCAAGGTGCTGCTCTACCCACGCGGCGGCGGGTCGGCCCGGCAGCTCAGCATCCACCGCCAGGACGGCGCGCTGAACTTCGACCTGGCCGGCACCCCGACCGACCGGGTCGACCGGCTGGTGGTGGACTGGCCGTCGCAGAGCCTGCGCGGCACCACGCTCATCGACACCCCCGGCATCGACTCGCTGTCCACCGACGTCTCGGCGCGCAGCCACCAGTTCCTCGCCCCGGACGACTCACCCACCGCCGCCGACGCGGTGGTCTACCTGATGCGCCACCTGCACTCCGGTGACGTGCGGTTCCTCGAGTCGTTCCATGACCAGGGGGTGGCCAAGGCGACGGCCGTGAACACCATCGCGGTGCTGTCCCGGGCGGACGAGATCGGCGTCGGCCGGCTGGATGCGCTGATGTCCGCCAAGAAGATCGCCAGCCGCTACCGCTCCGACGACAAACTGCGCGACCTGGCCCAGACCGTGGTCGCGGTGGCCGGGCTGCTCGCCCAGACCGGCCGCACCCTGCGCCAGGCCGAGTTCGCCGCGCTCACCGAGCTGTCCACGCTGCCCCGCGACGATATGGACGCCCTGCTGCTGTCCGCCGACCGGTTCGTGAAGGCGGAGACCAAGGCGAACCTGACCACGGAGACCCGCGGCGCGCTGCTCGAGCGGTTCGGGCTGTTCGGCGTGCGGCTCGGCGTCACCCTGATCAGGCAGGGCATCACCGATCCGACGAAGCTGTCCACCGAGCTGGTCCGCCGGTCCGGGTTGGACGACCTGCGCGAGGTGCTGGCCATCCAGTTCACCGAGCGCCGCGATCTGCTCAAGGCCCGCTCCGCGCTGCTTGCGCTGGATCTGGTGCTGCGCCGCGAGCCGCGGCCGTCGTCCCAGCCGCTGGCCATCGAGTTGGAACGGATCATGGACGGGGCGCACGAGTTCGCCGAGCTACGGCTGCTCACCGCGCTGCGTTCGGGCGGGATCAAGGTGCCCCAGGACGCCCGCGTGGAGGCGGAGCGGCTACTCGGCGGGGACGGCGGCGCCACCCCGGCCCGGCTCGGCCTGGACCCGATGGCCGACCCGCGCGAAGCCCGCGCCGCCGCCATGGACGCGCTGTCCCGGTGGCGACGGCGGGCGGAGAACCCGCTGTCCTCCCGGCAATTGGCGGACACCGCCCGCGTCGTCATGCGCAGCTGCGAAGGCATCCTCGCCACCCTCCCCCGCTAAACCCGCGCCCGCCCCAACTCCCGCCGCCAACCCCCGTTCCGCGAGTCGGGGATTTCAGCACACTGAGTCGGGGTTTCTGGCACATCTGGGGTGTGCTGAAACGCGCGACTCGATGTGCTGAGAGTCCCGACTCGCCGGCAGTTAGTCCTGGCTCGCCGGTAGTTAGGGGCGGGGGACTATGAGGCGGAGGTGGGCCATTAGTTCGGCGCGACTGCCGGAGCCCAGGCGCTGGCGCATCCGGGCTACGTGATGTTCGACGGTCTTGGCCGAGATGAACAGCCGCTCGCCGATCTGCTTGTAGGTCAGCCCCTCGAGGACCAGCTCGGCCACCTCGACCTCGCGGTCGCTGAGCGCCCCGTTGGACTCGCTCGGCAAGCCGATCGGGGCCGGTGCTGGGGCACCTGTGGGGCCGGGGGGCGGCGGGGTGGGGGCGGCGATAACCGTCGGGGCGGTGGCCGGGGGCGGAGCCGTGTCGGGGTGCGGGCCGCTGTTCTGCAGGCCGCGGGCGCAGGCCAGCAGGGCGGTCATCGCCCTCCGGTCGGTGGTGCGGATGGCTCCTTGACCGGCCAGTTTGCCGCCGTCCCAGGACAGGCCCACGGCGTGCAGCCCGCGCGCCGCCGACTCCACCGACGCCTGGTCCACCTCGCCGTGCAGCACCGCCAACCAGCTGCGCGAGGCCACCGCCATCGCCGCGGCGTACCGGCTGCTCCCGGTCGGGCGGGCGGCGGCCGCCTCCAGGGCCTCGGCCTGCCGCTCGGCCTCGGCCCAGTTCTCCGCCGCCATCGCCGCGTGCAGCTCCGACCAGTAGACCGACGCCGACCACAACACCGGGTAGTTCAGCTGGGCGAGCAGCGCATGCGCCTCCTCCAGGTGCGGGCGTACCCAGGCCTGCTCGCGCAACCGGGCCGAGGCGACGATCAGCTCACCCAGCGGCTGCAGCACGTAGAGGTCCACCGGGTGGCGCACGATCGCCTCGCGGGCCCGTCCCCAGGCCGGCATGAGAGCGGCCAGGTCGCCGGCCCGGCGAGCCAACCCCACCTCCAGCGCGGCGGCCACCAGCTCGTCCCTCGGTTCCAGCCGACCACCGGCGTCCACCTCGGTGAGCAGCGCACGGGCCGTCGGGGTGGCTCCCCGGGACATCGCGATCCAGGCCTGCAACAGTCGGTGTCGAGCCGCCGCCGGCCGGCCGCCCAGCCCGGCGGCCACCGCGCGGTCCAGCACCGACTGGGCCACGTCCAGCTCGCCGCAGTGCGCCGCCACCAGTGCGCCCAGCGCGGCCGGGGAGTCCGGCAGCAGCACGCCCGCCCCGGCCGGCTCGAGCAGCGCGGCGGCCCTGGCCAACTGGGACAGCGCGGCGGTCGGCGACCCCTCGATGCTGTCGTACACACCCTTGGCCATCAGCGACTCGGCCCCGGCCAGCAGGGTCGGTGGCCGCAACAGACTCCCGGGCCCGGCACTCGGCCCACCTGGGCCGGCGCTCGGCGCGGCGGCCCCGTCGCCAGGCCCGGCGAACCCCGCGCCCGGCCCGCTCGGCCGCTCGATCAAGGCGCGCGCCTCAGCCAACGCCCCGGTACCGATCAACGCGGGCACCGCGACCACCGCCGCCGCGCCCATCGCCTGGGCACCCAGCCAGCGGTAAAGCTCCGCGCTGCGCGCCAGCAGGCCACGTTGGGCGAGCGCCGCCGCGGCCACCGTGACCGCGCGCGCCCGGTCCGCCTCGGTGACCGAGGAAGGGTCGGCCAGCACCTGGTCGGCCAGCTCCAGCGCCCGGTCCAGGTCGCCAACGCGGGCGGCCGCCTCGGCGCCACGGGCGGCCAGCCTGGCGGCCGGTGCGCCGGCGGCGATGGCGGCGTCCAGCAGCCGGCCGGCCAGCGGCGAGGAGTTCCGCAGCGCCTCGTCGGCGGCGGCCTCGAACACCGCGGCCACCCGCGACCCGGTGGCCCCGGTGTCCAGCAGGTTGGCCGCGGCGGCCAGCACCGAGCCACCCCGGTCCAGTTGCACCTCGGCCAGCCGACGGCGCTGGGCCAGCCGACGCACCGCCGGGGTACGCCGCAGCACGGCCGTGGCCAGCACCGGACGCAGCGCGCCGCTCTCCGCGAGCAGTCCGGCCGAGCGGGCCTGCTCGGCCAGCTCGGCGATCTCACCGGCCGGCACCTCGAGCAGCGGGGAGAGCACCTCCGCGTCCAGCGGGGCGCCCACCGCGAGTGCCAGGGCGAGCTCCCGCACCGGCTCCGGCTGCCGGTCCAACTCGTAGAACAGCTGCTCAGCCAGGCCGGCGGGCAACTCGGTACCGGGCCGCGCCGACTCCAGCTGGCCGGCGTCCCGCAGCGCCCCGAGCAGCCGCTCCACCATGGCGGGCAGCCCGCCCGTCTCGGCGGCCACGAAGTCGACCAGGCCCACCGGCGGCCGGCCATCCAGCAGCAGCGCGGCACGCCCGGCCACCCCGGAACGGTCCAGGTTGCCCAGCACCAGCGGAGCCCGCCCGCTGGCCAGCGAGCCGCCCAGCGCGGCCAGCCCGGGCGGTCGGGGCCACGGCCGGTGCGCCACCACCAGTCGGGTCAGCCCGCCATGCCCGGCGGACTGAGCCGCCTCGGCGAGCCGGGTCAGCGCGGCCAGCACCGGCTCCGCCAGCCGATGCGCGTCGTCCACCAACAACACGGCGCCGGCGTCGAAGTCGTCGAAGTCACCGGTGGCCAGCGCCGAAACGTCGCGCACCACCCGGGCCCCGGTGTCGGCGTACACCCGGGCGAGCGCGTTCAGCAGCACTGTCTTCCCCGAGCCGCCCACCCCGACCACGTCCAGGGTCAGCGGGGCCTCCGGCGCGCCGGTTATCTCCCGGTAGATCCGGCGGGCGATCGGCGCGCCGGTCAGTACCGCTTCTCCGGCGGGGCCTCCCGGCCGTACCGGCGTGCGAGTGCTGGCAGGCACGACGTGTCTCCCCTCAGGCGCGCACTGGCGCTTCCTCGATGTCCGCCGGCCCGAGGCAGGCCGGGAACACCGGCCGCCACCGAAAGACCGGCGGCTCCCAGACCAGCACCTCTCAGAGTGCGCTGCGCGAGCACTGAGCGTGGCACCGAAGCCGGGCTGCTCACCCCATCGTGACGAGTCCGGGAAGGATACTGCCTCCGAGGAACTGCCCCGGCGACGGTCGGGTTGCTGGCGGTAGAGCCGGGAACCTCAGCCCGCCCCGCCCAGCAGTCGCTGCCAAGTCACCTGGCTCACCGTGGCGGGCAACCGGAACGACCGCACCTTGGGCCGCGCCATCAGCGCCTGCAGCGCGGCGTCCACCTCACCGCCCTGGCCTAGCCGGGCGGGCACCGCGAGCAACGGCCAGGAACCACCGCCGATCATTCCGGTGAGCTCCATCTGGTGACGGCGCTGGAACTCGAAAACCCCGTCCGCCGTGGTCCGGCCGAAGGCCCCGTCCGCCGGTACACCGGGTACGTCGGCGGCCCGGAGCAGGTGCTGGGCGGCCAACACCACCGGGCCCCGGTCCGCGATGCGCAGCAGCGGCCAGGTCAGCGACGCGGACGCCAGCGAGTCCGTCGCCCTGCCGAGCAGCTGGCCAACCTGGGCGCGCAGCGCCGGCAGCATGGCGTAGAGCCGGTCACCTGGGCAGGCGGTGTCCCGGTAGTCCCGATGGCCGTACAGGTCCCCCGGCTCAACCCCGTATTGCAGGCAGGCGAACGCGCACAGCGACCGAAGCGCGACGAGCTGCTTGGCGGGCGGATACACCTCGGAGTAGGTGCCCTCGTTCTCGATGCCGATGGACACATCGTTGTAGTCGGTGCACTGCGAGCCTTCGATGAACGACTTGCCGCCGAGCAGCGTCTCCAGGCTGCGGTGCCGGCCCTCGGCGATCAGCCCGCCCCGGTTGACCAGGAAGTGGTGCCCTGAGTCGATCCAGCCTTCGTTCACCATGTGGAACTTCTGGATGGCCTTGGCCAGCACGACGAGGTCGTCCGGCCCGACGTTGTCCCGGTTCCGGGTCGCGGTGTGGTGAATGAGTATCTTGCTGGGTCGCTTGTCCAACTCGGTCATCGAACCGGTGGCCTTGCGGGCCCCCCACGCCTTGCAGCTGTAGATCTGCGGCTGGGTCGGGCCGGGCAGCCGAGCGACGTCGACCACCGAGCGGATGCCGTCGTGGGCGAGCACGTCGGCCACGCCCGCGCCGCCCACGGCAAGCCCGCTGGCGATGGCTATCAGTGCACGTCGAGATAACCGGGAGGGGTTCGGTGGGACGCCATCCGGCCCGGGTAATGGAGGTCGGGATCGGTTCATCGCGCCTCCCTACGACTCAGCGGCCCAGTGACACGGGAACCATTGCTGATCATGACTCCTGTGGGGGAGACCGTCCCCCGATCGTGTTGGTGCCGTGTCGCGACTGTCGCTCCCCGCAATGGCCGCGCGGTGGCTGCCTCAACAAACGTGTGACGAGCAACGCTTGCCTGAGTTACTCGCCGGTAATATCCTGGGGTTACCAGCGAGTAGGGAGCCGGCGATGGGTCACTACAGGCCTAACGTGCGAGACCTGGAATTCAACCTCTTCGAAGTTTTCCGGGTCCAAGATCAGATGACCGCGACCGCCACCGAAGGCGGCGCGGACGAGGAGACCGCCAGAGGCGTGCTGCAGGAGCTGGCCGCCCAGGCCGCCGGCCCGCTCGGCGAGTCGTTCGTCGACGCCGACCGCAACCCTCCGGTCTTCGATCCGGCGACGCATTCGGTCACCCTGCCGGACTCTTTGAAGAAGTCGTACAAGGCGCTCTGGGACGGTGAGTGGTACCGCCTCGGCCTGCCCGACGACCTGGGCGGCTACGGAATCCCGCCGTCGGTGCAGTGGGCCGCGGCCGAGCTGATTCTCGGCTCCAACCCGGCCGCCTTCATGTACATGGCCGGGCCGAACTTCGCCACGGTGGTGCACCGCAACGGCACCGAGGAGCAGCAGCACTGGGCCGAGCTGATGATCGAGCGCGGCTGGGGCGCCACCATGGTGCTCACCGAGCCCGACGCCGGCTCCGACGTAGGCGCGGGCGTCACCAAGGCGTTCCAGCAGGCCGACGGCAGCTGGCACATCGAGGGCGTGAAGCGGTTCATCACCTCGGGCGACCAGGACATCACCGAGAACATCATGCACCTGGTGCTGGCCCGCCCCCAGGGCGAAGGGCTCAACAAGCCCGGCACCAAGGGCCTGAGCCTGTTCCTGGTGCCCAAGTTCCACTTCGACGGCCAGACCGGTGAGCCCGGCGAGCGCAACGGCGCCTTCGTGACGAACGTCGAGCACAAGATGGGCCTCAAGGCCTCGACCACCTGTGAGCTGACCTTCGGCCAGCACGGCACGCCGGC
>Ga0193743_1002000_pt1 | contig 14697 bp, 10 predicted proteins | sample L2c2metaG_FD_143038 | JGI IMG/M metagenome (GOLD analysis project Ga0193743, IMG submission 143038) | Soil microbial communities from a riparian zone of the East river system, Colorado, United States - L2c2 | ecosystem: Environmental > Terrestrial > Soil > Riparian zone | place: USA: East River...
CCGCGGCGACGGCGGCGTGCTGAAGAACTCCGATGGCAAACGCTTCATGTTCGACTACATCCCCTCGGTGTTCAAGGGCCAGTACGCCGAGACCGAGGAAGAGGCCGACCAGTGGCTCAAGGACAACGACTCCGCGCGCCGCACTCCTGACCTGCTTCCGCGCGACGAAGTGGCCCGGGCGATCAACTCCGAGGTCAAGGCCGGCCGCGGCAGCCCACACGGCGGCGTCTACCTCGACATCGCCTCGCGCATCCCAGTCGAGGAGATCAAGCGCAGGCTGCCCTCGATGTACCACCAGTTCATGGAGCTGGCCGAGGTCGACATCACCAAGGACGAGATGGAAGTCGGTCCGACCTGCCACTACGTCATGGGCGGCGTCGAGGTCGATCCCGACACCGGTGCCGCGACCACGCCGGGGCTGTTCGCCGCGGGCGAGTGCTCGGGCGGCATGCACGGCTCCAACCGGCTCGGCGGCAACTCGCTGTCGGATCTGCTGGTGTTCGGCCGCCGCGCCGGCATGGGCGCCTCCGACTACGTGGTCAGCCTGAAGGACCGGCCGAAGGTCCTCGAGCACGCCGTCGACGCCGCGACCACGATGGCTCTGTCACCGTTCGACGAGCACCCCGACCCGGAGAACCCGTACACGCTGCACGCCGAACTGCAGCAGTCGATGAACGACCTGGTCGGCATCATCCGCAAGGAAGACGAGATCCAGGCGGCGCTCGACAAGCTGGAAGAGCTCAAGGGGCGGGTGCACAACGTCACCGTCGAGGGCAACCGGTTCTTCAACCCCGGTTGGCACCTGGCCATCGACATGCGCAACATGCTGCTGGTCAGCGAATGCGTGGCCAAGGCAGCGCTGCAGCGCACCGAAAGCCGCGGCGGACACACCCGCGACGACTACCCGGAGATGGACGCCCACTGGCGCAACACCCTCTTGGTGTGCCGCGCGGGTGGCGGCGATCCCATCGTCCCGGACGTGACGGTCACCCCCGAGTCGCAGACGCAGATGCGTTCCGACCTCCTCGGGTGTTTCGAGCTGTCCGAGCTGGAGAAGTACTACACCGACGCCGAACTAGCCGAACACCCGGAACGGAGCAGCTGAGATGGGTTCCACAGGGGCATATCAAGCGAGCATGCGGGTCTGGCGCGGCGACGACACCGGCGGTGCGCTGCAGGACTACACCGTCGAGGTGAACGAGGGCGAGGTCGTGCTCGACATCATCCACCGGATCCAGGCCACCCAGGCCGGCGATCTGGCGGTGCGATGGAACTGCAAGGCAGGCAAGTGCGGGTCCTGCTCGGCGGAGATCAACGGCCGTCCACGGTTGCTCTGCATGACCAGGATGTCGACGTTCGACGAGAACGAGACCGTCACCATCACGCCTTTGCGCGCCTTCCCCGTGATGCGCGACCTGGTCACCGACGTGTCCTTCAACTACACCAAGGCACGCGAGGTTCCGTCGTTCACGCCACCGAAGGATCTGCAACCGGGCGACTACCGGATGCAGCAGGTGGACGTGGAGCGGTCCCAGGAGTTCCGCAAGTGCATCGAGTGCTTCCTGTGCCAGAACACCTGCCACGTGGTGCGCGACCACGAGGAGAACAAGGAGGCGTTCGCCGGGCCGCGCTACCTGATGCGCGTCGCCGAACTGGACATGCATCCGCTGGACGTCCTCGATCGCAAGGACATGGCCCAGGAAGAATTCGGGCTGGGCTACTGCAACATCACCAAGTGCTGCACCGAGGTCTGCCCCGAACACATCAAGATCACCGACAATGCGTTGATCCCGATGAAGGAGCGCGTGGCCGACCGCAAGTACGACCCGGTCGTCTGGCTTGGGAACAAGCTATTCCGGCGATGAGCTGCGCGAGCCTTAACAAAGCCTGAAGCAGAAGGTAAGTCGGCGTACGCTCGGGGAAGCAGCCAATCAACGACGAAAGGCGGCCCCATGGGCACTGGAGAAACCCAGAGCGTCAACGACATTCGCACCGCGATCCGCGAACTGTCCGCACGCGCTGAGCTGGCGCGCAAGGAGGGCAGGCCCGACGACGCGGCCGAGATCGAGCGGCGCATCGACGGCTATCGCGAGGAACTCGGCGCCCGGCCTTGACGCCGTAGCCCGATTAGCTCCCTTCCGCGAGATGCACGTTTTGCAGGCCGCTTCTCGAACTTCCTCCGCAAAACGTTCAGCTCACGAAGGTGCCCGCGTAGCCGCGACCTAGCCGCCGAGGCGGCGGAAGGTGCTGCGGTGAAAGACGATGGGCGCGACGTCGTCGTGCACGGTGATGTCGTGCACCCGTAGCACCACGATGGTGTGATCGCCGGCCGGGACTAGCTGCTCGATAGCGCTCTCCACCCACACGCTGGTGCCCTCGATGAATACCGCGCCGCGATCGGTCGACTTGGTCTCCAGACCGGCGAAGCGGTCGCCTGTCTTCGCGGCGAGGGTCTTCACCGCCGCGTCGTGCGACTCGCCGAGCACGCTGATCCCGAGGAACGGCAGGTCTTTGAGCTTCGGCCAGGTGGTCGAGGTGTTCTGCACGCAGAAGGAAACCAACGGCGGATCCAGCGACACCGGCACGAACGTGCTGGCCGCCAATCCGACCAGGGTGCCGTCGACCTCGGCGGCGATCGCGATCACCCCGGAGGGAAAGTGCCCGAATGCCTCGCGCAGGGAGGATGGGCTGAGGTCGGTGCTACTCATGACACCTCCATCTTCACACGTAACCATGTCGGGCGGCCACGTCGGGATGTGCCCGCAGCCTGCTCTTCCACGCATTTCGACCGTAGATCGCGAAGATCTGTTCGTTGGACGGATCCGCGCTCACACCGCGGGCCTCAACCGCGAGCTCCCTTGGCAGCGTCAGCACCGGGATCTGCGCATCGAGTCGCGGGTTGAAGAAGTAGGGCACCGAGATGCGCTCCCGCGACGACAGTCTGACCCGGTGCTCGGTGGCGCGCAGATAGCCGCCGCTGGCGACCTCGAGCATCTCGCCGATGTTGACGATGAACGCGCCAGGCACGGGATCCACGTCGATCCATTCACCGTCGGGGCCGCGCACCTCCAGACCGCGGCTACCTGGCTCGGCCAGCAGCAGGGTGAGCACGCCCGCGTCGCGGTGCGCGCCGACGCCCTGCGGGGTGTTCGCCTGCGCGGGATAGCGGACGATCTTGATCAAGGTCGCGGGGGTGTCGGCGAAGGCCTCGTCGAACGCGTCGGCCGGGCTGCCCAGTGATGTGGCCCAGTGTCGCAACAGCGTTCGCCCGACCTCGGCGAGCGCGGCATCCCATTCGGCGACCACGGCAGGCAACTCGGGCAGCGCGGGCGGCCACTGGTTGGGGCCCTGCAGCCACAGGTAGTCGGGGTTGCCTGCACCACCGATCGGAGTCCGCTGCGGCCCGATGTCGATCTGCTCGCGCCAGTCGACCACGCCGCCGGTGAGTTCGCCGCCGAGCCGGGTGTAGCCGCGGAAGTGCGGGCTGTTGCGCATCGCGACCGCGTCCTTGCCGGCCTCGGGCAGCGCGAACAGCCGACGGGCCTCGGTCAGCAGACGGTCGACGAGGTGCTCGGAACGCCGTGGCCGGTGAGGTAGAAGAAGCCGACCTCGTGGGCCACCGTGCGCAGCCGCTCCCGCAGCGCGGCGGGGTCGTCGCGGAGGTCGACCACGGGCAGTGCGGTCCGCACGGAGCTCACGTGGCCATGATGTCCGGAAACCCCAGCACCCACCAGGGTCGGAATCGTCGTGAATGCAAGCGGCCGGATGTCGGTCGAACTGGAGCGGTAACCTGACGCTCATGCCCGCGCCGTCCCTCCTGTCCGTGCCGCGCGGCTAAGCGAAGCTCGACAAACCATCGCCTCGTCATGTGGATAACACTCCTGTTGATGGCCGTTGCGGTCAGTCTGGAGCCGTTCCGGATCGGGATGACGGTGCTGATGATCAACCGACCCCGGCCGCTGCTCCAACTTTTCGTCTTCCTCGCCGGCGGCTTCGCGATGGGCATCGCGGTGGGCGTGGTCGTGCTGTTCGTGCTACGGCCGGCGCTGGGGTCAGCCCATTTCACCCTGCCCAGGGTGCAGGTCGTGGTCGGCGCGGTGCTGCTCGGCTACGCCGCAGTAGTGGCCGCGAGCGCGTTACGGGGTCGGCGCGACGACGAAACTGCGGGCCGAGTCGAGCGAAGATCCGGACCACTCGCGATGCGGACTCGCCGACTGCTCGACGACCGCTCGCTGTGGACCGCGGGGGTCGCGGGCCTCGGCATCGCCCTGCCGTCCCTCGACTATCTCGCCGTGCTGGCACTCATCGTCGCCTCCGGCGCCGCGGCGAGCACCCAGGTCGGCGCCTTGCTGCTGTTCAACGTGGTGGCATTCGGGTTCGTGGAGCTCCCGCTGGTCTCCTACCTGGTCGCCCCGGACCGCACGCGCGCAACGATGTCGGCACTGCAGGACTGGGTGCGGAGGCGACGCCGCCGCGACGTCGCCGTCTTGCTGGCCGTGGTCGGTTGCGTGCTGCTCGGAGCGGGGTTGGCCGGACTGTAGCGTCGTGTGCCCGCTGGCCGGCTCAGGCGTCCAACCGGGTGAATTGGTCCTGGCGGTACTGCTCGACGCAGGCGGCGCGCCGAATCTTGCCGCTCGTCGTGGTCGGAATCGAGCCTGGCTGTACCAGAACGAGATCCCCGACGTTCAAGCCGTGCGCATTGGATATCGCAGACATGACGTCGCTCTTGATCCTGCTGAGCCAGTGCATTGCCTCCAGCGTGGAATCACCTCGCCTCTTGAGCTCGATGACGGTGACCAGCTTCTCGGTGCTGTCCAGCGAGACCGATATCGCTGCGACCCGACCAAGTGTGATCCCTTGAACCGTCGCCTCGATGTCCTCGGGGTAGTGGTTACGGCCACGGATGATCAGCAGATCCTTGATGCGGCCGACAATGAACAGCTCACCCTCGGAGATGAAACCCAGGTCACCGGTTCGCAACCAGGGGCCATCTGGCGTGCCAGGCGACGGGTCGACCAGCGTTGCGCCGAAGCACCGCTGCTCCTCCGGTGGCCTGCTCCAGTAGCCGGCCGCGACATTGTCGCCATGGACCCAGAGCTCGCCGACCAAGCCCGGTGGGCACTCGCGGAGTGTGTCGCTGTCGACGATCCGTAGCGTGGGCGATTGCGGCACCTTGTATTTGACCAGTGCCGTACCGGTCCGGGCCGCGCACCGCTGAACGCGGCCCGCGGCCAATTCTCCGACATCGAAGTGCGCCGCTGGCGACGATTCACTCCAGGTGCCGGCCGCGACGAAGACAGTCGCCTCCGCCAGGCCGTATGAAGGACGCAGCATGTGGTCCCGAAAATTGAAGTGAGCAAACCGATCTGCGAAGCGTCCCAAAGTGGCCGGGTCGACACGTTCGGCGCCGTTGATGATGCCCAGCATCCCGCCAAGGTCGAGCCCGGCCAGGTCACTGTCGGTGGTTTTACGGGCGGCCAGGTCAAAGGCGAAGTTAGGCGCTGCCGAAAAAGCACTAGAATTCTCAGCCAGCGATCGTATCCATCTGGCCGGCCTTTCCAAGAACGCAACCGGGCTCGTCAATGCGGCGCGATAGCCGCTCAGGATGGGTGCGCATACGCCCAGCACCAAACCCATGTCGTGGTAGAAGGGCAACCACGACACGAAAGTGGTATCCGGTGTGGACTTGATGTTCGTCTCCGCGAAATAGATGCGCATCAGCTGCTCGAAATTCACCTGGAGGTTGCGGTGCGAAATCATGACCCCAGTTGGCAGCCGGGTCGAACCCGAGCTGTACTGCAAATACGCGATGCTGGGCACATCAGCCGTCTCGATGCTTGGTCCGAGATCGACGTCCAGATTCATCGAATCGATTTCGACGATCTTCGGAACTGCATCCAGGCGTGCTTGATCAACATAATCGCCGACATCGCCAGCGACCGCGGACGTGGTGAGAACGACCGAGGGCGAAGTGTCGGCAAAGATCGCGCCCACACGCTCGTGACTCGAGCCGCGATGCGGCAACGGGAGCGGCACCGCGATCAGCCCAGCCTGCATGGATCCCAGGAAGGCCAGAATGTAGTCAAGACTCTGCGGAGCCAGGATCACCGCCCGGTCTCCGACCGACGCATGACGGCTGAGCTCGTGTCCGACGTTCAACGTTCGGCGGGACAATTGCGCCCACGTGAGACTCTCGGCGACACCCGCCGGGTCGTCGCCGTAGTCGGTGAAGGTGAACGCCACGTCATCGGGGCGCAGGCTGGCACGTCCGTGCAGCATCGAGACAATGGATGGCTGGGGAGTAGGCGTCACATCACGTCCGTACTAACTCGTCGAATGGGTCGGCTTGGCGTCGTCGTCGTCAGCCCGCGCCGTGAGGGTTCAGCATGGACGTGACCCCGTTGACCAGCGTCGATATGGGGTCGCCGCCGCCGCCGAACGTCGCATCGTTGGCCGGTGCGGTGACCTTCAACGGGTCGAAGCCGTGCACCGGGTCCACCTGCACCGGTGCGGTCGCCGGATCGTCGTTTCGTGAATAGCCCGCATTCACCCTGGGCAGCAATATCGCATCGAGCTGATTCAGCGTGTCCTCCGGGTACCCGAGGTACTTGAAGGGCAGCACCAGGGGAAGGTGCTGCTCGGGGATCATGTACGTCGTCGTCGTCGCACCCTTTGAGTTGACCGTCGTGATGATGTTCTGCGGCGGAACATTGCTCGGGTTGGTGAACGCAATCGCGGTGTGACCGGTGGCCAGGCCGGCGATCGAGTTGGCGAGCGCAAACAGGTTGTCCGGCCGGTCGGGGAAGTCGGCGATGCTGTCGTAGGCAGAGACGAACTGGTCGGTGTGGTACTGGCTTTCCACTGGAGCTGGGATGCGGTAGTCCATCGCGGGCACGACGCTGCCGACGGGAAACATCTGGGTCAGGAAACTCTCCCCGAAGGGGGACTTCGCGAGGGGGTCGCCAAACGTCGCGAAGCTCAGTTGATCGGGCGGCGGAGCGGTCGGATCGTTGGCCAGCCGCGCCTTGACGGCGTTGAGCACTAGCGCTCCCTCGGACAGCCCCATTGCCCTCCCGGGGCCACCGTTGCGGATGGCGGTATCGAGGTTGACCTCTCCCTCGTCGACCGACTCGCCGATGCTGGGGCCGTCCAAACCAATGCCGGGATAGATCTCCTCCCCCACCCGGCCGATGCCGGGGAACAGGCGCTCCAGGACGTGGCCCTGGACCTGTCCTGCGGGATAGTCGACTTTCTGACGCTTCATACCCGGGAACCAGTCAGCGCCCGTGCGACGGATGTACTCGTCATAGGGAATACCGAGCACGTGCGCGCCGCCCAGGGCGTACGCGGTCCCGGGGTTTGACGTCGCGGGGGTCGGCGTCCCTGGCGCCTGCGGCCCTGGGGCCAGCGAGTCATCGGCGGTCGCGCTCCCGACGCCGAAACATCCTGTGACACTGACAGAAACCAGCACCGTAAGGAGCTTCTTCATCCCTACTCCTAACCGCTTGGTTTCGTTTCGTAGTTTCACATACATGGCGGGCCTCCGCTAACTCGGCTGTTCGGCACGTTCGGCTGGTGGCGGGGACTTCGACGACGATGACCACTTTGCGCCCGCTAGTGACGGCCACCAGCTCGCCCGCCCCACCAGCGCCGCGATGGCAGGCACGGTGATGGTGCGCACCACGAAGGTATCCAGCAGAATTCCCACCGCGATCACGAAACCACCCTGGATCACGATGCCGATGCTGGAGAACAAGAGCCCGCCCATCGAGGCGGCGAAGATCAGCCCCGCCGCGGTGATCACACCGCCCGTCGAACTCAGGGTGCGGATGATGCCGTACCGCAAGCTGTGCGGAGACTCGTCGCGCATTCGCGACGCCAAAAGCATGTTGTAATCGGCGCCCACTGCGACCAGCACCACGAAGGCCAACGGGGGCACGCTCCAATGCAACTGCTGGCCGAGGATGAATTGGAACGTCAGGACGCCTATGCCGATTGCCGCGAAATAGGAAATCACCACGGAACCAACGAGATAAAGGGGTGCGACGATCGCACGCAGCAGCACCATCAAGGTCAGCAGGACGACGATGAGGGTCGCGGCGATGATGAATCGGATGTCGTGCTCGTAGTAGTCGCGCGTGTCCCGCAGCGCGGCGGGGAACCCGCCCATCGAGATCGTGGCGTCGGACAGTGTGGTGTTCGGCTGGGCGCCCCGAGCGATGTCACTGATCTCATTGACCTGATCCATCGCCTCGGAGCTGAACGGGTTGAGTTTGGTTTGAACCAGGTACCGCACCGAGTGGCCGTCTGGTGAGATGAACGCCTTGGCGGCCTTCTGGAAATCCGCCAGATTCAGCACTTCGGCCGGAATGTTGAACCCAGCCTGTGAGGGGTCCGTGGCGTTGTTCTTCATCGTCAACAGAAATGCCGATGCCTCGTCGAGTCCGGACGCCACCAGTTTGATCTGATCGATGAGTTGGTCCACTCCGCCCGCCACTTGCTGGCTTCCGCCGGCGAGGCGGTCGGCGTTTTGCTTCAGCTGGGTCAGGCCCGCCTGCGGGCCACCGGGTTTGTCCAGGCCCATGGCGTTGACCGCCTTGGCGACGTTGTTGAGTGCACCATTGAGCTTGTTCACCGTCGCGTTGAGCGTCTGCCTGTCACCGAAGCCCTGCAACTGGTGCGCGAGGTCGTTGATCTGATCGAGGTTTCCGCCGTTGCGTGCGGCGACGAGCTGCTCGAACTGGTTTCGCGTGGTGCTGCAGGACGAATCGGCGTCACAGACCGGGTTGCCCTGAAGCGCCGTCAGAACCGGGCCGATCCAGGCGAACAGGTCCTTGCCGGCGGTGAAGTTCACGCCCATGGAGTTGCCGAGCGCGTTGATGCTGTCGACGAGCTTGGCGGCGGTATCGACGTCCCGCACCAGCTTGTCCCCACCGTATTGGGTCCTCATCGAGGTGAACTCACTGACCAGACTCTGGATGCTCGGCACGATCTTGTTGATCTGTGCACGCACGTCAACGAGGCTGTCGGCCAGCGTGTTGGCCCCGGCCGCCAGTCGGTTGAGGTCGCCGGTGCGCTGCCCGATCTGGTTGGAGCCGTCGGCCAGCCGGGTGCCGACGAGCCCGGCCTGATACGTGGCCCTGAACTCCGGCGGCACGTCTCCAAGGGGTCGGGTGATGCCGCTGACCAGACCGACGTTGGGCAACTGTGCGACGCGCGAAGCCATCTGCTCCAAATCCGCGAGAGCCCGCGGTGTGCGCAGGTCATCCGGTGACTGGACGAGGATGTATTCGGGGATGGACTGACTGATGGGGAAATGGCGTTCCAGCGCGGCGTATCCGACCGAACTCGGCGCCGACGCCGCCACGACCTTGCGATCGTCGTAATTGAATTTCGCGAACATCGCGCAGCCGGCCAGTATGGCCAAGACGAGCACACTGGCAACCAGATGTGCCACCGGCCTGCGCACGATTCGTATCCCGGAACGTCGCCAGAACCGAGTAGTCAGTTCGCGCCGTGGCTTGACCCAGCCGCGCGGCCCGGCGAGCACCAGAATCGCGGGCAGCAGAGTCACTCCGGCCAGGAATGCGACGCCGATGCCAATCGCCGACGAGATTCCGACCGTTCTGAACACTCCCATTTTGGCGAAGCTCAACAAGAGAAAAGTGATCCCCACCGTGGTGGCGGATGCGGTGATCACCTTCCCGATCGAGATCATTGCCGCCTTGACCGCTTGTTCGGAGTCCACACCCGACCGCACATAGTCGTGATAACGGCTGATCAGAAAGACCGCGTAATCCGTTCCCGCGCCGGCCATGATCGCGCTCAGGAATATGATCGACTGGTTCGAGACGCCCGCCCCAGTCAACTGGGAGAAGCCCGCCACCACTGCCTGTGCGATCACCAGGGACGACCCGATCGTCACCAACGGCAGCAGCATCGTGACCACGCTGCGGTACACCAGCAACAGCACGGCGAGGACCAGGACGGCGATCGCAAGCTCGATCGGCAGGCGATCCCGTTCACCCGCGACGGTGAGGTCCGCGACGGTGGCCGCGGGACCGGTGAGGTGCACTGTCATGGGGCTGCCTGCGACGCTGCGTTCGACGATGTCGGTCACTCGGTTGAACGAGTCGAAGGCCCGCGGCGTGCCCAACTCGCCCGCGAGGCCGACCGGCAACACCCAGGTCTTCTTGTCCTGACTCGTCAGGAACTCCCGCAGTTGTGGCGTGTTGACGAAATCCTGCACACTCACGACGTCTGCCTGGTCATCGTGCAGCGCGTCCACGAGCTTGCGGTAGGTGGCCTCGTCGGCGGGTCCCAGCCCGTTCTCGTTGATCAACGCCACCAACAGGAGGTCGTCGTTGCCCGGTTCGTGGAACGCCTCGACCATCTTCGCAGCGGTGACACTTGACGGTGCATCGCTGGGCAAGATGGCGAGGGGATGCTTCTGAGCCATCTCGCCCAGCGATGGGAACGCCAGCGGCAGGGCGACCGCCATGGCGATCCAAATCCCTATCACCGCCCAGGGCCACCGCGCCACGAGATCGGCTAGCCGTCGCATATCGCCCTCACCCTCGCCCGGAATTGCTCCACGCTATGCGACGCGTCCCCAGTGCCCACTGTCAGCGACGCGTCCGGACACCGACTTCATCGCCTCCATGTAGCGGGTAACTGATTTCTTGGCGACTGGATTGTCGGGATGCATGATCGCCATGGCCGTGCCCTCCCCGTACCGGAATATGTAGATCGTCAATTGATACGAAAACCGGCCGTCGGGGTAGATACCGACATTGTTCGCAAGGCCCATGTCGGCTGCTGCGAGGATTGCGTTGAGCGGAGCAGCGCCACCGTGAAAGAAGTTCGACACCGGAAAGTTCGGCCGTGGCCAGTCCAACCACGGCGCCAACTCCAATACGCGGTAATACGGCACTCTCGCCATGCCCAGACCCGAATCGAAGGAGGCCTGCGCTGCGTATGCGGCATCGTTGAAAGAGGTCGCCGCTATCGGGACGGCGATCGGGATCAGACCGGTAAACCAACCCTGCGTCATGAAATTGTCGCTGGCCGTGCGGGAATCCCTCGGAGTGAGCCCGTAATACGTAAGCGCACCAGTGAACTCGTGCTCCACCAGGCCGAGACAAGCGAACAAACCGCCCACGAAGCGTGCTCCGGCCGCAGTGCAGGCCGATTCGAACCGCTCCGTTTGTGCTGCGTCCATCAGGAGTTCGGAGTCCATGTGACTGGTGGTCGATTTCAGGGCGTTACCCAATGGGAGTGGGAATTCGGGAAAGCCACCATTGTTGTTCTCGGCGAAGTCAATCCACGCGCGTACCTCAGGCGAAGCAACGGTCAACTCTGATGTGAACTCGCGCTCGCGGGTGCAGAATTCGGCAAAACTACCGGCATCGGGGAGGGAAAGGGGTTCGCCGCCTCCGGTCAACGCCGAATACATTCCGTTGGCTTCCAGCATCGTCGTGCCGATCAACGTCGCGTCCCCGTGAACATGATCCATGGCGGCAAAGAACGTGAAGTAATGCTCGCTTTGGATGACTCCGAAAGTGAAGCAGCCCCACTCCAACGGACTAGGTATGTCCACGACGTGAGCACGTATTTCGTCAACGGTCATGTGGCCGTGATCGATCGGTGCGAATTCAATGTCAGCCGGATCGCTGATGGTATGCCTAATGAATTCTCCGCTGGCGGTTGGTTCGAACCAGCTGCGGAACGTGTCATGCCGACGTAGGTATGCGGTCAGGGCGTGGTCCATGGCGGAAATGTCGCACTGACCGGGCATGTCACAGCTGGCGATGATCTGTCGGGAGAAGTCCAGGCCCGCGGCCGTGCGTTCGCAATAGTTACGGAGATGTTGGCCCTGCATGTAGCTGACCGGCACAGAACTGATCGGCGCTTGCCGGGCCTTCTCCTGCGCCGCGGCCGTCGCGTGCCACGAGGTGATCGGGCCGGGGGTCAGCGTCCACTCGTCGAGTCCGCCAACCGTAATCTTCCCGATGCGCAAGACTTCGTCCTCCCGGCTTGGCCGGCCTCGGTCCGGCATCATTCGTGATTCGTGGCTAACATACCCTCGGTTCGAGGGCAGTCGCCCAGCACCGGCCGCACCCAGGGCGGACGCCGCGCATGCCACAGTTGGGCGTGCAATAGTGTCCGTCTGAGCTGATGTTCAGGCGTTGCAGGTGTTTCGCCGTCACATTCTGACCGCCAATGCAAGATTCTGACCGCCGATGCAAGGGGGACGACCGCATGCATTCCGTCGAACGTCCGATCGAGCCGGCCCCCCGTTTTGCCATCGTCGGCTATGCGGCGCGCTTTCCGGGTGCCCAGGATGCCGACGAGTTCTGGGACGTGCTGCGCGAGGGCCGGGACGCGATATCGGAGGTGCCCAAGGACCGCTGGGACGTCGACGAGTTCTTCGACCCGGAACCCGGTGTGCCCGGCAAGGTCGTAACCCGTCGCGCGGGTCTCGTCGATGACGTGACGGGGTTCGACGCGCCGTTCTTCGGTATGTCGACGCGCGAGGTCAGGATGATGGACCCGCAGCACCGGCTACTACTGGAGACGGCGTGGCGCGCGGTGGAGCATTCAGGCACCGCGCCAACGGCTTTGGCCAACACCAACACCGGCGTGTTCGTGGGTTTGGCCACCCACGACTACCTGGGAATGGCATCCGACGAGCTGACTTACCCCGAGATCGAGGCCTACCTGGCCATCGGGACGTCGAATGCCGCAGCGGCGGGACGGATCAGCTATCGGTTGGGCCTACAGGGTCCCGCGGTCGCCGTCGACACGGCGTGCAGCTCGTCGCTGGTGGCAATCCATCAGGCGTGCCAGGCGCTGCGCTTGGGCGAATGCGACCTCGCGCTGGCCGGCGGCGCGAACGTCCTGCTCAGCCCGGCGACCATGATCACTTTCTCCCATGCGCACATGCTCGCGCCCGATGGCCGATGCAAGACATTCGATGCGGCCGCAGACGGCTATGTGCGCGGCGAGGGTTGCGGCGTCATCGTCATCAAGCGGCTTGAGGACGCGATCCGCGACGGTGACAGGATTCGCGCCGTGATCCGGGGTAGCGCGATCAACCAGGACGGCGCATCAGGTGGATTGACGGTGCCGAACGGCGTTGCCCAGCAACGAGTTATCGCCGATGCGTTGAATCGCGCCGGCGTCGCACCCAGCGACGTCGGATACTTGGAGGCGCACGGGACGGGGACATCGCTGGGCGATCCGATCGAGGCCCAGGCCGCCGGTGCGGTGTTCGGCGTTGGCCGCGAGGCGAGCCAGCCGCTTTTGATCGGCTCGGCGAAGACGAATATCGGGCATCTGGAAGCCGCCGCGGGGATCGCCGGCGTGATCAAGGTCATCCTGTCGCTCGAGCACGAGACGTTGCCGAAACACCTGCACTTCAAGAATCCGTCGCCACACATTCCCTGGGACCGCCTTGCGGTGCAGGTCGTGCAGGAGGCCACCCCCTGGGAGCGCAACGGTCGGCCACGCATTGCAGGAGTCAGCTCGTTCGGATTCGCTGGGACCAACGCGCACGTCATCCTCGAGGAAGCACCCGAGGAAGCACCCGCTGCTCGTCTGGTCGAGCAGCCCGGCGACCGGTTCCACATCCTTCCGCTCTCGGCGCGGACGCCCGCCGCGTTGGTGCAGGTCGCCGATCAATACCGCAGCTGGTTGAGCGCGCACCCGGAGGCCACCTTGGCGGACCTGTGCTTCACCGCCGGAGTGAGTCGCGCACACCTGGAGCACCGGGCCGCCCTGGTGGTCAATTCACCAGAATCCGCCAGCGAGCTACTCGGCGCGCTTGCGGACGACCGGCCGGCAACCGGTCTGGTTCGCGCAGAATCCCACGACACACCGAAGACGGCGTGGCTGTTCACCGGTCAGGGCAGCCAGTACCCCGGCATGGCCCGGGAGTTGTTCGACACCGAGCCCGTGTTCGCCGAGACACTGAATCGTTGCGCGGCAGTGGTAGCCGACGTTCTCGAAAAGCCATTGTTGGATGTCATCTTCGACGTGGATGGCCCGGACAGCGACGAGACGCTGCGGCAGACCAGCTACGCACAGCCCGCCTTGTTCGCGGTGGAGATGGGCCTGGCTCGGCTCTGGCAGTCGTGGGGCTTCGAACCCGACGTGGTGGTAGGCCACAGCGTCGGCCAGTATTCGGCGGCCTGCGTCGCCGGCGTGTTCGGCCTCGAGGACGGAGCGCTCCTGATGGCCGAGCGCGGCCGCCTCTTCGGTAGCTTGCCTGCAGGTGGTCGGATGGCCGCGGTGTTCACCGCCCCCGAGCGTGTCGAAGGCCTCACCGACGAGTTCCCGACTCTGTCGGTTGCCGCCTACAACGGCGCCAACACGGTGCTGTCGGGACCCACCCATGACCTGGAGAAGGCGTTGGCCGGGCTGGTGGCCGACGGCGTCCGGTGCGACTGGCTGGACACCAGCCACGCGTTCCACTCCGCGCTGCTGGACCCGATCCTCGACGAATTCGAGTCGTATGCGCAGCGGTTCAATTTCGCCCCGCCACAACGGATTCTGATTGACAACCGCACCGGTGACGCACTCGGCAGGAGCGTGAAACTCGATGGCGCCTACTGGCGCCGTCACGCGCGCCAACCGGTGGAATTCGCCAAGAGCGTGCGCACCCTTGCCGAGCTGAATTGCAAGGTGTTGATCGAG
>Ga0193743_1002001_pt1 | contig 14693 bp, 9 predicted proteins | sample L2c2metaG_FD_143038 | JGI IMG/M metagenome (GOLD analysis project Ga0193743, IMG submission 143038) | Soil microbial communities from a riparian zone of the East river system, Colorado, United States - L2c2 | ecosystem: Environmental > Terrestrial > Soil > Riparian zone | place: USA: East River...
CGCTAAAAGATTCGTCGTACTTCGCGGCGACCGAATAAGCTGTTGTGACGGCGTGTTGATTAAATCGGCTGCCTTGGCGTGCCGTCGTCTTATTGGTGCGAAGTTTGAGAATCTTTACGACCAAGGTGTCTCCAGGCAAAGCACCTTCGACATAAAAGGGGCCGGTGTTCGCATCCCCACCTCGACGCGGGATTTTCGCATCGCGCCCAGCGGCATCGATGGTCCTCGTATTCACCACATCACCGGGAAAGATGTGCAGAACCGGCGGCTCAGCGGCTGAATATGTTGCGTAAAACGAGGTGGGCTCAAAATCGTAGCTTTTAGAAGTCGACGGAGTATGAGCAGCGCGAGTAATCTTCCAAGTGACGTCGGTCGGCGGTAGTGCCGGGCCACCGAAACGTCGCTGTGGAGTGACCTTCCCCGAACCAGACACACTATCGTCCGCGACGTTTCCTGACAAAGCGCCCGCCGCCTTTCCATTCTGGTCCAACAAGGAAATTTGTATCGTGGCACCTGTCTGGTTGCCGTCAATGACATAGTTTCCCCATGTACCGGACAATTTGGTTCCACTGCTTTTTACATTTACGTGGTTGTATTGCGCTGTGTACTGCGAGTCGAAGGGCCCTGTCATCTGGCCTATCCACTCACCGGACAGATCCTGCCCGGAAGACGTATTGCTAAACGCGATTAGGGCGGCTACGAACGCGAATTGATAAAAACGAAAGCTAAACATGTTCATCGACTCCGCTTGTTGGTGGATAGCTGTAGCGATGTGAGTAATTATTCGTATCTGCATTAGAAAAGAATCTTTAATGCAAGCTGAACATTGAATGGCTCCCCAGCGCCAATTCCGGGTGCGCTCGAACCTCCTGCGGTCGCTGTCACCTGACCTGTAGCTATGCTGGCGGAAGGTGTTAAAGAGTTCGTACTGAACGTGGGATTAGAAAAGTTATACCGATTGAAGACATTGAACATCTCTCCTCGAATCTGAAGCCGATATCCTTCATACAGAGAAATATTCTTGAAGATGGATAAGTCAAAGTCAGCATAGCCAGGTCCATAAAACTGACCAACTCGCGTGGTTGCGTAAGTTAATGCGGGTGGCGACACGATCGCTGCTGGATTGAACCATTGAATGTAAGTCGTTCCATTCGCAATCGCAGAATCGATGGATTGACTCGTTGGCTTGCATGTTCCACTGGCTGTCGATGAGCAACGGAGCGGATTGCCGCTGAGATTCGCACGGTCGCCACCTTCACTAAGCCCAACACCTCCAGCAGCCGAAGTGCTCGTCGCAGTGATCGGCTTTCCGCCATGAAGCCAGATTGTGCCTGTGGCCTGCCAATCGTGCGTCATCCACTTGGGACCGCGTTTCAATCCCGGGACGTCATACGTAAAGAACCCTTTGAACTGATTCCGGATATCGTTCGCGAGATTGCCGTAGTCCAGCCCGGGAAGGTTGTTGTCAGTGGGAAGGGTTGTCTGACTCCCAAGATTGTGCGACCACGTGTATGAGAATTCAGAGATGAGACTGTGCCAATTTCTGGTTTTGATCAGGGCCTGCAGGCTATTGAAATTCTCCCCGCCCGCACTATTGATCTGGCGAATCTGTCCAAAGTTTGGATATTGCGAGGAATAAGGGCGCTTGTATTGCAGGGGGAGAAATCCGCTCTGAATGGGTGTTGACGTTAGTCCCGCCCCAAAAGCAGTTTGATTCAGATCGTACGTGTTCAGCAGATGTTTTCCCTGTGTACCTACATACCCGATTTGCGCAATGACGCTTGAGCCAAGTGACTTCTCGATATTAATCGAATAATTGGCAGTGTTCGCTGTAGTGAAGTTATTGTCCACAGCAGCTATCGATGCAACAGGACAGGTGGCACTCGTCACGCCTGTACACTTCCCGGGCAGGCTCGGATTCGTGGGGAAGATTGAACCGTTCGTCTGGATCAGAAAGCCTAGATTTGGGTTTGTAAGAGCCTGGTTGTAAGTAGGCTTCGTTCCGGCAGGGTTGCCGAGTAAACCGGTGGTTGATAACCAGGTATTTGTTGAAGGTGTGTCGTAGTAGAGACCAAAGCTTGCTCGTACTACGGTGCCAGCAAAGTGTGGTGGTTGCCAAGATAAACCCAAGCGCGGAGCGAGTTGGAGAGCTGATGATTTGTAGGGCTCCGAGATGTCTTGTCCAACTACGGCCAGGCCGCCTGTCGGCGCCAGCGAATTGGGAGCTATCGAAGGACTGAACACGGTTAGATCTCTTTGATCCGTTCCAATTGGAGAGAGATAATCCCAACGCAGGCCAAAGTTTAGATTTAGGTTTTTGGTCACTTGATAAGCATCTTGCGCATAAATATTGAAGTTATTCACACTGGCAATTCGATCGAGAATTCCGTTAACCAATGTCGAACTGTTCGATTCCATCTGGAGAAAATCAGCGAGGGCCTTAAGATTGTTGTCCACTGCAACCGTCGCTCCGTTGTAGGCAAATGTGCTGGGATATGCCGTTCCAGTATTTTGACCATTGGCAGCCGCAAAGCCTCGATTGCCACTGAAACTAAAATTTCCTCGAGTCCCTCCGTTGCCTCCGGCTCCGTTCCCCACCTCGTAGATTTGTGTTCTTCTGTACTCGCCCCCTGCTCTAATCTGATGCTTTCCAATCGTGAAGGACATGATGTCGGAGAGATGACCGCTGTAGTCATGACGCGAAGAAAATGGACTCTGCCCTGTACTATCGAACCCCGCGATGCTCATCGTAGGAGCACCCTGAACATTGCCTGGACCTAACCCGACTATGAAACCTGTGGAAGCAGCATTGATATTTGGGTTCGCATCGCTAAATGGCTGATTGAAGTAATCGACTCCTGCAAGAATCTGGTTCGTGACCTTCGGATTAATCTGAGAGTTTAATGTCAGCCCGATATTATGGATATGCATGCCTGCAACCTGGAAGTACCAGGGGTTGAGGCTTTGCTTGGGAGCCGTTTGGCTGCCCTGGCCCCAATACCATCGGGCCGATAACTTATGCTTTGCGCTCAAACTGTGATCAAGCTTAGCCATCAAATTATTGCTGTAACCGACTTGGCTTGATGTTGCAGGCAGATAATTTCCTGCAGTGGCTGGACCTGTAAGCATAAACGGTTGCCATAACGTACTAATCAGGCCGGTGGCAATTGGGCTCGCCGCAATCCCTTTAGTCGCCAACAAAGCTTTAGCCTCGGCCACGTATGCATTGGACGGCTCTGTCTGCGCGTTAGTCGCTTGAGAGAGAACATAAGACTGGCGCTCGTAGGTTAGAAAGTAGAACGTCTTATCGCGGATGATCGGGCCACCCAGCGACCCTCCGTACTCTGTGAAACGAATCTTTGATTTGCCATAAGGACTCAAGCTTTGTCCCTGTCGGATAGCATTCTGCGCTTTCAAAAAAGGGCTTATTGCCGCAAAAAACTCGTTGCGGTTGTAGTAATAAAGACTGCCATGCAGATGGTTTGTTCCAGACTTGATGACGAGATTTACGGCGGCACCTGCAAATTTTCCCACTTCGGCGCCAGACTCAGTTTGGGCAGAGAACTCTTCGATAGCGTCGATAGGAATTAGCGTTCCCGGGATTCCACCAACACCGCCTTGATTTGCGGCTGATCCATTATTGGCGGGATCGTTGTTATCGACACCATCAACCATATAGTTGATACCGGCCCGTCCATTAACCGAACCAGTACCCGTAGCACCAGGCAAAAAGTTGACGATCGTTGTGAAACTTCGACCGTTAAGAGGGATGTTCTGAACCTCTTCTCGTGGCAACGTATAGGTTTGAACTTGCGAAGTTGTGTCCAGCGATAGCGCAGCTGCATCCACTTGTACGATGGTAGTAGTCTCCGCCAGAGGCATTGTGATGGGGAGATCGAAGATCACACCGGCCGATATACGCAATCCGTCGATCCTGACCTTCGCGAATCCTGTAAAAGTCACCGAGACGGAATAATCGCCTAACGGCAGGTCCTGTATGGAATAGCTTCCGGCGCCTGAGGAAATCGTCGAATACGTAAGGCCAGTAGCGGCATTCTTCGCTTCAATGATCGCCCCTGCAATAATCGCGCTCTGCGGGTCAATGACTGTTCCAGAGATACCACCGCGGAAAGTGCTCTGTGCGTTTGCCATACCGGTCAACAAAAACAGCACGATTGTGCAAGCGATGTGTCGCATTGAAGAAGCCTCGGGAATGAAATTTGTTCTATTGAGGACAGCTGTGCGAATCCCGAATCATCGTAGACACGAGACGTCAGCGCAGTTTTCAGAGAGGGGTGGTTATCGGGATAGACATGTCCCCTAGCGGTGGGGTGTCCTGCCACGAACCCAAAATCAGATTTCTGTATGTGGCGACTATGCCAGAAGAGACCATGGCAATCAAAGAAGAGTTTTGTAACAAATTGTCACAAGCAGTCGTCGATATGTCATCGATAGAGTGCACTTCAGCAGTCAAACGGTAGTCGCAGTTGCACTTACAGGAATGAACCTTAGCCGCTAGACTACGCCTACAGTTCTCCGTAGCGTCCGGAAAAATCCTGCGCGGCGGGAAAGCTTATCTCAACCGTTAAGCCGCCACTGACCTTGTTCCAAATAGCGATCCTTCCGCCATGCATTTGCGCGGCACGGTCGGCAATTGCCAACCCGATTCCAAAACCATCCTGTCTCCAGTGCTTCGCTTTGTCTGCTCGATAAAACGGTTCCAGTACAGACTTAATCTCCTCCTCGGGGATTCCAGGACCTTCGTCCGAAATCCGAACAATAGATAATCGCCGATCTGAGATAGTCTCGATGATTGTCTCTACATGAATCAAACCGTTTGATGGCGAATATCTGATGGCGTTACGAATGACATTCTCAATTGATGCCCTAACCATCTCTGAATCGCATCGCAGAGAGCATTCATCTGCGATGGAGGCCGTTATGCTAACGTTTGAGTTGGATGCTTCGTATTGCATATCGGGCAGGAGATCCACAACGAGCTCACTTAGGGAGATGGGCGAGAGTTGGGTAATTTCACGAACCGTTTCCATGTAAGACAAAGATAGAATTTGTCCAATCAGATGATCCAGCCTCTTCGTTTCCGATTCGATACGCTCGAGATGTTCGGGGATGTCAGCCAGCGGTCCGGAACCTGCGAGGGCTAACCCGACGTTTATACGGGCAAGAGGGGAACGTAATTCATGAGAGACATCTCGCAGAAGAATCCGTTGTGCTTCGGCCAAGGACTGTAATTTCTCTGCCATATGGTTAAAATCTCGTACGAGCCGGTCGATATCATCTCCTCCTTTCAGTCCATGTACCCTCGAAGAGAACTTCCCCCATTGAACTCGTGTTCCAAGGTTCCCCGAGGCAATGGCGCGAGCTGCCGTTCGAAGGCGACGGATAGGAAGGGCAACTAGGATTGCGAGAAACAATGTGACCACGCCAGAGATAGCAATTGTCGTGTAACCAGGCAGTAACCCATAGACTTGAAGTGCTGTACTGTAGCTATTTTTAAATAGAACGATATATGTCGCTCCCTTTTCGGATTTGATTGGATAAGCGATTACTTGAAATAGTGCATAGTTACTTGTCATTCGCTTCTGTCTCGTAGCGGCCGCGACTATCAGAGGCTCAATCCCCTTGATACCTGGGTCGCCACACAATAGGTGGCCCTCCGAGGAAGCTAGAAAAAGAGCATCGCGCAGTGTCGCGATAGATTGTTGAACCTCAAGACATCGTCCGTCTTCATAGGCCTCCATAATTGCACGGCCGTTAATTGTCAGTGAGCCGTCGAGTGCATCCGTCAGCTCTGGATTATGAATGTGACGATGAGGCTCGAAGTCGGAGATGGCTATTACTACGCCGGCAGCAAGCCAATACGCTAAGAATATCTTCAATACAAGTCTGATCATGGAAGCCCACTTACAGGTCGTTTTTAGTGTTCAGGGCTGCCGGCTGGTGAAAATAGATACCCTGAACTACGTATTGTTTTAATTCGCCCGGCATGTGGCGTTGTCGTGCTGAGCTTCTTACGAAGGCGGCAAATGTGCATATCCAAGCTTCGGTCCAAGGGATGAAAGGGGCGACCGAAGACGCGGCTAACCAATTCTTCGCGCGTGAGAACTGATCCTGCCGATCGAATCAAGAGATCGAGCAAGGAAACCTCAACGTCTGTAAGGTCAAGGGGCTTTCCCTTAAAGGTAGCGGTTCGCGAAACTGGGTCGATCCCGAATCCCATGCGCACAGCCGAGCCATCAGACGCCGAAGACGACACATTAATCGAGCCCGACCTGCGCAATACCGCTTTTATTCGTGCGACTAATTCTTCTGGATCGAACGGCTTGGGCAAATAATCGTCGGCTCCAAGTTGAAGCCCACGAATTCGGTCAGCCGCTTCGCCGCGGGCTGTGAGTAACAGGACGAATTGTTGGGATCGCTGTCGTAAGCGGCGAAGCCATTCAAAGCCGTCCATGTCTGGCAACATGACGTCAAGCAAAATAAGATCGTATGTATTCGAAAAAGCTGCCTCTAATCCCGCTGTCCCAGAGTGATGCATCAAAAGATCGAGGCCATGAGCAGCGAGGTAATCGCGCAGCATAGTACAAAGCTTAACGTCATCATCCACGAGCAAGACGGCTTTCATGTCTTCTTATAGCCCAGCGCGAGTTTGTAACCAAGGAATTTCTGAAGAGCTGCAGGCGAGGCCGTTTCTTTGTGACTCTACCTGTGGATTGTGGGTCTTCTATGATTTCTCCTCTGCCGTGAATACGAACCCGTCTGACACCTATTTCGGATGGTCGGCGGATCGCCTATTCCGTCACAAGTGAATACACCGAGAGCTCTACTTCTGAGCCGCTTGATGAGAGAGAGAGGAATAGGCTTGCTCACGGATGCAACATTCAATCTAGGCTTCAATGATCGTATCTTTGCCGGGAATCGAAAGGTGGTTGTGCATCACTGAACAAGGCCGTCCCTGGCCGCCATTCAGATCAGCAACTTAACAGAAATTGCCGCAATAATTCTCCGGTGCCCGTGCGCAGCGGCGAGATCGACTAAACCATAAACGCTCATAAAGAGAAATCAGCGGATGACCTACCGTAATCTTAGAGCGTGCCGAAGACGAGCAGCGTGGAGGAGTGGAAGGTCTTTCCGGAAAGCACTACACAGAACAGCACAACGGCGAAAGACACACAACGGAGAGGTTCCATGCACGAGCTGCAATCACGAACTTTGTTTACCATCAGCATGTCTTTGGATCCGGTGATAGAAGTTGGAGATACGCCAGCTGGGCACCGCAGGGTATTCACGGTGTCCGGTGGACACTTCGAGGGAGATCGCCTCAAGGGAGTGGTATTACCGCAAGCGAGTTCTGACCTCCTGCTTGTTCGAGCTGACGGATCTGCTCAGCAGGGATGCTCGCATTGTTCTGAAGACGGACGATGGAGCCATGATTGTCATGACCTACCGTGGAGCGCGGCACGCCTCAGCCGAAGTGAACGCAAAGATTGCTCGTGGGGAGCATGTTGACGGTTCTGAATATTACCTGCGCACAGTTCCATTTTTCGAGACGTCAGCGCCGAAATACGCATGGCTCAATCAAATCGTGGCGGTGAGCGTAGGGGAACGGCAACCCAACGGCGTCAGCTACCAGGTATTCGAAATTCTTTGATCGATCGTGCGTCGTCCTATCGATGGTCATATCTTCCCTTGATGAGCAATATCTCCCGCTTTTGGCGGACGTACTGACAGGTGCCCTGGCCGTCTTAGCACAAACCCGAGATACCGTCGGGGCATGGGTTCTAGCCGGTGCTGACAAGTTGCTTCCTGACAGCACTCGCGTTCCTGAGTTCGGCAACGACGACCATGGACTCGTCATTTTTGGGGTAACCACACCAAACGTCAAAAATTGTACGTTAGCGTTCATGGGAGCCGTTCGGACCAGAGTCCTGCCCGCGAACTTGCCGAAAAGGAGACTTCGCGGGAACTACGGATGGTTAGGAACATAAGCGCACTTATTGGTGCTGATGTATCTGCCGAATGCGAGTAACCGATCACATCACCTTCGCAGTTCGGTGTGTTTCCGCCAGTCGCTTGGCGGCACGCCCTCCCAGTTCCGAAACGCCCGGCCGAAGGAGTTAGGGTCTTCAAATCCCAGCAAGTAGGCTGCTTCGGTTAATTCCAATGCGGAGTTGCTGAGATAGTACCGCGCCATCTGATGCCGTGCCTCGTCCAATACGCGCGGAAAGCTCGATTTCGAGTCTTGGAGTTTCCGTTGTAAGGTACGCGGCCCCATATGAAGAGCTCTTGATATCGCGTCAATCGACGGACGATGGCCTGTAAGTTTGTCTTGGATCGTGCGGCGCACGAGCTCCAAGAAACGGTCCTCTTCTTGGTACTGCCGCAGCTGCTCCTCGAACTGTGGTGCAAGTAGATCGAGCAACTCTGCGTTCCGCGTGACGAACGGCTTCGTTGCGTCCGACGCACGAAAGACGATTACATTGTGTGGAGCGCCCACGACGTTGTTGCAGCCAAGGCTATGTTCTATCTGGCGAAGGTTCGGACGCTGCTGGACGTATTCGGCTCTGAGCGGGTTCAAGGGCGTTCCGCTTCCATGTCGAGCTAGAGAGCGCATCCAGGAGAAACAATAATCTGTGAGGCTCGAAGGCTCGTCATCGACGGCAAGCAGCCAACGAAAGCCGACGGTGAACTCTTCTGCGTCGAGTTCCACGAGAATCTCTTCCGGCGCGGTCAGTTTCTTGTACCGGGCCATGTGTTCCGAAGCTGCTACGAGGCTCTCGGTCGATAGTGCCGCAATCGCCATTGGATGAAAACGCTCGGTCTTTGTTTCAACGCCGAGCTTCACACCAATCAGGGATCGGAACTCACCTGATCGATCGCACGCCAGAGTGCAAACAGTTCTCCCGTGGACACAAGCACGCGGGTCTGCCAAAAAGGTCACGTGGAAGCCCCGCCCTGCGGAGCACCCCGGGAACGGATACACCTAGCTCCTCTAGGTTGATGGCAAGACGTCCAGGAACACGGAAATGCTTGGCCATGAACTTGTCCTCCTGCCTTAACGTATCCAAATAGTGGCGATTGTGCCATGCAAAGGGCGTCAAACAGACTGCAGAAGGCGTCAACAGTCGGGCCCTCAGATTGTCGCGATCGGCAAGCACCATTTTGTGCACGCTTAGACAACCGTATATGCATACAACCGCGCAGGATCAAAAGCCATCTTATAACACCTTTCGGTATGAAACTCCGAGTAGAGCCGCAATCTTTTCGATCACGGCTGCCTGGTGCCCCAGACCGATGGCGCAGTGATGCGCGGGGCCGTAGGAGTTCCATTGCTCGACAAAGCTTCGGGCTCCCATCGGAAAGCGATATCGGCTGTTGGTGTTTCCGATCTCCAGGATCTCGCCTGGAACGCTCTCCCCTTCAGCGACGAGCAAGAGGAAGCCTCGTTCTTTATCTTCGACGACGGAGAGCAGGGTGACAGGGCCGTGCTTGACTGACATCTCGACGGAGAGGCCCTTGCCCACTTTGCCGTGATAGACGCGTAGCGGGCGCACTTTGATCCGGTCCTGCGCGATGCCGGCGTGACCAGGGCCATCGTGCCCCATGAGGACGAGATCGTCGTTGAAGTCCATGGCGTAGTACTCGGTGAAGGAGCCTCCCGCGCCGAGCAGATCCATGATCTTCATGGCTATTACATTTTTAACCTCGTACTCCCCTGCGACCGGAATCGAGCTGGCTGTGAGCATGGAAGTGCCCAGGATGATGGAGCTCATCGTGTCCTCGTTTTCGGGGACGCCGGTGCCCTTGTAGTAGTAGGCCAGCATGTTTAGGCTGTGCTGGTCCACGAACTGATCCAGAGCGGCTGAGGTGCGCGCGGCGCGGGTGATCTCCTCTTCCGGGCAGTCTTCTTCGATCTGGAAAAATTGATGGAAGGCTTCTACCTTTGCGCTTACGCGATCTTCGGAGATCTTCCGTCGAAGAGAGCTGAGCTCGTCGACCTCGAGCATCTCGATGTGAACTCCGAACCGGCCGCTTACCTGCGCGAGATCGGTAGAGATGTCGAGCATTCCGCTGTAGTAGTGACCCATCAAGCCCAGAGTGCTGTGGCTGAGCGCGTGGACGACCTCTGTGCTGCGGAGCCACTGGTCGATCTCGTTCCAGCATGTGGGATCGTCATGGAGCATGCCGGTGACCTGATGGAACGGGATGGAGAGGCGTATGAGGACGTTGGCGATCTCGGGAACGGGGCAGGAGCTGCAGTAGGCCAACCACTCCCCTGTCATCGCCGTGCGGCTCTCCATGCGATTGAAGGTCTTGTAGTCGATGGCGGCGGACGGTTGCAGATTTAGCAGCAGGATCGGCACGCGCGCTCTCTGCACGACTGGAAGCAGCGTCGAGGAGAGAGCATATGTGGTGACGTATACCAGCAGGAGGTCGATATCCTGCTCACGACACGCGTGCCCTGCATTCAGGGCCTTCTCAGGCGAATCGATGAGGCCGAGATTGACTATGGTTCGTGACGGAGCCTCGATTTTTTGCGCAACGGCATCCACGTATCCGAGCAGGCGTTGCTGCAGTCCTTCAAACTGGTCCCAGTAGGCTTCCAGTCCCAGCCCGATGAGTCCAACCCGCATGAGCCTTTGTTTATTCTTCACGCTGGCCTCCTCATGCGGCATTGGAGTTGGCGGACTCCTGTCCGGGCATATAGAAGACCTCCTGCATCATGGCAAAGGGCTCGCCTTCTTGCAGATCGGGCACACGCTCGAAGAGATCGGCTACGGAACGTTGCCATCTTTGATTGATCTCGCTCTGCGCCAGTTGAGTAAGAAGCTTCTCGAAATCAGGAACACGCATGTATAGGAACAATTGCTGCCTTCGCCTAAAGATGGAGTATTCGCTGACGCCGAACGATTCCATCTCCTGCAGAAGTTCAGGCCATACATGTTTATGAACGCGATCGTACTCCTCGAGCTTGTCTTCCTTGAGCCTCAACTGAAAGGCAATACGCTGCATCGAATCTCCTTCTGTCGTTGTTGTTCAACTCTATTCCGACACGACGGCGACTTCGTTGGGTTCAAGTTTTATCGTCTGTTCTGAAAAAGCCTTTGACGCGGGAGAATGATCTCCCGTGGACGGAGCCACCAAAGTGATATGTGCGGCCTTGAAGTCTTGAGGGAGTGTGACCTCTTCTTCCTTGAGATGCTTGTTTACGATCAGGATCTGCCGACCGTGCGAGGTCTGGAAGGCCTGGATGGACAGATTGTGATTGTCATCCTTCGTTTCGACCAGCTTGTCTCCGGGACCGAAGTTATCCTTCAGAAGCTTGAGAACCCAGAAGCGCGCATTCGGATCGCCTGTCTTGTAGTTCATCATGCTGACGCTGGGATACTGGGTTGGATATCCGACAAGTTGAGACTCGCCTACAACGTCAATTCCCATTCGTGCGAGTTGAATGTACAGGTCCGCATAAAGCGCCCCTGCCAGGTTCCAGTAGCCCGCCGGTTCGGGCTTGGCTGCATAACCGGGAATGCGATTGCTCTTTCCATCCTCAGGCAGGATGACTCCAAGCTCGTTGAGATCGGTCTTCGTAGAGGGAGAGTAGCGTTTGCGGATCGATTCGACGTAACGCACTACATTCAGGAAGCCCTCTTCCTGGTTGAAGAAGGTGTACTGCCAGTTGTCGATGTCTTCGTCTGCCGAGGGACCGGCATAGAAGTGGTAGGTGATGAAGTCCAGCGGAGCACCGCCATGGTGATTGGCGGGATTCAGGAAGTACTCGAACATCTCCGGATCTTTGGACGGTGCGGCCAGCGCGAGAGCCATGAACTTCAGATTCGGATCGACCTTCAACATTGCCGACGTAACCACGTCATAGAACTTTGTATATTGCTGCGGCGTCCAGTGATGCTCAAAGTCGATCTCGTTGAGCATCTCCCAATAGGCGATCTTGTAGTGGTGCCCGGACTCGTGCCACTTTCCGTATTCGTCCTTTAAGCCGCCCTTCGTGTACCAGCTAAGAAGACTGCTGTAGTAGTCGGCGAGCTCCTTCATCGTCGGGTCACGCAGCTCGGTTCCCTGCGTGTAATCCCAGAAGACTTGGTTGGGATCGGCGGGATAGGTGACGGGCTTGTCGGTCTTGTACATCCAGGCAGGAATAGTGCTGAAGTTCAAGACGACAGAGTGCCCTTCGGTTGCCTTCATGAAGTCATCCAGCGTGGGATCGATGTGCGAGAAATCCCATGAGGTCTTTCCATCTTTCGGAGGTTCGAGCTCTGCCACGGCCTGTTTCGGATACGGAAGCCAGGGAACGTAGCGGACATAGTCTGCCCCAAGCTCATGCAGAGCCTTGAACGAGGGATCGTGCAGCATCGCTCCGCGCAGCAGTTGCGGATTGACCACGACCTGCAGGGTTGGAGTGGACCGGGAGGTGATCGTTACCTTTGACCAATCCACCTGCAATCCCTTTGTGGAGGAGTGCTGAGCATGTGCGGCAAGGCATGCGCCAAGGCTGAGCAGCGCCGATAGAGACAAAGTCTTTCTGAATGACATGATGTGCTCCTGTTTCCTCTCGCTTTACAGGGGAGAACTTTATCCGGAGAGGCGATTAGGCAAGGCTCCGGAACAGACGAAAGCCTAATTAAGGCTGACGGCTCTGGCGAGGCCGAACTAGTAGTCACTGAGTTTTCACTCTATGAAATTATGAACAGTGCTCAACGAAGCGGAACCCAGAGAAAACCTCTCTTTTCTTTGCCTGCAAGGCAGGCTGCCAGGTTTAGGGTCATCATGCTAAGCTTTCGTACTGTGAAATAACGAGGCCGGCGGATTGCAGTCGCATGAGTGATAAATCATCTGAAAAGGTCGCCAGAAAGGCTAGAAACGGGTCGGATTATTCCATCCGAGCGGTTGTCCGGGCGTGCGATATCCTCAGGTGTTTTCCGCGGGCGGATGTGATGCTCAGTCTGGGAGAGGTCGCTGGGCGCAGCAAGCTAAGCCTGGCCACCGCGTACCGTCTTCTGCAGACGCTCGTCACTTGCGGCATGCTCGATAGCCTGGGAAAGAACCGGTACGGTCTTTCCAGCCAGCATTGGCAACACAAGAGATACAGATTTGGGTATGCTTCGCAGAGCGAGGAGTTTTCCTTCTCTCGTCTCGTCTCCGACAGCATCCGGAGCAGTGCCTATGACGCCGGTGTGGACCTTCTGGTTCTGAATAACTGCTACAGCCCCAAGAATGCGATTCGCAATGCCGATATCTTTGTTCGCGAACATGTCGATCTGGTCATCGAATTCCAGACGAATCACCAGAGCGCATCAATCGTGGCTTCCAAGCTTATGGAGGCGGGCATTCCTATTATCGCGATCGACATTCCGCACCCAGGGGCGGCCTACTATGGAGCCAATAATTATCGGGCGGGTTTGATCGGCGGACATGCGCTTGCCCAGGCGTGTCTTCGGGAGTGGAACGGTCAGATCGATGAGGTTGTTCTTCTTGAGTTGCCGATGGCAGGACCATTGCCGCGCTCCCGGCTTACGGGAATGCTCGCGGGAGTTCGGGAGCAGCTACACAGCCTTCCCGATCAGAAGGTCTTATTTCTGGATGGGAACGGGCGCTTTGAGAAGAGCCTCGACATCATGCGCCGTTATCTGCGGCGAAGTAAATCCCGGCATATCCTGCTCGGAGCCTTGAACGATCCGAGCTGCCTGGGAGCGTTGCAGGCCTTCGAAGAGGCGGGCCGCGCCGAGCACTGTTTGGCCGTGGCACATAATTCGAGCATCGAGGCAAGGCGAGAGATGCGCCGACCGGGTTCTCGCCTGGTTGGCTCGGTTGGGTTTTTTCCCGAAAAATACGGGGAATCCGTCATCTCGCTTGCGCTGGACAAGGTACGCGGCAAGGAGATTCCGTCAGCCACCTTTATCAAGCACCACCTCATCACTTCGGAAAACGTGAATACCTTCTATCCGAATGACAACCTAATTACATCAGCCGATAGTGATTCTCTTTTGTTCAGCCAACATTGAGACATCTGTTTTGCATTAGACTTCGAGCTATGCAGATCTCTCTCCGTGATAAATGGACTTGGAATTAAATGAATTACAAGCGTAAACGCACAACCATTGCGGTAGTCCTTGGCGTCGGCATCCTTGTCAATTATTTCGACCGCGTCAATCTATCCATTGCTCACGATGCGTTGCAGAGCACCTTCGGAATCTCGGATATCGTTTTCGGCTATCTGCTGGGGGCCTATAGCTGGACATATGCAGCCATGCAACTGCCGAGCGGATCCCTTCTCGATCGTTTTGGTGTACGCAGTGTCATGCTTGTGGCCATTACTCTTTGGGCGATTGCTTCTGGTCTTGCAGCGGTAGCACCAACCATAGTCATTCTGTTTGCAGCGCGGTTCCTTCTTGGTATCGGTGAAGCACCGACCTTCCCTGCGTGCGCCAAGGCCATCGGACTATGGTTTCCTCAAGCCGAACGCGGTGTGCCAACCGCCACCTTTGATGCTGCCGCAAAACTTGCCATCGGACTGGGTACGCCTATTCTCGGGCTTGTGCTGCTGCACTTCGGAATGCGCGCTAACTTCGCTGTTACGGCTCTCCTCAGCATTCTGTATGCTTTGCTGTTTGCATATTCGTATCGCGACCCAAACGCTGGAGAGGCCGCCCACTCTG
>Ga0193743_1002002_pt1 | contig 14688 bp, 10 predicted proteins | sample L2c2metaG_FD_143038 | JGI IMG/M metagenome (GOLD analysis project Ga0193743, IMG submission 143038) | Soil microbial communities from a riparian zone of the East river system, Colorado, United States - L2c2 | ecosystem: Environmental > Terrestrial > Soil > Riparian zone | place: USA: East River...
TCCGCGCAGGTGGATAACAACAACGGCCTGTCCAACCGGCGCGCGAATCCGTTGATGGCGTTCCTGCACGGCAAGATTGAGCACGTCATCTACATCATTAAAGAAAACAAGACGTACGACCAGATATTGGGCGATATGAAAACGGGCAACGGCGATCCGTCTTTGAACCTGTTTCCGGAACCGATATCACCGAATCATCACAGCCTGGCGTCAACTTTTACTCTTCTCGATAACTTTTACGCTACTGGTGAAGTGAGCGGAACCGGTTGGAATTGGGCTACGTATGGCAGCGCTACCGATTACAACGAGAAGACCATTGCGGTCAACTATGGCAACGGCGGCGGTGGAGTCACGGCCGACGACGAAGGAACGAACCGGTTCATTGCGATCGGATTGCCTGAGTTCTCGTCTAAGCCATCGCCTTTCACGGAACGCCTGCTCACCCTGTTAGATCCGACCGGCAGTTCCAACATTCTGCCTGGGACGAAAGATGTGAACGGCCCGGCGGGAGCGAACGATTTAGACGCGGACGCCGTGGGCGGCTATCTCTGGGATTCCGCTTTGCGCGCCAAGAAGACGGTTCGCAACTACGGCTTCTTCCTCGATCAGTCCTACTATATTTCCAGCGGCGGCGACCCGACGAAAACCGATCCGTCAATGCCCACTTACCTCCCGATCTCGGTGACGCCGTTTGCGTCGAACAAACCGCAGGCCGCGGCGGAAGAGCCGGAGTTGATCGATAAGACCGACCTTTACTTCCGCGGATTCGATCAAAACAATTCCGATACCTATCTCTACAACGAATGGGCCCGGGACATGGCCGTCAATGGCCTGCCTGCATTGACGCTGCTCCGTTTGCCGCACGATCACAACGGCACTTTTGGCACGGCTATCGCAGGCCTGGGCACGGCCGCGCTGCAGATCTCGGATAACGACTATGCGATCGGCTTGGTTGTGGACAAAATCAGCCACTCACCGTACTGGAAAAATACGGTGATCGCCATTCTTGAAGACGACGCGCAAAACGGGGGAGACCACGTGGATTCGCACCGTTCCTTCGCCTACCTGATTTCGCCGTACACCAAACGCGGCGTTACGATCTCCACCAACTACAACACCGTGAATGTACTGCGCACCATGGAAGACCTGCTGGGCATCGATCACCTCAACTTCAGCGACGCCGACGCCGCGCCGATGGCGGACCTGTTTACGCAAACGCCCGATTTCACGCCGTACACCTCGATCATTCCCGGAGACTTGTGCGCGGCGCCGGTTGATCCCAACCTGGCGCCGGCGTGCCAAGACCCGAAGTCGATCATCACCGCCGCTCTTCCTCAATTGCATGATTCCCAGTGGTGGGCAGTGAAAACGAAGAGCTTCGACTTTTCGGATGCCGACCGCATCGACTCGGACGCGTTCAACCGCGTCATCTGGCAGGGCATCAAGGGTGAGGATGTGCCGTATCCGACTGTCCGCAGCGGCGCCGATCTGCGGCAGAATCGCGCCGAATTACTGAAGCGCTGGAAAGAGAACGAGGCGAAGCGGGCGCGTCAAGCCACCGTCGCCGCTTCGCGGTAACGCATGTCCAGATTCATTCATATAGGAAAAGAAATGATTAGAACCAAAGCAATTGCTAAAACAACTCTTACCGTGCTGCTCGCATGCGCCGGCGCGTTCTCAACGCGCCCGGCCGGGGCATCCATTGTCAACGGAGGGTTTGAATCGGGAACGCTGAGCGGCTGGTCGAGCATTGGAGACGCCAGCGTCGTGACCTCCACTTTCGGGAGCGGTCCTATTGGCGGTATGTATCAGGCGCTGGTCCAAGGCGGCGCGGGAGGAACCAGTGCGGGCGCTCTTGAAACGTTTGCTCAAATCCCGGGCGGCAGTTTGGACGCTCTGGGCAATGGCATCGTTCACGGCGGATCCGCTATTCAACAGACCTTCACGGCCACCGCCGGGCAGCTTCTGAGCTTTCAGTGGAACTTTATTACCGACGAACTGCCACCCTCGGTATTCAATGATTTCGCCTTCTGGTCGTTAAACGGCTCCTCCTCGACACTGGCGTCGGCTAACGGGTCGACGCTGATCCCATTCTCGACAGAACTTCAGATGGGATTCGAGAATGCGTCCTTTGTGATTTCCACAACTGGAACCTACACGCTTGATTTTGGTGTCGCCAACGTCAGTGACCCTGGCGGGCTGCCGCAGTTGCTGGTGGATGACGTTCAATTGACCAGTAGCACTCCGGAACCGATCTATGCTCCGTGGATTGCGTTTGTGACGGCCACGATGCTGGTGGCGATGTTGTTGCGAAAGAAGGACGTTGCGAAAGAGAGATAGCAGAAGTTAAAGCCTGCACTGCCCGATTGGTGAGCGGTTCACGCTCGCCAGTCGGGTAGGGCAACGTGAGCGAATTTCTAGACCGGGTCGGCAGCGTCGGTGGCGCTTTGTTTTCCCCCTGACGCTTTAACCGGCTTTTCTCCACTGGATTTTCGAACCGTGATGGATCCGTGGTTGGTAGTCAGGTTAACGTCCGGGCCGCTGCCGGTCGAACCGGTCAGTTTGGCGCCGTGCCCTTCCGAACTCTCCTTCAAACTTTCCCCGAACTGGTTGTCGATTTCGCCGTGGTCGGTACTGGCGTTTAGCGCAAAGATAGCGGAGGCGGGCAGCGCCAGTTCGATATTTCCCGAGCGGTTGTGAACCGCAATTCTGCCAAGCGGAGCACCTTGGGGACGCAAGTCGATGTCGCCGCGATCGACATTCAATTCCAGCCCTTCGGTGAATCCGTCGAGGGTGACGTCTGTCGAATGAGTAGTGAGTTTGACTGGGCCGATGATGTTCTGGCCGGTCAGGCTGCCGCGGTCGAAGCGGATTTCGCCGGGCACCTGCTCGGCATCGAGGCGGGTACGCATGCTGGCCACGCGTACCGGTTTAGCCAGTTCACGCAAAGAGACCGTTCCGGTATAGTCGCCGGACACGGTTACCTGGCCGGCAATGGTCAGCAACTCCACATCGGCTCCGTGCCCGCGCAGGTCGACGGAACCCCGCACGTCCGAGCAGCGGATCAGGTCGCTCCGGCGCGTATCGAGCTTTACGTTGCCGCCGATATCGTGCAGCCGTATGCCGGCATTGCTGCTACTCACCTCGACATCGCCCGCTATGGAGGAAATGTCAAAATCGCCGAAGGTGCCTACTGCTTCGATGCTGGAGCCTTTGGGAATGGAAAGGTCCAGGTTTGTGGTCACGCGGGCACGCGAGTTGGCGCGGTCCTGATGGCAGCGGATGATGATATTGTTGCCTTCCTGGACCACTTCGACCGGAGTCTTGGTATTGGCGTCATCCGCCTCGCGCGGCTCAAAGGCACGCACTGCTTTATGACCGCCGAGGGAGAGGTCGCTGCTTTCCGTTCCGGTGATTTTGGCGTCCCCCTGGAAGTTTTCAAGGATCACGTGGGGATGGGGCCCGACGCTTTTCTGTATCAGGTCGATCGAATACTGATGCTCATCTCCGAGCGCTTCCATGCCGCGCTGGAAGCCAATGTTGTGCCACCAGGTATCGGGCCGGCGAATCTCGTTAGCGGCGGATCCGATGATGCAAATAAAGAGGACCACTACCCACCCGCCGCCGGAAATGCCGTTTGTGGGGACCGGGCGGTCCGCGGCGAAGCGTACGCACACCTCGATGAGCGCAATCGTGCCCCACAGAATCAGCAGGTAGGGCCAGTAGCGCGACACCAGGTCGGCAATCTGGAAGCTAGGCGAAATGGCGTGTATCAGGAAAATCAGCCCGACTGCGATGAGGATCACAGGGCCCGTAATGGATCCGCGCGCTTTCATGGTCTGCGGCCTCCCATGGGAGGAACTGCCGGCGTCTGCGGCGGTGCATTCAGCCTTTCCACAAGCTTTACGACGCCGATCACTATAATGACCAGCGGCCAGGTTCGTGAGAAGGGCAGTATGCCGGCTTGGTGTATTGCAAACAGCACTCCAACGGTGATCAGGAGAATGGGGCCGCGGATGGCCTGGGCAAAAAGAGCGGCTCTATTGTTCATGGCGCGGCTCCATCACGTCGTCATTGGTGAAACCTTGGCCGGTAGGTCCATTGAAGGGCGGGGCAGGAGGCGGGACAAAAGGCGTGGGTTGGGCTGGTCCGGCGACCCGGTTGTACAGCATAAACGCGCCCACAACAATCAGTAAAACCGGCCAATACCTGGCCAGTTCGCGAAATTCGATGATGCGCAGCGTGTCGAGCAGAAAGAGGACACCCAAAAGAATCAGCACGACCGGACCTACTGGAGTTCGCGAGGTATAGCGGTTGCGCGCCACGAGGCTGGACCATTCGTCCACCGGAAACCCCATCCTGCGCTTTCTGGCGGTGTGAAACGCTTCGAAAGGCATGTAGATGGTAAATACGGCGAGAGTGATACCGAACAGCGGCTGCGCCCCGCTGCCTTCGGAACTACTGATCAATGTGATCATCAGGCCGAAGATAATGGCGTGTACCAAGCCCTTCATGTACTGGCCGTTATAAATGGCTCCCACGCCCGGAATCCATCCCAGCAGGAAAGCCAGGACCGGTGAGGTGCTCGCGGCATCCAGCATGCTAGGCGGCGGTGCGGGTTGAAAGTAGGGGTTGGAAGCGGCGCCTGGGTTATTTATCGGGTTGTTCATCGGGTTATTCGCGGGGTTGGAATAAGTCTGTCCAGGGGAGGGATTGGTGAACGCAGGGTCCGTATAGGCGGGGTTGCTCCCGGCCGGAAGATGCTCCGGGCAGTAAACGGTCCCCCCGGCTGGACGCTGGCACGATGTGCACAGCGGGCGGCCGCAAGACCGGCAGTAGGCGACCGCAGCGGTATCCGGATGAAAATAGCAGTTCATTTCTTACCCCCCTGATTTTGCGTTGAATGATCTTGCGCTGCATCTTGTTGCTGTTGCAGATCTTTCAAGCGCGTTTCAATCTCATAAACCACGCGTAGGTTCTCGTAATTCTTCACCAGCCGGTCTTTCAGCCGGACGGCCTTTTCTTCCATGCTGCCCCAGACCCGCACCGGGTTGATGTCGGCCGGCTGCAGGTGCTGTCCCTTCACGCCGGTGCATCGCTCCAGCATGGCGAACGACAAGATTGTCATGGCCATGCCCATCACCAGCCGGGGCTGTAAAATCGGGCTCAGCCATTTGGTGGCCAGGCCGCTCAAAAGTCCTGGTTTTTCAAACGGTTTGCGCGTGCGCCCCATGGGGGCCTGGTAAGCGATGCGGGTGATCAGAGCGGCGGGCGGCTCCACCTCTTCGACGCGCTTCAAGAATGCCGAGGCGTCCAGCACCTCACCCATGAACTCGCGGCAGACCGGGCAGGCGGAGGCATGCGCCTCGAGCGCGGCGCGCTCGGCCCCGCCGAGAGTGCCGTCGATGTAATCGGCTAGCTTGCTCTCAAAGTCTCCGCAGTTCATATTCGTCTCAACTTCCACTACACAGTTACCCGGTAGCGTTGTCTTAAAACACGCGCCAGTTCCGCGCGGCCGCGATTGAGCCGCGATTTCACGGTGCCTTCCGGAACGCCCAAAACCTGGGCAATCTCGCGGTATTCCAATTCCTGTAAATCACGCAGAATGACCGCTTCCCGCAACTCGGGAGAAAGCTTTTGCAGCGCCGCCCGCAGAAGTTCGCCGGCTTCACGCCCGGCCAGCAGGCCATCGGTTCGCGACGATTGCGCCGTGCGTTCTTCGAGCGTGGCCAGACGGTCTTCAATCGCGTCGGTCACCCGGTCGTACTTAGACCGGCGATAATGATCCACCAATAGATTACGGGTGAGGCGGGTCAGCCAGACGGTAAAGGATCCTTCGCCCGCCCGAAAGCTGCCTAAACTCTTGAAAACGCGCAGGAACACATCCTGGGTTAAGTCCTGCGCCTCGTTATCGCGACTGGTAAAGCGATAACAAATGCCATAGACCCGTTTCGTATGGATCTTGATCAGTTCGTCCCAAGCGCTTTGCTCGCCGCCCAGGCAGCGCTCAATCAAACTCGTTTCAGCGTCCAACTGCTGCGTGGTCCCCTTCGCGGCGCCTTCCCAGGTCCAAGACGCATTCCCTGCTCTTGAGCTTAACGGAATCTTCGAGTGTATCGAAATCGGGACAAACAGCGCGGCGGACATTTCAGCTTTCCCAGGGGCCTTCGCGGTCTACCCAGTCCCTTGGTGTTCTCAGCAGTCCAGGTCCGCATCGGCTACACTCTGTTAAACGCTGAATGCCGCGCGGAAGTTCAATAGCATCTCGAATCTTTCCGCGGATTTTCCGTACTTAACATGACGTGTCCTTTCTGCGGCCATCGCGAAGACAAGGTGATCGACTCACGGGAAAGCAAGGAAGGCGAGTCGGTGCGCCGCCGCCGCCAGTGCCTTTCCTGCGACCGGCGATTTACTACCTACGAACGTTGCGACGAAGTGCCGTATATGGTCATCAAAAAAGATGGCCGGCGGGAGAAGTTCGACCGGCAGAAGGTTTTGAACGGTCTTTTGCGCGCCTGCGAAAAACGGCCGGTCAGCATGGGCAAGTTGGCCGAACTGGTCGATGCGGTGGAGACTGCGGTGTCGGAGAGTACGGATAGAGAGCTTGAAACTACATTGATTGGAGAACAACTGATGGATAGCCTGCGCGCACTCGATAAGATTGCGTACGTTCGTTTTGCATCGGTGTACCGAGACTTCCAGGACGTTGAGGAATTTCTCAGTGAACTAAAAAACGTTATTGTTCAACGCAAAGTCTAACTATTTAAAGTCACAGTTCAATCAGTAAAGTTTTCTTGAAGTTTGCCGGCGCAAATGGGGCTACTGAAAGCACTTATCTTTTGTGAAACCAATCACTTTGGCCGACATCTCCTAATTGTAGGGTAAGAATCACCCTAAACCGGTTATAATAGGTGCGCGCAATTATTACATTCTTTTCAGCGGCGATACGCACGCATGCTCAACCGCCCGGCAATGCCATGAAGGGCAAGGCAAGGCAGTTTCATCGTCCGCTTTTTCGGTTTAAGCGAACTGTGCCGAGGCATGCCGGTTGAGACCTTTTTGGCGCAGGTGGCTTCTTAGGGTGAGAGTGTGTAGCCCTCTCTTGATATGGAAACCGGGGTGCTTTTTGGAAGTGAAAATATTGTTGGCTGGTTGGCGAGCAGAGGTGATTAGGTAAGGTGGATCAATTCGAGGATCAGTATTTAGCCGACGGGCCGGAGCCCTTGGCTGGAATTCCGTTCGATGAGGAAGCGAACTTCTTTCATCCGGAGGAAGTGCAGGACGAGGAGTTTCATGGCGTGCAGGCGCCGGAAGAGTCGATCTATACCGACGATCCGGTGCGGGTGTATCTGCGCGAAATGGGTTCGGTGCCGCTGCTCACCCGCGAGGGAGAAGTTACCCTTGCGCGGAAGATGGAGCGCGGCAAGCTGCGCATGCACAAAGCGATCAGCCGTTCGCCGCTGATCCAGGCCATTGTTGGCGAATTTGCGGAACTAATCCGCAAGGGCGCTGAAGACGTGGACAGCTATGTGGATTTGGGCCCGGCTGACATCGAAGAGGGCAGCGCGGCCGATTTGAAACGCCGCGGCGAGGCGACCGAGTTCTTTCTGGCCTACCAGGCGGCGGTCAAGAAACTGCAGCAAACCATTGAAAAGTATGCGGTTGCTCCTGCCGCCAACAAGAAACTCCGTAAAAAATGGTCGGGGAAAGTCGCGCGCGGAAAGGTAGAGGTTTCGCGCGCCATTCGAGCGATTCCTTTTAACCTGGCGCGCTGGAAAGAGTTTGCCCGGACTATTGAGCGCACTGCGGACGATATGGTGCTGCTCGAGGCGGAGAGCAAGAAGCTCGAGTTGCGTAACACGCCCGCCGCGCAATTGCGCGTGAAAGAGCTGAAGCGCGATCTCAAGAAGAAAGAGATCGAAGCGGGCGCGTCGCTGCCGGATCTGCGTCACAGCCTCTCGGTGATCCGGCATGGCGAAATTGAAGCGGAGCGGGCCAAGAAAGACTTGGTGGAAGCGAACCTGCGCCTGGTAGTTTCAGTGGCAAAAAAGTACGTCAACCGCGGATTGCACCTGCTGGATCTCATCCAGGAAGGCAATATTGGCCTGATGCGCGCCGCTGATAAGTTCGAATACCGCCGCGGCTATAAATTTTCCACCTATGCGACCTGGTGGATCCGGCAGGCAATTACCCGTGCCATTGCCGATCAATCGCGTACGATTCGTATTCCTGTTCACATGAACGAGAGTATGAATAAGTTCCTGCGCGCGACGCGTGAGCTCGAAAAAGAGCTGGGCCGCGTGCCCACCAATGAAGAAATCAGCCGGCGCATGGACATTCCGGTTGAAAAAGTCCAAAAGCTGAAGACTATTTCGCGGGATCCGGTCTCGCTGGAGACCCCTGTCGGCCGGGATGGCGAGTCTGCGTTAGGCGACTTGATTGAAGACCGCTGGGTAGGTTCACCGGTGGATGCGGTCATTGATTCGAATGTCCGGGACGAGACAGCGAATATCCTGAAAACGCTATCTCCGAAGGAAGAGAAAGTTATCCGTCTACGGTTTGGGATCGGCTGCGAACGGGAGCACACGCTCGAAGAAATCGGGCAGGAATTTGATGTGACCCGCGAGCGCATCCGGCAAATTGAAGCCAAAGCATTGCGCCAGTTGCGCTCCCCGGAACGCGCCCGGCACCTGCGTGCATTACTGGCGGCCCGTTAGTAAAAAACCGTACTTTCATTTGTGAAAAAGGCCAGGCATTTTTGCCTGGCCTTTTTTTATTCCCCAGGTTTCCGTAATAGTATATTCACAAGGCTATATCTACGGGAAATGGAAGGTAGGGCGCTTGTAACTACTGATAAGAAAGGGTTTGGAGTGTGGCATCTAAATTGCTTTTGCATTATTTCTTGCTGAAAACGGCCGCTCAATAGCGGATACTAGTCACGTTTCTGGGAGATTTCAAATGAAAGATTCGATGCTCTTGGCCACCATAGATAAATTAAAGAAATTAGGCGTGACAGCACTGCTTCCGCTTCTCGTTCTCCCGGCGCTTTATGCCCAATCCATCACAACCGGTGACATTGCCGGCGTAATAAAAGATCCAACCGGTGCCGTTGTTCCGCGCTCGACGGTAACTTTGAAGGACCTTGATAAGGGAACAGAACGCTCGCACACTGCGGGCGCTGGCGGCGAGTATCGATTCACCACTCTTCCTCCGGGCCACTATCAGATATCCGCCAGCAGCGCCGGCTTGAAATCGGCCACCAGCGCGGTGTCAATTTCAGTCGGCCAGGTTGCTACTCTCGATCTGGTCCTGACGCTGGAATCGAGCAAAGAAATGGTTGTGGTTACGGATACCATTCCCTTGCTGAACTCGGAAAACGGGAATTTAGCTACTACATTCGATCAACGTCAGCTAGAGAATGGTATCCCTCCCGGCAATGATATGACCGCCTACGCGTTTACCTCCCCCGGCGTCACCGTCAGCACCGCCGGCGGTTACGGCAATTTCTCGGTGTTCGGTCTGCCTGGCGTTTCGAACCTCTTCACCGTTAACGGCGCGGATAACATGGATCCGTATTTGAATCTGAACAACTCCGGAGCGAGCAACTTGACGCTAGGTTCCAACGAGATCACCGAAGCGGCCGTTGTTGTGAATGGCTACACTGGGCAATATGGCCGCCAAGCCGGAGCCAACGTAAATTACGTCACTAAATCGGGGACGAACGAATTTCATGGAAACGCGGCCTGGTATTACAACGAAAAAGTATTAAACGCCAACGATTGGTTTAACAATGCAACCGGTACGGCTCGTCCGTTCTCGATTTCGAATCAATGGGCGGATTCGATCGGTGGCCCGATTGTGAAGAACAAGCTGTTCTTCTTCGTGAACAACGAAGGGCTGCGGTATGTCCTTCCGGGTGGCGGCGGCCAGGTTTTTACCCCGACGCAAGATTTCTCGAATTTTGTATTAGGTAACCTTGCATCCACGAACCCTTCCGCTGTGCCGTTCTATACCAAGGCTCTCAATCTTTACAACACTTCGTCAGGCGCGGGCCGCCTCAGCCCGCTCACCCCTAGTCAGGATTTAGCGCTTGGTTGCGGTGATATCGTGGGCGGCAGCAGTCCGGGCGCACTCGCCGCGCAGGCTGCGGGGTTCGGCACCACGCGGCCTTGCGCCGGTACTTTCCGCAGCACCGTCAACAATTTAAATACAGAATGGCTGCTGCAGGCCCGCGGCGATTACAACGTCACCAATAATGACCGCATCTACCTGAGATTCAATACCGACCATGGCGTCCAAGCTACCGGGACCGATCCGATCAACTCTGCTTTCAACGCAAATAGCGTGCAGCCCTCCTATGGTGGGCAGTTTGGTTATACCAGAGTCATCGGGCCCAGCATGGTGAACCAGTTGATTCTCTCCGCCTCGTACTACACCGCGGTCTTTGGTCCGCCCGACCTTCAGGCGGCATTGAACACCTTTCCTACCACCTTTCTCTTTAACAACGGTGCGCCTTATACGAATCTCGGAGGCGGAGGTAATCAAGGCGGAGGTGATAGTGTCTATCCGCAAGGCCGCAAAGTGCGGCAGTGGGGACTGGTGGATGACTACTCCATCAATCACGGTGCCCATACCATCAAGTTCGGTGCGAATGTCCGCAGGAATTGGGTATCCACGTACGCATATGGTCCCGGCACCAGCGGATTGCTCACCTTCAATTCGATGAACGATTTCATTAGTGGCGCGCTCTCCGCGCCAGGTGGAGACGGTGGATCCACGTATGCGCAAACGTTTTCGAGCATCGGAGCGGAAGACGTGAGTATGTATAGCGCGGGTTTCTACGCACAGGATGAGTGGAAAATTCGCCCTAATTTCACGATCACCATGGCGATTCGCTTCGATCGCAACAGCAACATCAATTGCGCCGGCAGCTGCTTCACTGAATTGCGCGGGCAGCCCTTCGGGCAGGTGGCGCATTCGGCCACTACGCCTTACAATGCCTCGATTCAGACAGGGCTAAAGTCCGCGTTCCCGAATGTGGAGCCAGTGGTGACCGCACCGAGAGTCGGATTCGCCTACAGCCCCACGTCTTCCACCGTGCTTCGCGGTGGATTTGGTATTTTCTCCGACCTCTACCAGGGGGTGATCGCCGACCGTTTCATTACGAACGCTCCCGCCATTGCTTCGTTCACTACGAGCTCGGGTGTCGTGGCTCCGGGAGTTCCCAATAGCGCATTCTCGAGTGTGGCTAATTCCTATAACGCATTTGCCGGTGGCTTCGCGAGCGGGGCAACCGTTGGGCAATTGATGGCTGCTGTTCCGGGCTTCGCAAACCCGAATTTCAACACCATCGCCAATAAGTTATACAACCCGAAATATTACGAATGGAACTTTGAGGTACAGCAGGCTTTCAGCAACAAATACTTGCTCTCCTTGAACTACGTGGGCAACAAAGGCTACAACGAAGCCAACCAGACGCTGTTAGCGAATGCCTATTCCCCGACTGGCGTCGCCGGCTTGCCGGCGGCCGCTCCCGACGCCCGGTTTGGCCAGGTTCGTGAGCTGAACAGCAATGGCTTTTCCAATTACAACGGTTTGGTGACTTCGTTTAGATGGCGGGCGGCGTCGAGTTTCTCAGGATTGTTCTCCTACACCTGGAGCCACGCTCTGGATACGTGTTCGAATGCTTGCCTACAGCCGTATAACAACCTCACCGCGACCAGTTTGCGGTACCAGATCAGTCCAGTCGATTTGCGCTCTTTAAACTACGGGAGTGCCGATTATGACGTCCGCCATTCCTTGAGCGCCAACTATGTGTGGAATCTGCCGGGTACGCGTCTGCAAAATTCCGTGCTGAAAACAGTATTCGGCGGCTGGACCGCAGCCGGCACGTTCTTCTACCACAGCGGTTACCCATTCAGTGTCGTGAACACAGGGGTTCGCGGTGCGCAAGGCGTGGGCAATGCGGCCGGTATTTTTACCCAACCATTTCTGGCGGACTATCTGGGCACTCTACCCAGCACCACCTGCTCGACGCCTAATACTCCCTGCTTTGCGACCTCAGCCTTTGCTGCGGCGAGCGCCCAGACCGACTTCGGGAATCTGGCTCGTAATTCTTTCCGGGGACCGGGTTATTTCAATACCGATCTGAATGTCAACAAAGTGTTCACGCTCCACGAGCGCTACAGGCTCCTCATCGGCGCTAACTTCTATAACATTCTGAACCATCCGAATTTTGACCTGCCGGTCAACAATGTTACGTCGGGAACATTCGGAACCATCCAGAATACCGTCTCCGCGCCTACCAGCGCTTATGGCTCGTTCCAAGGCTCAGCCGTATCGGGCCGCGTAATCCAGACTCAGGTGAAATTCACCTTCTAGATTCACGAGCCACAAAAAAACGTCCGGAAAACCCAAGGGGAGTAGTCATCAAGTACGGTGGCTACTCCCCTTCTTTGCGCAGATTCGGAGGGCTCCGCGCTTTACTTCGTTTGATTCAATTTTTCCACATAGTGTTACAGGATTAGTTTGTTTTTTGATCCACGAAATCGTTTACATCGTATAACAAATGATTTACATTGCAGAGATTTGGCGCCAGGATACAGCAACTGGAGCGAAGTAGTCTCTGCAGGCTGGAGCGAAATATGCACCGCCTGACCTTTACGCCCTACTATGTGCAGTTGACCCGCAAAATCACGTTCTAGTCTTCTGAGCAAAAAAACAGAGGAAGTGACCCGTCCCAGGTGGCCCACTTCCTCTTGCGCAGGGTCGGAGTCCCGCGTCGTTGTGTGTTCGATTCAACCTACTACCAAAGCGTTACTCAATAAGATTGGCCCGTAAAGGCGCTAAAGTAGAAGTAGGCAATCTAAATGTTAGGCGTCAGTACCATTACCGAGGAGATCTTGGCGGTCAAGACCGCGCGGCGCGCCGTCATCCTGGCGCATCACTACCAGGAGCCGGAAATCCAGGAAATTGCCGATTCCGTAGGCGATAGCCTTGAATTGGCGCGCATCGCCAAAAAGTTTGAGGGCGACGTCATTGCTTTCTGCGGCGTGCGATTCATGGCCGAAACCGCCAAAGTTGTAAACCCGGAACGAATTGTTGTGCTGCCCGACTTGAACGCCGGTTGCAGTTTGGTGGATAGCTGCCCCGCCGAAGCGGTTCGCGCGTTTCGAAGGCGCAATCCGGACCACGTTATCGTCAGCTATATCAACACGTCGGTGGAAGTGAAAGCGGAGAGTGACATTCTTTGCACTTCCCGGAATGCCGTTGCCGTGGTCAACTCCATTCCAGCCGAAAAACCAGTGCTGTTCCTGCCCGACATCAATCTGGGCAATTATGTAAAGAAACAGACCGGTCGCCAGAATATGCAGATCTGGCAAGGCGCCTGTATTGTGCACGCAACCTTTCCGGCCCGGCGCTTGGCGGCGGTACGCTCGGAGCACCCTAACGCCTTGGTCGCGGCCCATCCGGAATGTCCGGGAGACGTGCTGCGCATGGCGGATTTCATCGGTTCCACTTCCTCGATCATCGACTGGTGCGGCAAGCAATCGGCCGAAGAGTTCATCGTGATGACCGAGAGCGGAGTGCGTTATTCGCTTGAAAGAGAATCGCCGGGCAAGAAATTTTACTTCGTTGCCAACGAAAACTGCAATTGCAGTGAATGCCCGTACATGAAGATGAACACGCTCGAGAAGTTGCTCGAGTGCCTTGAAACCTTGCAGCCCCGGATCGAGCTTCCAGCGGACATCCTGGAGCGTGCTCTCCTTCCGCTCGAACGCATGCTCGCTTTACAGTAAGCCTGAGGCCGTGAGTACGCTTGTCCAACTCGGAACGGTTCCGACGCTCCCGCAGCCCATGGCTGGGCCGTTGACGGATACGTTCGGGCGCGTGCACTCCGATTTGCGCATCAGCGTGACTGACCGCTGCAACATCCGCTGCTTCTACTGCATGCCGGAAACAGGCGCCGAGTTCGCCCCCATCTCCTCGCTGCTGAGCTTTGAGCAGATTGTGAAATTTGTCTCGGTGGCCTTGCCGCTCGGTATCAACAAAATTCGCTTAACCGGTGGCGAGCCGCTGCTGCGTCCAAGGCTGCCGGACCTCATTGCCGCACTGAGTAAATTCTCCGGCATTCGAGATTTGGCCCTGACTACCAATGGCGTGCTGCTCGCCAGTTCCGCGCAGCCTATGTACGATGCCGGTCTGCGCCGCTTGAACGTTCATCTGGATACGCTCGATCGCGAGCGCTTTCGCCAGATCAGCCGGCGCGACGACCTGGGCCGCGTGCTGGCCGGCTTGGATGCCGCAAAGAGAGCCGGCTACGAAGTCATCAAGCTGAACGCAGTTGCGATTAAAGGGATGACCGAGTCAGACGTGGTTTCACTGGTGCGCTTTGGACGGGAGCACGGCATGGAGATCCGTTTCATCGAGTTTATGCCGCTGGACGCGCAGCAGATCTGGTCACTGGACCAGGTGCTGACTGCCGACGATATGATCGGCATGCTGTCGCGCGAATTCGGCCCCTTAACGCCGGTGCCCGATGCTGATCCGCGTGCTCCGGCGACGGCCTATGAATTTGCCGATGGCTACCGGGTCGGATTTATCGCCAGTGTGAGCCGTCCGTTCTGCCTGAACTGCAATCGCCTGCGCCTGACCTCTGACGGGAAACTGCGCAACTGCCTGTTCGCG